>ERZ889078.3023-NODE-3023-length-11543-cov-14.673834_pt1 | contig 11543 bp, 9 predicted proteins | sample MGYA00521266_ERZ889078 | MGnify/ENA primary metagenome ERZ889078 (study PRJEB32303, sample SAMEA104408618) | aquatic metagenome | biome: Brackish water; feature: Pelagic; material: water | place: Baltic Sea | collected 2014-06-16T06:34:00 | depth 76,534 m ... | reverse complement strand
GTAGTTAAATACCCTTTACCTAAGAGTTGGTTTACGTTATCTACATATATTTATTATAGACATAAAATAAATTTTACCCAACATGGCAGAAACAATAATCTCACCAGGTGTATTTCAAAGAGAGAATGATATTTCATTCATCCAACCAGCACCAGTAGAGGCAGGAGCAGCAATACTTGGACCAACAGTAAAAGGCCCGGTAGAAATCCCTACAATCGTTACTTCGTATAATGAGTACACAAGAAAGTTCGGAGTAGCTTTCCAATCAGGATCAGATAAACATGAGTTTCTAACTTCAATGGCTGTAAAAAGCTATTTTGATCAGGGAGGAAATACTTGTTTAGTAACAAGAGTAGTAAACGGCTCTTACGGAGCAGCTTCTTCTACAGCCATTGTAGACGCTGGAGCTTCTGTAAACTCCCCCTTTACATTACAGACATTAGGAAAAGGCGTTATTTACAATAACGTTACATCTTCAGTATATGGAGAAGAAAATACAGACGGCTCTTTAGTATCTGGTTCTTCTGATAACTTAAGATTTGATATTTCAAATGTTGATAGTGCAAGAGGAACTTTTACCTTATCTCTAAGAAGAGGAGATGATAATAATAAGAATAAAGTAGTATTAGAATCATTTAATAACTTATCTTTAGATCCTAACTCAACAAATTATATTGAAAGAGTAATTGGTAATCAAGTTAAAGCAATTTCAGGAGACGGTACACAAGTTAGTGTAACAGGAGACTATGTAAATCAATCTAATTTTATTAGAGTATCAGCAGTCAACTCCCCAACATTAAACTACCTATCTAACGATGGAGTAACTGTTCGAAATGCAGCATATGTAACATCACTACCAATAGCACAAAAAGGAGCATTCCAAGGAGCTACAGGAGACGTAATTGGAGGAGCTTTACTTTATAATAATATAGCAGCAGGTAATACCCAAGGATTAGTAGGTACTAACTACGATAAAGTAATAACTTTATTAGGTAATGCAGATGATTATCAATTTAACGTAATCACAGCACCTGGACTAATAGACGCTCTCCACCCTACACAAGTGGATAATATCGTCTCTCTTGTAGAATCTAGAGGAGACAGTATAGCAGTATTAGATTTAGTAGCTTATGGGTCTGCCGTAAGTAATGTAGCCACACAAGCACAAGGACAGAATAGTTCTTATGCAGCTTCTTACTGGCCTTGGTTGCAAATGCAATCAGGAACAGGAAAAAACGTTTGGGTACCAGCATCAGTTGTTATACCAGGTATTTACGCTTTTACTGACGGAGCTGCAGCACCATGGTTCGCACCAGCAGGACTTGTAAGAGGAGGAATCGTTGGAGTAATTCAAGCAGAAAGAAAATTATCTAGAACAGATAGAGACACTTTATATAATGGTAAAGTTAACCCAATCGCTACTTTCCCTGGAACAGGTTTAGCAGTATTTGGACAGAAAACTTTACAAACTAAAGCTTCTGCTTTAGATAGAGTAAACGTTAGAAGATTGTTAATAGACCTTAAGAAGTTTATCGGTGATCAAGCTAATAACTTAGTATTTGAACAAAATACTATTACAACAAGAAATAAATTCTTATCTACAGTCAACCCATACTTAGAATCAGTAACACAAAGACAAGGTCTTTATGCTTATAGAGTGGTAATGGATGACAGTAATAATACAGCAGACGTTATTGACAGAAACCAATTAGTTGGTCAAATCTTTATACAACCAGCTAAAACAGCAGAGTTTATTGTATTAGACTTCGTAGTAGAACCAACTGGAGCAACTTTCGCAGGATAATTTTTTAACACAATATTTATAATAAAGTAAATACAACATGGCAGTATTAGATCCAAACGAAATAATGTTCAGAGCATTCGAACCAAAAGTACAAAACAGATTTGTTATGTATATGGACGGAATTCCATCCTTCTTGGTTAAAAACGTTAAAGCTCCGTCATTCACAGATAACGTAATTAAGTTAGACCATATTAACTCGTACAGAAAGATTAGAGGAAAAAGAGACTGGGCAGATATGACCATGACACTTTACGATCCAATCACTCCATCAGGAGCACAAGCTGTAATGGAATGGGCACGTCTATCTTATGAATCAGTAACCGGTAGAGCTGGTTATTCAGATTTCTACAAAAAAGACTTAACTTTAAACATTTTAGGTCCTGTAGGAGATATCGTAGGAGAATGGATTATAAAAGGTGCATTCTTACAAACAGGTGATTTCGGTCAATATGATTGGACATCAGATGCTGTAGTAGATTTAAATATTACAGTATCAATGGATTATTGCATTCTCAACTACTAAGATAAACAACATATTTTTAAAGACCCGGAAGAAATTTCGGGTTTTTGTTGTTTATAAAATAAAAAGTTCTTATATTTATATATACAACTAGTTACTATTAAATAAAATTTATGGAATCAAAATTTCAACTACCTACCGAAACGGTAGAATTACCATCTAAAGGGTTACTATACCCGGAAGATTCTCCACTAGCAAAAGGTACTCTCGAAATGAAGTACATGACCGCTAAAGAAGAGGATATTTTAACTAACGCCAACTACATTCAAAAAGGAACAGTAATAGATAAATTGCTGCAGTCCCTAATAGTCACAGAAGGTGTTAAATACGATCAACTTTTAACCGGAGATAAGAATGCAATAATGATTGCAGCAAGAATACTGTCTTACGGTAAAGATTATACTGTAACATTAAAAGGACAGCAAGAAGTTATAGATTTAAGCCTTGTTAAAAACAAAGAAATAGATTACAACAGGTTTCAAGATCGTAAAAATGAGTTTCATTTTAAATTACCCAACACTGATAACAGTATCACTTTTAAACTTCTTTCACATGCAGATGATACTGCAATAGAAAGAGAAATAACAGGATTACAAAAAATAAACAAAGACAATATTACTTCAAGCACTACAAGGTTAAAGCACATGATAACCTCAGTAAACGGAATAGCTGATAAAAAAGACATTAGAGAGTTCGTAGATGGGTATCTTTTAGCAAAAGATGCAAGAGCATTAAGAGAAGAATATACAAAAGTAAACCCAGATATAGACCTAAAAGTCTACATAAATGGCGTAGAGGAGGGCGTCGATCTTCCGATCACTATCAACTTTTTTTGGCCTGACGCTAGAACATAGAAACACAATATTCACACAAATTCATGAAATAGTATTTCATGGAAATGGAGGATACAATTACGAGACAGTTTATAATATGCCTATATGGATGAGAAGGTTCACCTTTCAGAAAATACAGGAATGGCATAATAAAGTTTCTGAAAAAACAAAGGAACAGCCTACACCGTCTTCAAAACAAATTGCAAGACCAAACATATCCCCAATGTATAGCACAAAGGCTTCTAAATAATAGAGGCCTTAACTATTTATACTATATAGATAAAGATGGCAGTAAACGATGATTTAAGGGAAGGAAAGAAGTTACTTGAAGAGCTAAACATTCTACGAAGAAAACTGAATCAAACCCCACTAAGACTTACAGATGATGAAACAACTCGTCAGTTAAGATCTTTGCCAGAAGATATCGAAAGAGCTAAAAAAGCACTTTCGGATATGGAAGGGTCAGCCACTAATTTGTACGACAGGCTTAGAGGTGTTACATCTGAACTTAAAGGACAAGAAACTGCTACAACAGGAATCCGTTCTGCTTTTCGATCATTAACTAAAGATGTAGAAAAGTTAAAATTTGATGAACAGGAAATAAGCAAACTTTCTGCTAAAGAATTACAAAGCCTTCAGAAAAGAGTAAAAGAAAATAAAGATAGGATTGATTCGTCCGCCGAAGAAATACTTAATAGCAGTAATTTAGCTAAAAAGTTAAATTCAATAGTAGAAAGCAGAAGAGCACAAAAAAAAGAAGAAGATAAGATACAAGAGAGTGTGGGTATGCACTTAAAACGAAGCAAGATATTAACAGAAGAGCAAAAATCAATACTTGCATACTACTTCGATCAAAACAACATAATTGAAGAAATTAACGGTAAAATTAAAGAAAGAGTAGCTTTTGAAGAGAAAGCTGCCAAAGCTACTAGAAAATTCACTGCCTTGGCAGATTTATCGTCTGCAATCCCCGGCCTGAGGAAATTAGCCGGACCTTTTAAGGAAGCAGAGCAAGCAGCTCGAAAAGCTTTTGAAGCGACAGAAGACGGTTCAAAGGCAAATGCAGCTGGAATAAAGGCATTAGGGAAAGCATTTAGCTCACCGCTACTACAACTAGGACTTTTAGCCTCTCTATTTAAAGGTGTATTAGATATAGCATTTAAGCTTGATAGCCAGATTACCGAAATTGGTAAATCACAAGGTAAGTCATATAAACAAGCAGCAGCATTTAGAGAAGAACTACAAGACGCAGCAGACGCCAGCTATAATTATCTACAAACAACCAAGAGTTTATTTGAAGCACAAGCAGAACTTGGAGAATCTGCAGGTGTATCCGCAGGATTTAAAATTCAAGAATTACAAGACCAGGTAAGGTTAACAAAACAAGTAGGATTACAGGCCGCTGATGCCGCAAAACTTTCTACATTAGCAAGAGTCAACGGTATTACAACCACAGATACATTAAAAGGTATAATTAAACAGACTACAGCTTTAAAACTTCAATCTGGGGTAACTTTCGATAATAGGAAAATACTTAAAGAAGTCGCAAATATTTCCGGACAACTAGCTGCAAATTATAAAAATAGCCCTTCCTTAATTGCAGCCGCAGTCGTGCAGACTAGAAAATTAGGAATGTCTTTAGAACAAGCAGCACAAGCTTCAAGAGGACTATTAGACTTTGAATCTTCAATTTCTAATGAATTAGAAGCAGAGCTACTGACTGGAAAAGAGTTAAATCTAGAAAAAGCTAGATACTTAGCACTTCAAGGAGACTCTGCAGGAGCTGCTGCGGAACTTGCTAAAAACTTTGGTTCATTAGAGGAATTCCAAAATATGAACGTACTAGCCCAAGAGGCTATGGCTAAAGCAGTTGGAATGACCGCTGATGAATTATCTAATACATTACTACAACAAGAAAATTTATCAAAACTTGGTGATGAAACACAAAAACAATTAGAAGTACAAGTAAAAAAATTAAAAGATAAAGGAGATCTTGTAGGTGCAAATGCACTTTCAGCACAAACCGCTAATGAAGAAGAAGCTCTAGCTGCTTTAGATAGAATATCTAACCAGGAAAAATTTAATGCTGCTATAGAAAAAGCAAAAGACTTATTTACAGGAATGATTGATAATATGCCTACATTGTTAGGAATTTTAGGAACAATAGCAGGGGTAATGGCAGGAATCGCACTTTCAGCAGTCATCACATCAGGAGGGACAGCATTAATAGGCGCTGGAATAGCTATAGCATCCGCCGGTTTAATAGGAGGAGCAATAGGGACTGGTTTAGGAATAGCTGCAAGCAGCTCGACATCAGGAACAGGAGAAGGTAAAGCAGGAGAAGCAACAAAAATAAATGACGGAATAATAGATCCAGACGGTGGACTGATAGTTTCAGGACCAAAAGGATCTATAAGATTAGATAAAAAAGACTCTATTGTAGCCGGCACACAGCTCGACAAATCAGACAGTTCTAATAACAGTTCGATATTGGAAAAATTAGATAGGTTAATAGCAGCCGTAGAAAGAGGCGGTACAGTTTACATGGATGGAAATAAAGTTGGAGAATCACTACTCCTTGCTACTCATAAATTAAGTTAAACTATTTATAATAAAAAACAATATGGCATTATTAGATAAATTACCAGAATCACCTTACGGATTAAAAGGACAAACACCTTCAAATCTAGCCTCAGCTACTGCTGCAGGAGATTTACATTTTGATCCTACAACTAAAAACCACGTAGGGGGTCATACAGGTTTAGAATTAGGGGGTACACCTACAAAATACACCGATAACTTACCTAAGTAAAATTTAAATGGCTATTCTAAGAAACTACATTGAGGGTAACCTAACCCGTTTGAATAAACTTAAGTATGGAGACACAGCTACGATAGGAACAGAGCCTATTGTACAAAAAACTATACCTACAGATATTCGACAACAAGGACCTTCCTCTAATCAAGTTTCCAGAAGAATAGACGACCTAAAAAGAATAGGTACAATACTTACCCAGAAACCTGGATTAAAGTACCTTGCTAATGAAACAGCTTTAAACGCAGCTAAGGTTGAATTTAAAACTAAGAAAAGAGAAGACGGTTCAACTAACATAATAGGCACAGCCTTCAACGCAATAGGAGCAAATCTTTTTAACTCTGTTAAAATTATTGGTTCTACCCTATTGCAAGTTCCTTTGAATGGAACTGGTACACATTTTGTAAAAGGCTTTGCAGGTATAGGGAAAGGTACTTATTTAAGCCAATTACCTGGACCAGCACCTCACGTCTTAGTAAGAAATGGTGCGGTGGTGTATAGTGAAACAGGAGCTACATTAGAAAACGAGATACACCCAAAAGATCGTGAAATTTCTTCTTTACCTCTTGAACCTAACAAAAAAATCATCCCGCAAAATTATAATACCTCAGCAGTAGGTTCACCAGGATACAAAAGTAGACTTACTCAAACAACAGGAATACAGGAGTCTGCAGCCGAAACAAAAAATAGAAATTTAATTAGAAAAGAAGGAAGAATAGGAGTTAGCGATACTTCTTTTAAAAGAACACCAGACCAGTTGATAAAATACTGGACCGGATCAGATATAAATTCCGTAGATAAGATAAATAATAAAGGTATTCTAGATATTACACAATTTGAACCCGCAATAAAAGCAGATTTTGGGAGAGATTTAATTAAGTTTAGATTTAACATAATTACCCCCGATGACGAGAAAATATTATTCTTTAGAGCATACCTAGACTCCTTTAATGATAATTACTCAGGGAACTGGAATAGTTTTAACTACGTTGGTAGAGGTGAGTCTTTCTATACATACCAACAATTTGATAGATCTATTTCCTTAAGTTTTAAAATAGCTGCTAATACAAGCCATGAAATGAGACCTCTGTACCAAAAAATAGTAGCTTTAGCATCTGCAACAGCACCTACATATTCCGAGACAGGGTATATGAGAGGTACTTTAACAAAATTAACGGTTGGGGATTATGTAGATAAGCAAATTGGTATATTAAATAGTGTAAATTATAGCTGGGATACAAACTACCCCTGGGAAATAGCAATGAATCACCCAGAAGCAACAGCATCTGAATCAACCTCAGTAGCAGATAAAGACTCTCAAGAACTCCCAATGGTATTAAACTGCACTGTTAATTTCACACCCATACATGATTTTGTACCACAAACCGGACTCTACCATTATATAACATCACCATATACTAATTTGTTTTTTGGTAAAGAAAAAGACACGTTTGGAGGAAAAGAAGTAGAAGGAGTTGTAAAAATACTAACAGAGGCACCGGTAGAGGAACCTGTAAAGATATAATAGTTGTAGTATGAACAGATATAAAGAAATAGATAATTTACAAACACAAAGCGGAAGACAGTTTAAACGTACAACAATCTATCCCAACATACCTGCCCACCAGGACGATATTTATATAATTACAGATATAGGGGACAGATACGATACATTAGCATTACAATTCTACAAAGATGAATCACTATGGTGGATAATTGCAATAGCTAATAATTCGGAAAGAGCCTCCCTTGCAGTAGAAATCGGAATACAGTTAAGAATCCCCCATAGTAAATCTCAAGCAGTAGAATTATTTAATAAAGTAAATTCAATTAGGTAAAATGGCTAAATCACTACACAGTAATTTTGATCATACTGTAATTGGTGGCGGTCTTACCCCAAAAGTACTAGACCAACTTACAGCTAGAGAGAATATAATTAGTAAAAAATCCGGAAGAGTTACAAATGACCATCTATACTTAAACAGTAGTACAGGGTGGGTTAAACTCACTTCGTCTGTAAACACTGCAATACCTAAAACACTAGACCTTGAAGATCCTACCAAACCTATAGAAACCAAATATAATTCCGCATTAGCAGAAGCAAATGTACTCCTTGGTGGAACCTTATATAAAGACGGAAGTCTACAAGCAGGAGTAGGTGGAAACTCAGGTGCATATAAACAATCAAAACTATACGGGCAAAGACCGATGGCAGGAATTACCTCGATGACGGTTAATACCAAAAATCAATTCGGAACCTTAAGAGAGGGTAAAGTAGAATTTAAAGCAAACTCAATTGAACAGTTAAATGATCTTGAACAGTTATACCTTAGACCAGGTTACACGGTTCTACTCGAATGGGGTCACTCCCTCTACGTTGATAATGATGGAAATATAAGCACGTTACCTCATCACTATAAAGACTATTTTACTTCTAAAGGTAAAGCAGCAATTTCCGAAGAAATACAAAAATTAAGAATCTCCTCCAGTTACAATTATGATGCAATGTTTGGTTTTATAAAAAACTTTTCTTGGTCGTTTAACCTTGATGGATCGTATAACTGCTCTGTGGATATTATATCCCCCGGTGAATTAATAGAGTCGCTACAGGTAATACTCACCCCTAATGTAGGAGCCGCTCCTACTTCTGATGTACTTTTTCCATATTTACCATCAACAGTAAATAATAACACTACCGCAGGAGCTGGCCCAAAACAGCTCCCTGATAAAGCGGAAGATTTTTTCGCAAGCTATGAAGGAAAGAGCTTATTACATAAAGTACTATACACTATTAAAATAGGCGGTGACAAAGATGCTGTAAAAGAAGCTTTAACCTTGTATCTACCGTCATATTTTTCAATCTTAGAAGCTAACCTAGGAACAAATAAACTTATATTTAATTTTGTAGAAATAGCTGTAGACGTAACAAATACTCCTCAAGCAGCAGGACATACCGGTAAGGTAAGGCTAGTACCACTAAGTCATATACTTGAAATGATTAACAGTGCGTACATGGTTTCTGACCAAAATAATGATAACATAGTCAATTTTTACACAGGAAATAAAGACGCTAATGTTAAAACAACATTTCTCACTTTCGATCAACATTTTGCACTAGACCCAAATAAAGTTGTACTCCCTAAAGCAAAAGATTTAAAAAGCAGGTTCGTATACAATGTATCAAAAGAATGTGAGATAGGAGAAGGGTCAATTAATGATATCTTAAACATATATGTAGGAATACCCCACGTACTTGGGATATTAGATAAGGTTACAGCGACAGATTCTGTAACAGAAAATACTTTGTTTACTTTCATTCGAGAACTATTAGCTTCAATGCAGAAAACAATGGGAGGAATAAATGATTTTGACCTACACTACGACGAAGATGAGTTTACGTATTATATAGTAGATAGAAAAGTTGTACCAAAAGGAAATAAATTAAAAGATACAGGTTCTATTATAAACTTAGTCGGGTTGAATTCAATGCTAGAGAATTTATCCTTTACCTCTAAATTAAGTAGCAACATTACTACTATGATGGCGGTATCCGCTCAATACGGATCTACTTACCTGGGAGTAGACACACAAGCATTACTAAACTGGAATTTAGGTATACAGGATAGACATCTTGTTACTAAAAACATAGGAACAGAAAAGAAAACTGAAGCCAATCCTGAAAACGAACAGATAGTAAAAGAAGACGACATTAGAGCACTAGTTAACCATCTTGATAAGGCAAACAGTAATAAAACTAATAAGAACATAGTAACAACACCAGAGGAATTAGGAGCTTTAATTTCTGCACATACAAACTTAATGGTATCTTTTGTAGAATATACCACCAAAAGCGAAAACACAAACCCTGCCGGTATTGTACCTTTTGAGTTGAGTTTCTCTATCAAAGGGATAGCAGGATTTAAAATAGGACAGGCTTTTGTAGTTCCAAATGAAATAATCCCGGAAAAATATAAAGATAAAATTGGATTTTTAATTACCGGGGTATCTAACAGTATAAAATCAGGAAGATGGGTAACAGATATAAAAACACAGATGATCACAATAACACCTTTACCTGCAGCTTCTGCGGCACAGTTAACACTTCCTGAATACAATGATACAGATTTTATAAACACAATACTAGGCGGATATAACCCAGCTCCAAAACCAGACTTAATTTTCTACAACCCACTTGGTAGAAAGGCACTGGATACACGTTCTGATGGTCAAGGCGGAGGAGAATGGACATCTTTTAGAGATGGTAAAAAAAGATTACATAAAGCCTGGGATGTGTTAGTCAAAAAGGGAGACAAAATAGGTTGCCCGTTCCCTGGAAAAGTCACATTTAACTCACCTTATTCCCAACACCAATCTTCTACAGTAGAAGTAGGAATGGGTAGATTTGAAATCACAGGAGTAGGACCATATCAAGGAATAACAATGATAATAGGTTATGTTTTTCAAACAGCTGGTGATTTAATTGACCCAAAAAGAGTTTATAAACCAGGAGATTATTTAGGAGTCGCTGGATCTGTATATACATCTTACCCTAAAAAATACACTACAGATACCCCACCAAAAGAGATCATTATGTTAGATCATCTACATATAGGAATGAAATCCCCTTTAGGAACCCATGATCCCAAGGCTTTAAAGTGGCAGAATATAAATATAGGGTTAACAGTTGAAGAGCTGAAGATAAAATTATATGTCATGAATTTAGGTTTTGCAAAATAAACCCAGATTAAAAAAACAGTAAAGAAGAAAATGTACATACCTAAATCAAAATATAGCGAACCTAAACATTCAAGAGGAGATTTTCTTTTTAGTAAAGACGGAACTCCGTATGTTGGGTGGTATGTTAAGACTTATAATGACATATACCTATCAGGAAAAGAACCAAGCAATAGTTCTACCGTACTTGAATTAGTAGACGAAGAACCTGATAAAGCAAAACCTAAATTTATATCCGATACTATACTCCCGGAAGTAGAAGACTATACCAAAGGGTATTTTACAAGATACTACCTTCAAGATAGGAGAAATTTAAAAATAATACAGGTCAACCAGCAGAAGTATTTTTATTTTACTAAAGAAACATATATTAAAGGTATAGAGTTAAAATGGGTAATAAGAGGACCAGCACAGGATGTAATTAAACCCCCATATCTTTACCAGGGAGCAATTACAAGGAATAAACAAACTATAGATACCTATAGTAATATGATGACTGGATTAAAAGATTACATTTTAGACTATAAAGAGTTTGTAGAATAAAATATTCTTCTTATATTATATAAAAGGTTATCTTAAAAATGTTTTATATAGTTGAAGAAGAGTCTAAATTAGTTTATTTAGAGGGTTTAGTAAAATTAGGTTGTTATGTGGATGTTATATCCTCAAATGACTTATACCATCCTAAACTCACCTCTACAATTGCCGTATATATAAGAATAGTAGGAAGAGACAGCGGATTTATTATTCCGATTAATCACGACGAAGGTATTAACGTTACAAAAGACCGTGTCTACCAAGTTTTACAAAAAGCTTCAACACTATACACATTAGATA
>ERZ889078.3022-NODE-3022-length-11544-cov-12.465315_pt1 | contig 11544 bp, 2 predicted proteins | sample MGYA00521266_ERZ889078 | MGnify/ENA primary metagenome ERZ889078 (study PRJEB32303, sample SAMEA104408618) | aquatic metagenome | biome: Brackish water; feature: Pelagic; material: water | place: Baltic Sea | collected 2014-06-16T06:34:00 | depth 76,534 m ... | reverse complement strand
CTGTTACCGTGCTCGCTTCTGGTTCTACTGCTCCGTATTCATACGCTATCGATGGTATCACGTTCGGTGCCTCTGGAACATTTGGTGCCCTGGCCGCTGGTTCTTATACGGTTACCGCCCAAGACGCGAACAACTGTACCATTGATGTGCCTGTAACTATTGCGGAACCGACTCCGGTTGTTGGTGCTTTAGATGCTACAACTGACGCAGATTGTAATGGTGCGGCTACTGGTGCTGCTTCTGTATCTGCTTCGGGCGGAACGCCTCCTTATTCTTTTGATATTGGTGCTGGACCGGTTGCCTCTGGAACATTTACTTCCCTGGCCGCTGGTGCATATTCTGTGACCGTTCTCGATGCCAACGATTGCTCGGATGTCGTAGCTATCGTTATCGATGAACCTACTCCGGTTGTTGGAGCTATCCTTAATCAAACTGACCCGCTCTGCTTTAGCGGATCTGACGGCTCTTTTGAAATTGACGGCAGCGGTGGAACACCTGGATATCAATATGATTTAGGAACAGGTCCACAAGCATCTGGTCTATTCACAGCACAATCCGCAGGAACACAATCTGTTGATGTAATTGATGCAATTGGCTGTATAGGAACGATTTCTATTACACTAGACGAACCGGCCGAACTTCTTGGAGCAGTTGACAATCAGACCGATGCATCATGCAGCGGAATGGCAGATGCAACAGCAGACGTTTCTGCTTCAGGCGGCATGCCTCCATATACTTTTGATATTGGAAACGGACCTCAAGCAACAGGTGCATTTACAGGACTTCAAGCTGGAACTCATTCAATTACCGTTGAAGACAGCCAAGGCTGTACAACCAACATTTTGGTTGACTTATTAGAGCCGATTTCTTTGACTGCCGAAATTGTGACGCAAACTGATGTCAGCTGTTTCTCTGGAGCAGATGGTAGCGTAGAAGTTGCCGCACAAGACGGAACAGACCCATACACATTTGATATAGGTTCTGGGCCACAAGCGACCGGAACATTTACCGGACTTTCCGAAGGAAATTATACTGTAACCGTAGCAGATGCGAACGGTTGTTCCGTTCAAGTACCTGTTGTAATCACTGAACCAACCGAGCTTACTTCTTCAATCGTATCGCAATCCGACCTAACGTGCAACGGATTGGCTGATGGCTTATTCGAAGTGGCCGCAGCTGGAGCCACTTCTGATTATACCTATGATATTGGATCAGGGCCGCAAGCTTCTGGTTCGTTTACAGGATTAGCAGCAGCTACTTACACAGTCAATATTCTTGACGCCAATGGTTGTGCAACTTCAATTGACGTGATTATCGGGGAACCAACGCTAGTTGTTGCTTCCATTTTATCTCAAACAGACCCGCTTTGTTTTGCTGGAACTGACGGAGAATTTACCATTGAAGGAAATGGCGGAACACCAACATATCAATTTGATATGGGTGCTGGTCCTCAAGCAACAGGTGTGTTTACTGGACAAACTGTCGGAACCTACTCCATCGATGTAATAGATGCGAATGGTTGTAGTTCTGCTATTTCCATTACGCTTGATGAGCCAACTCAACTTTTGGGTACAGTTGACGTACAAACGGATGCTTCTTGTAGTGGAGTTGCAGATGCAACCGCAGATCTCTCAGCATCTGGAGGAACTGCTCCTTACACTTTTGATATCGGTGCTGGTCCGCAAGCTTCTGGTTCGTTCATCGACCTTGCCGCTGGCAGTTATTCAGTCACAATTGAAGACGTACAAGGTTGTACAATCGTAGTTCCTGTTGATATACTAGAACCTGTTTCTCTATCTGCTGCTATCGTTACACAAACTGAGGTCAGTTGTTTTGCTGGAGCAGATGGAACAGTCGAAATTACTGCACAAGATGGAACAGGTCCTTACACCTTCGATATTGGCAATGGGCCACAAGCCACAGGCATTTTCAATGGGCTTGCAGCAGGAAATTACACGGTCGCTGCTGCGGATGCGAATGGCTGTTCGGTTACCGTTGATGTCGTAATCACTGAACCTACGGAGCTTACTTCTTCAATCGTATCGCAAACCGACCCAACGTGCAACGGATTGGCTGATGGCTTATTCGAAATGGCCGCAGCTGGAGCCACTCCTGATTATACGTATGATATTGGTTCAGGACCGCAAGCTTCTGGTTCGTTTACAGGATTAGCAGCCGCTACTTACACAGTCAATATTTTAGATAATAATGGCTGCGCAACTTCAATTGACGTGATAATTGGAGAACCAACGTTAGTTGTTGCTTCCATTTTATCTCAAACAGACCCGCTTTGTTTTGCTGGAACTGACGGAGAATTTACCATTGAAGGAAATGGCGGAACACCAACATATCAATTTGATATGGGTGCTGGTCCTCAAGCAACAGGTGTGTTTACTGGACAAACTGTCGGAACCTACTCCATCGATGTAATAGATGCGAATGGTTGTAGTTCTGCTATTTCCATTACGCTTGATGAGCCAACTCAACTTTTGGGTACAGTTGACGGCCAAACAGATGCTTCTTGTAGTGGAGCTGCCGATGGAACAGTGGAACTTTCAGCTTCGGGAGCAACACCACCTTACACTTTTGATATTGGTGCTGGTCCGCAAGCTTCTGGTTCGTTCATCGACCTTGCCACTGGTACTTATTCTATTACGATTATTGACGCTCAGGGATGTACGGTTATTGTTCCTGTCGAGATTTTTGAACCAGTTTCACTTTCGGCTAACATTTTTACTCAAACAGAAGTTTCCTGTTTTGCCGGAACGGATGGTTCAGTAGAAATAACTGCGCAGGACGGAACAGGGCCATACACTTTCGATATCGGAAACGGACCGCAAGCAACTGGAATCTTTACGGGGCTTTCTGAAGGGAATTACACGGTAACTGTGGCTGACGCAAATGGATGTGCAGTTCAGGTGTCTGCAGTAATTACAGAACCAACAGAGCTTACTTCTTCTATCGTATCGCAAGCTGATCTAATCTGTTTTGGTTCAAATGATGGTCAGTTCGAAGTTCTAGCAGACGGAGCTACCCCAGATTACACATACGATATAGGAACAGGCCCTCAAGCAACGGGTGTGTTCATTGACCTATTACCTGGGACTTACACCGTTAATATTCTAGATGCGAACGCCTGTCCGACTTCTATCGATATTACCATTGATGAACCTGCCCCACTCGTAATTGATGCTGGCGTAGACCAAGTTATTTGTGATGAAGAAGTAGCTTCCATGAATGCTACAGGAGCAGTTTCTTACACCTGGGATCCAATGACGGATTTATCTGACCCGAACATTCCTAACCCAGATTTCAGTGGATCTTCAACCACCATTTACACGGTTACAGGTACGGATGCTGATGGCTGTATTGATACAGATGAAGTAATGGTTACAGTGAATCCGCTTCCCGTGGTTACCGCTGGGCCAGATGAAGTAATCTGTATTGGTTTTACGGTGCAGCTAGGTGCTTCTGGAGCTACTTCTTATGATTGGAATTCTGCAACAAACCTTGACGATGGAACGCTACAAAACCCAACATTCTCAGGAACTATTACCGAAACATTAATTGTTACAGGAACCGATGATAACGGTTGTCAAAACACTGATGATGTAATTGTAACGGTAAATGAATTACCAGTTGTTGATGCTGGCGCAGATGAGGTTATTTGTGAGGGGCAATCTGTTCAATTACAGGCATCTGGCGGTGTGAGTTATTCTTGGGGACCTCAGAATGGTTTGAACAATTATGCCATCTCAGACCCAGTTTTCTCAGGCCTAAACACTACAACTTACACAGTAACGTCAATTGATGGAAACGGATGTACTGATTCTGATGAAATCACAGTTACGGTAAACGCAATCTTACCTGTTGATGCTGGATTAGACACTGCAATTTGCTTTGGCGAAACCGTTCAATTACTGGTCAGCGGTGCCGACACGTATGTTTGGTCTCCAGCAACAGGGTTGGATGATACTGCAATTGCCAATCCTGTTTTCTCCGGAACAACAACCACTGATTTTACTGTTATCGGAACGGATTTAAATGGATGTAACGCCACCGATTATGTAACTGTAACTGTCAATCCACTTCCGATTTTAGATGCTGGTTTGGATGAAGCTATTTGTATTGGCGATCAAGTTCAGTTAGGCGTTTCAGGAGCTACATCTTACGTCTGGAATCCTGCTACTGGACTTGATGATTCGCAGATATCAACACCAATCTTTTCTGGCACATCAACCACACTATTTACGGTTACTGGAACCGATGGAAACGGCTGTGTTAACACCGATGATGTTGAGGTAGTTGTTAATCCACTTCCTGTGGTTGACGCTGGTTCCGATGTTGAGATTTGTTCAGGATTCACAACACAATTTGCTGCCTCTGGAGCGACAAACTACTTATGGAGTCCGATTACAGATTTAGATGACGCGACAATTTATAATCCTCTTTTCTCTGGATTATCGACAACGCTATTTACAGTTACTGGAACGGACGGAAACGGTTGTGTAAACACCGATGATGTTGAAGTAGTTGTTAACGGTTTGCCTGTTGCAGATGCTGGTTCTGATGTTGAAATCTGTGTTGGTCAAACCGCGCAATTACACGCTTTAGGAGCCGCAAACTTTAGCTGGAATCCGAGCATTGGTCTAGATGACGCAGCCAGCGCAAATCCAATATTCTCAGGAACCGTAACAACCCTATTTACCGTGACGGTTACCGATGCCAGCGGATGTCAGGATACGGATGATGTAGAAGTAACTGTACACGCTTTACCTAACGTGGTTGCAAGTACCGATGTAGCGATTTGTATCGGGGACCAAACCCAACTAGCGGTTTCTGGGGCAGATACTTATGTGTGGGATCCGAGTGCAGATTTGGATGATGCAACGAGTGCTACTCCTACATTCTCTGGCCTATCCACTACTCTGTTTACGGTTACAGGAACAGACTTAAACGGTTGTGTTAATTCTGATGATGTTGAAGTAACGGTTAATCCACTTCCAGTTGTAGATGCGGGAACAGATGAAGCAATTTGCTTTGGCGATATTCTGCAAATGGCAGCTACGGGAGCGACCAATTACGTTTGGGACCCAAGCACCGGTTTGGATAATGCTAACATTTATAATCCAATATTTTCTGGAGGTGCTACAACCACTTTTACCGTGACTGGAACAGATAATAATGGATGTGTTAATACAGATGAAGTGACGGTTACCGTGAATCAACTTCCGATTGTTGATGCAGGATTAGATCAGTCTATTTGTGAAGAAGAAATAGCACAGTTAGAAGCAACTGGAATCGGAAGCTTTGTTTGGTTCCCAGGAAATTCGCTTTCGAATCCAACCATTGCAAACCCTGAAGCTACACCAGCTGCAACACAAGAATATGTTGTGCATTTAACCGATGCAGAAGGTTGTTTAAATACCGACACAGTTGTGGTTACAGTAATGCTTAATCCAACATCTGTAATTATTGCCAATACGGAGGCTTGTGAAGATGAGATAATCGATTTCGAAAGTGCATCTATAGGTACGATTGTAAGCACTACTTGGGTATTAGGAGATGGTAATTCAGAAACTTCAATCAATTTCTCTCACAGTTATCCTACAGAAGGCAGTTACCAAGTTGTTTTAGCGGTTGTTACTGATGAAGGTTGCTCGAATGTAGCAACCCAGCAAATTGACATTCATCCAAATCCAACAGCGGCATTTAGCGTAGATAATGCTTGTCTAATCGAAGCTGTGAACTTTAATGATTTGAGTTCTGTTCCAAGTGGTTCCATCACAATATGGGATTGGGAATTTGGCGACACCAATGGTTCTGCTGTTCAGAGTCCGGCTCATAACTACGCCACGGAAGGAACATATTCAGTTGAATTACTCGTAGAAACTGGTTTTGGTTGCGCAGATTCTATCACACAGGATGTAACGGTTTATCCAATGCCTGTTGCAGACTTTACTTTTACAAATGCTTGCGCAGATGTGCTAGCAACAATTACCGATAATTCGAGCATAGTTTCTGGGTCTATTGCTCAATGGCAATGGGTAATTGACCAAACAGATACACTGAATGGCCAGTTTGCCGTTTTGGGTCAACTTGATGTTGGATTACACTCTGTAGAGCTCACGGTTATCTCTAATAACGGATGTAGCAATACGTTAGTTCAAGATTTAGAAATTTATCCGTTGCCGGTTGCAAGTTTCAGCGCCAGCGTTGTTTGTCAAGGACTTGAAACGGAGTTTACAGATCTTAGCACTGGAACTGCATCCTACCCAATTACCGAATGGAATTGGATGATTGATGGAAACACTCCATCTGGGGAACAAAATCCTGCTTTCACTTATGAAACATATGGTAACAATCTTGCGGTTCTTGAAGTGACAAATTCTGCTGGTTGCAGTACGCAAATTTCGCAAAGCGATATTCTTGTTCATCCAGCTCCAATTGTTGATTTCAATTTCACATCGCACTTCTGCGAAAACGATTCAGTGTTCTTCTTTGATCAATCTTCAGTACCGGTATTCACAAATGACTCGCTCGTTTCTTGGAATTGGTCGTTCGATGCAGTTGGTTCCGCGGTTGGACAAACAGCGAATTACGTTTATTCAGAATTTGGACCACACGAGGTGGTTCTAGAGATTGTAACCAACAACGGATGTATCGGCATCGACACGCAAATTGTGGATATAAATCCCTTACCAAATGTGATTATTAACGCTAATATATTTGAGGGTTGTCAACCGCTAGCTGTTCAGTTTACGTCTCTCTCAACCATAGATGAGGGCTATCATATTGCAGGTTGGGAATGGACTTTCGGAGATGGAACTGGGCCTGTTTATAATCAACATCCTGGACACGATTTTATGGGTGCCGAACCTGGTGATACGTCCACAATTATTTATGACATTTCGCTTACCGTTACCACCGCTGATGGTTGTGTTGCAAGTGTAACTGAGAATCAACTAATCACGGTCCACGCTAACCCTAGCGCGCTATTTGAGGTAAATCATTTGATTAGCGATCTTGATGATCCACGATTCGTTTTTACAGACTTATCGAGCGATAACGTGATTGATTGGGACTGGGATTTTGGTGATGGAGATTTCTCTTATGATCAGCATCCGCAACACATATATGAAGATACTGGCACGTATCCCGTCATACTAACCGTAACCACTATTAATGGGTGTATGGCTATGATTAGAACAGAGGTGCGAGTAAATCCAACCTTCACGTTTTACATACCAAACAGTTTCACCCCTAACGGAGATGGAAACAACGATTTCTTCTTTGGACAAGGACAAGGCTACAAGGAATACAATATGTACGTGTATAACCGATGGGGAGAAGAAATCTTCGTTTCACACGATAATGAATTCCACTGGGATGGAAGTTTTAGAGGAAATCAGGTGGAGCAGAGCGTTTACGTATATAAGTTCATTATTTACGATTGGCAGAACCATCAACACATTTATACTGATGGTGTAACACTTCATCGATAAGAAAAAGACCCGCAAATGCTGGTCTTTTTTGTTTGGTGTGTTCAATCAAACTGGTAGAGTGTTTTTCACTCCTAGTCATTCTAAAACCACCTAAAAACTCATATAGTATTAAACAAAACAACTAAGTTTTCGTGCCTTTTGAAAGCGATTCACATTTTACATCTATTCAAACAACCATCAGGTTTCAAACGCTCAAATCAGTCTTCAATAAAAAAGCCGTTCAAACTGGCGCCCTTGCTTTTAGCAATAGTTAGCTACTTCCACCACTTAAGCGGATTCAGCAACCTCAAACTGCTTTCAGGGTCGCCACCTGGCCCGAAACTCATCATAACCATGCTGATTTCATTGTCTATCACCACTTTCTTAAGCTCCGGTTTCTTATACGTTCTCTTCTTGCTCATAGCTTTTTTGATAATTCGTTATTTGATAAAAACGCGTTGGCTTACTATTCCGGTTACGGTGGTTACGCGCACCAAATAGACGCCTGTCGCAACATTCATGTCGAGATTGGTTTGAGTTCCAGAAATAAATTCCGTGCGCAGAACCCGTCCTGCTAAGTCAAGCACATCGGCACTAGAACCTATCAAATTCTCATCAATAAGAATGGTTATCCTACGATCAAATGCATACACCTTCGTACTGCTGGTTTCATCCTGTATTCCCGTTACGCTCATCCCAAAATGCAAGGCAAATCGCGTTGGAATGTTTCCACCAATTGTAGACGTGAAACTGTAATTCGGTTCTTCATTCAAGTTTTGAAAAACACTAAGTAATCGATCTTCCAAATAAACCTCCTCATTCAATGTGATGCTTGTTGCGTTGAAGCTGTAATCTCCTGCCGCAGGCAATTTTACCCCAAGATCAACCACTGGATTGGTAACGGTGCTGTATAGGCCATTGATAACCAAAGAGTCTGTTCCAATAGTGGTGTAAACCTGTGGCACACTTGCGGCTGCCCAAAACTTCTGCGAATCAAAATCATCATAACTGTCTTGCGCTTCGGCATTGAAAAGCACAATGGTCTCGTCCGATACGCTTCCGTTGCTAAGCGTCATCCGCACCGTTCCTTCTTCAGCAGCTACTTTGTAAATACTTGTAGCCGTTCCATGGCTTCGCATGGAATTGCTAAAGTCCAACTGGCCTGTATTGCCATCTGCATCTACCCGCACCCAGAAGGCCTGCGTAGGTGGTATATTGCCCGTAACCGCACTACCATTGTTGCTGGTACCTATAGTGCTGGTTGCGTTGTAGGTATCATACAGCATGGTGGTGCCTTGGTGTGTTCTGTAGTACATGCTCGTCTCCAAATTGGTCGCTAAAAGTTCGGCAGCATCCCAGCTTAAGGTTGATGGATATGGATTGCCCACCAAGTTGTATCCTCTATTGGTTTCGGTTGTTCCTGTTCTGGTCATACCAGGTAAACTAATGGCCCCAGTGTTGAATGAAGAACCATCAAAGGTGATGGCACCAGTGCTTCCCATACGCGCCACATAGCCTTGTCCAACCTCAAGTGGAATACCAAAGTAGGTGAACTGTGGGTAGGTCTGATTTACCTCGTCAGCAACCCAAAGTTTATTGCTCGGAATTCCATAATCAGCAGCCGTGGCGTTTGGTATTGGACTGCTTACATAATAGAACAGACCATCAGGGCTTGATCCACCACCAGAACCTGTGAGGTATTGCTCCATTTGAAAAGAGCCTGAACCTGCAATAGGCTCATATTCAATGGTTTCGAATACAACTGGTGGATATAACACCGCCAATGGCGTGCAGGCGCTTTCTTCTAACACAGATGGAGAAGATAATACGGCTACAGGGTTTAGCGCACTCTATGACAATACTAGTGGTACTGAAAATACAGCCATCGGATCTTATTCACTCAGGAACAATACTACTGGAGATGAAAACGCTGCTTGCGGTTATTACGCGCTTTTCTCCAATTCAACCGGATACAGAAATAGTGCTATGGGAGTAAGTGCGCTTTTGGGAAACACTACAGGATATGCTAATGCCGCCCACGGTTATCAGGCATTATATTCCAACACGACAGGATTCTATAATACAGGTACTGGGTACAATGCGCTTTATTCCAACGTTGGAGGAGACCAAAATACTGCCTTGGGATATTCGGCCTTTAGCACTGGAACCGCTTACAATAACAGCACGGCTTTGGGTTTTAACGCAGAGCCAGGAGCATCTAATACGGTAAGATTAGGCGATGCTTCAGTTTCTAGCATAGGTGGTTATGCCGGCTGGACCAACCTTAGCGATGGTCGTTTTAAAACAGATGTACAGGAAAACGTTGGTGGCTTGGATTTCATCTTAAAACTACGTCCGATTACCTATCATTTAGATATGGATGCCATTGCCAAATTCAACAACACACCAGACAGTTTGCGATTACCAGAGAGTGAGAAGCTTAAATCAGCCGAATTGCAAGTGGGTTTTATTGCCCAAGAAGTGGAGCAAGCAGCACTTGCCGTTGATTTTGATTTCCACGGAGTGGACAAGCCTAAGAATGAAAACTCCCACTATGGATTGCGCTATGCAGAGTTTGTTGCTCCGTTGATAAAGGCGGTTCAGGAACAGCAGGAGATGATAGTTACACTTCAAAATAAAAACACCAACGTCCGCCAATTGCTTGAAGTAGCTCTTTCGCGCATAGAAGCTTTGGAAAAATAGTCTGATGGCTTTGCTACCAAAAACAAGGAGCGATCTAGAATCAGTCAATCCCTAGAGAATGATTTGAATCAAAAAAGCCCCGCAATTGCGGGGCTTTTTTGTCTAGTGGAGCCAACGGGACAAATGTCGAACCATTGGAAGGATACTACTACGTTATGTGAGTTAAACAATATCGAATAGCGTTATAACATCAAACACTTTATACTTAAATTCAGAACTGGACAATGAACCCTATTTACTGAAACTGAAAAACAAACCGAATGGCTGTTTGAGTTCCGGTCTGAGGATTTGTGCTAAATCCTGGAGGTGCTTCCAGATCTGCTGTATTGCGCCAAGCGAATGTGTTTCCAAGCGTTCCGTTTACTCCTGCCCACATATAATTTGTTGTCCCACCTTGTGCAAAGCCAATACAAACGGCTTCGCCAGAAGTAAAATTCAAGTTTTGACCAGGCTCTGCTGTCAGGTTAAACACCTTAGGACCTGAGACCCCAGAAGCGATTCCTTGACCAACGAGAACAGAACCTGTGTTTGGCCCGGATGCTGATGCCGCTCCTCTGTAAATCGCTATCCGCAGCGGATCTGACCCTGCATCTGACCACATTAACACCTGAGAAACTGTCATTGTTTGAGGCACTACCGCGTTGAAATAGTACGACCACGAATTTGGAAGAATGGTTTGAGTAGCATCAAACAATCCAGGTAGCGGAAGCCAAGTACCACTTACAGCAGAACCTGCTGGGCCCGCTGGCCCCTGTGGGCCTGTGGCTCCATCAGCACCAGTTGCACCATTAGCACCGGTTGCTCCCGTAGACCCTGTCAGGCCTGTTGGTCCAATTTGACCTTGAGCACCGATGGGCCCAGTAACACCATTTGATCCATCTGCTCCTGTCGGACCTGTAACGCCAACCGCTCCTTGTGGGCCTGTAGCTCCGGTCAAGCCGGGGATTCCTTGGGCTCCGGTTGGTCCAATTGGTCCCTGAACACCATCTGCACCGGTAGCACCCGTTAACCCTTGAACTCCTTGCAAGCCGGTTGCTCCAATTGCACCGGTTGGTCCTGTTAGACCTTGGGGTCCCGTAGGTCCGGTTACTCCCTGAATTCCATCGGATCCCGTGGCTCCAGTAGCCCCTTGAATCCCTTGGTTTCCGGTTGCACCGATTGCTCCGGTTGGTCCAGTATTTCCGTTTGCTCCAGTAGCGCCTTGCAACCCGGTTGGTCCTGCAGGACCCGTATTTCCCATTGCCCCAATGCATTCCCAGTTTTCCAACGCATCATTCCAATAACAGAATTGATGCAAACCTGTATCGAACACCATCAAACCATCAGAGGTTGGAGGTAAAATGGTTGTTGGCGGATT
>ERZ889078.3021-NODE-3021-length-11553-cov-7.454166_pt1 | contig 11553 bp, 12 predicted proteins | sample MGYA00521266_ERZ889078 | MGnify/ENA primary metagenome ERZ889078 (study PRJEB32303, sample SAMEA104408618) | aquatic metagenome | biome: Brackish water; feature: Pelagic; material: water | place: Baltic Sea | collected 2014-06-16T06:34:00 | depth 76,534 m ... | reverse complement strand
ACCATTCATTGCCGGATCGACCCTGAAACACTCTGGTCTGAAAACAAACCTAAGGTTTTGGACATCAAACCCATTTCGTTCTACCTGAATGAAAAAAAGCGGAAGTCCGTCGATACCACAGGTTATGTGACCTTCATTTTTGAGTCCATGGAACCCCTGGATGAAAACTGCTTCAAACAGTTCACAGCTGAATTGCCCTTTGAAATGTTTCGAATGAAAGGTCCTGTTCAGTTTAAGGATCGGACCGTCATGGTCAACTTTGTCGGTGGACGCGGGGACTGGTCTCCCTGGCAGGACACTACGAAAACACAGCTTGCCTTCATCGGCTGGAATGTTGATCCGGAGACGGTATTGAAAAAAATTAAAGATTGTGTTGCCGATTAACGGTTTTACATATTCATATTTGATGTTATCATTTTGCACTCCAAATAACCTGCGAGGAAAGCGTGCACATCACTGAAGGCATCATCACGGGAAGTGCTGCGCTCATCTATACGGGAGCGGGTGTCGCTCTGGTGGGGGTGGGCGCATCCCGGATGAAAAAATTCGTTCGGGATTTCCCCGAAAAAAAGCCGCTCCTGGGCATGGGCGGCGCATTGATATTCTTCATGTCCTTAATCCCCATACCGGCGTTTACAGGCACCTGCTCTCACCCTTGCGGCACACCCCTGGTGGCCATTCTCCTGGGGCCCTGGGTCGGCATCGCATTGACCGGCGTAAGCCTCTTGCTCCAAGCCGCCTTTTTCGCCCACGGCGGATTCGGCACCTGGGGGGCCAACGTGGTGGCTTTAGGATTTTTTGGCTGTATGTTCGGATGGGGATCGTTCAAACTGGCCCGTAAACTGGGTCTTCCCCTGTGGGCGGCCGGTTTCGCGGGGGGCCTGATGGGTGACATCATGGTGTATCTGGCTTCAGGACTGATCCTGGGATCCGTGCTATCCACTGCTCCCAACCCGCAATTCAGTATGGTTGGATATGTGCTGGCCATCTACGCCGCCTATTTGCCCACCCAACTGCCCATCGCCCTGGGGGAGATGCTGATCACGGGGATGGCCCTTCAATACGCCTGCAACCAGAGGCCTGACGTCCTGGAGGAGTTGGGAATCATCCGCGGGGCAAAAGCCGCTCAATCCAGAAATCTTCCGGTCGTTATTTTGTTGCCGCTTCTGGCAGCCTGGAGCCTCATGGCGCCTCCTGCCGGTTTTGCGGGAGACGGCAAAGAACAGCAGCCACCCGAACACCCGATCTCCTCGAATGAAGCCTCGGAGAGCCTCTCAAAATTTGCCGGTATGGATGAGGCCGTCAATGAAAAATTTGCCGAAGACGCCGGACGGCCCGCCAGGGATCCCTACATCAACACTGAAGCGATGGGGGACTTGTGGAACCTGTTATTGCTTTCAGCGGGAGCCATATGCGGATTCATCCTCGGCAGATGGTGGCACCTCCTCTGGGGAGACCCAGGCAAACGTGACCACCATAAAAAGTCCTCACTGGAATCCCTGGACCATGGGCCATCACGATGATGTATGGAACCCGTGCCGATGCAAACAACCTGGCCCATGGGGGCGTTGGAGCCGCCGCCGGTCACGGGTTACACCGATGGGACCCCAGGCTTAAACTGGGTCTTCTGGCACTGGCCGTTGGATTGAACATCATCGTTGCGCAGTTGTGGCTCTCTTTGACGCTGTTTTTCATCAGTCTCCTGCTAGCGGCCTGGTCCCAAATTTCCCTGCGACACTTTGCCTTTTTTTTCATTGCTCCGGCGTGGGCCACACTGGTGGTTTTTATCGGTTTTTCAATGGGCTTCGGCACAACGCCCGTGTGGTCTTTCGGTGTCGTTCAAATTTATCGGGAGGGGATGCATCTAGGGCTTTCCGCCGCCGCACGGGTGGCGTGCGACATGGCCTGGCTGGGATCCGTTTTTCTGACCACACCATTCACCCGGGTGCTTGAAGCGCTCAAATGGTTTCACGTGCCTGCCATCCTCATCGAAGTGATGGCCACCTCATACCGTTATGCGTTTTTGTTGTTTGAGGAGTTTTTCAAAATGAGGGATGTTGCCCGGATCAAAGGAGGGCTCCAGACCTATGCCATGACCTGCCGCTCCACGGCTTTGATTCTGGCACAAATTATTTTAAGAGCCTACGATCGGGCCATAAGGATTCAAGAGGCCATGACGGCCCGGGGCGAAAATGCCGTCCCCAACGGAGAGAGCATGGAAAATTTTGAGCCATCCCCTTCCTGCCCCAATCAGTGCGATGTGACGCCCATCTATGTGGAAGATTCCACAACGGTACTTTTCTGTGACGCTGTATCCCATTCGTACAAAGGAGACCGATCACTAGCAAACATCTCTTTGACCCTCAAAAAGGGGGAGGTGGTGGTGCTGTGCGGCCCCAATGGGTCCGGAAAAACCACCCTGATGAAATTGTTCGCCGGGATTTTACCTCCGGACCGAGGCAAGATTAGACTATTCGGCAAGGCACTGGATCGCAAGGCACGTAAAGAGGCTTTCCGCCACGTGGCCTTCCTGTTTCAAGATCCCAATGACCAGCTGTTTTGCACCCATGTTCGAGAGGACATCGCCTACGGACCGAAAAACCTGGGACTCGATCCCGCGGAGATCGACCGGTTGGTGGATACCGCCATGGATTTGATGGAAGTGTCGCATCTGGCCCATCGCCCCATTCACCGCCTTAGTCACGGAGAAATGAAAAGAGTGGGACTGGCCGGACTGATTGCCATGCGACCCCCGCTGATACTCCTTGATGAGCCCACCGCCGGACTTGATCCCGCTTCTGCAAATCATCTGGTGGATCTCATCCGACACCTTAACAGTCATCATGGTTACACCCTGGTCATGGTCACCCACGATGTCAATGTGGCGGCTGCCATTGCCAAGCGGGTCATCATTCTAGATCAAGGGGAGGTCATAGCCGACGGGTCTCCCCGGGATATCCTGACGGATAGGGATCTTCTCGAATCCGCCCGACTGGAACCGCCTATTTTGACCCGGCTTTTTCAAGAGCTTTTTGAAAATCATGCGGATCAGGGCCAAATCCCCGTAACCATTGATGAGGCCATCGCAATGTTGCGATCAACACCTATAAGGCAAAATTGCAATGTCTGAAAACAGACTGACATTTGAATCTTATGAATCCCTTTTCAAATTGCTTTATCCAGATACGGGTGACGGCATCATTGTTGTCGGTGAAGACATGAAAATCCGGGCTGCCAACGAACAGTGTGGAGACTTGTTCGGCATACCGTGTAATGATATCATCGGTAGTGATTTCTATAGTTTAATTGCCCCGACCAGTTGCTATCTCCTGGACCGCGCCGTTATTGAGATTGGAGATTCGGGAAACTGGGAAGGCGAATTGAACTGCCTGTCGGGAGATAGAAATCCTTTCCCGGTTGATATCTCCATGAAACAGATCCGTTCGGGTGATGTGATCCTCTTTTGCATCATTATCCGTGACCTTACGGATTATAAAACGCTAAAGGAACAGTTGCGCCACGAAAAAGCCAACCGCAGGGAGATGTATGTGACCATGCGCAACCTAATGAAAGCCTTTGACCGGGAAAAAAGCGGGGTAGAAAAAAACATCTCTCATAAAATCGAAACACTGCTGCTGCCGACCCTAGATAAAATCAGGAAAGAACCCTCCATAGAACTGAGAAATATGTTCCTGGATATTCTACGCGAGCAACTTATCGTGCTGACCAAAGGGTTCGGAACGGAACTGGATGCCCGTTTTCTGGCCTTGACCCGGACAGAGATGAAAATTTGCAGGCTGATTCAATCCGGATATTCGAGCAAAGAAATCGCCGAAAATCTCAACCTCTCGTACGAAACGATCCAGACCCATCGGAAAAATATTCGAAAGAAATTGGGGATTCAAGGACGAAAGGTCAATATGTATTCTCTTTTCTCCAGCAAGTCATTTTTCACAAACTATTCCGTTTAGCCGGGGACCCGCTACGAGGCGTCACATCGGGTATATCTAAATACCCGCTAAATACCCAATCAAACCCCTTTACACTTTCATTTATTCCGTGCAGTCTATTTTGACTGTAAGAATTCCTCTGTTCCAATGATTTCCTTTTCCCAGGAGGCTTCATGAAAATTACACAAATCGCCGGATTTTTAGGATGCGGTAAAACCACCCTCTTGTTGAAACTGGCCCGCGATATGGCAGGGAACGGCAAACGTAAAGTGGCGCTGGTTGTCAACGAGATCGGTGAAATCCCGGTGGACGGAAAGATAATGGAAGAGAGCGGCATGCAGGTCAAGGATATCGGCGGCGGGTGTATTTGCTGCGAAGTGGCCGCAACATTTGCTAAAACCATATACCGGCTTTACAAAGATTTCGCCCCGGATCACGTCCTGGTGGAACCCACCGGCGTGGCCGTACCCCACCAGGTCAAACTGGCCGCCAGGATGGGCGGGCGCGATGCCAAGATCACCATGGGCCCTGCCATCGTTTTGTTCGACGCCACACGACCGGCCGAGCTATTAGATATGGACATGCTGGGTCAATTGGTCACCACCCAGATCAAGGATGCCGATATCATCGCCATCAGCAAGGTGGATGCCGTGGAAGAGTCCGAGGTAGCGGATGCATCGGGGCGTGTCCGCGAATACAACCCCAAAGCCGAAATTCTCAGGCTGTCCTCTTTTTCCGGTCTGGGTTTGGATCTCCTGGTGGATCGGATCATCGACTGGAAGGAGTAACCCTATGGATTCGAACAAACTCAATGGGGCCGGCTGCTACACCGAACATGGCGTCAGCGGCTACGGCGTGGCTGCCAAACTAAGCCGAAAAGAACCCATGAACGAGGCCTTTGTCAAAGGCATGGCGGAAACAATGATGCTGACCATTGCCGACAAATGCATGGAACTGGGTGCCCGCTGCATCGGACACATCAAAAGCCACCTCAGAACCGAAGCCGGAACCATCAAGGCCGACACCATCGGCACAGTGCACGGATCATATTCTTCCGGAACCCTGACCAAACCCGTAAAAGATCTCTACATCGCCATCAACAGCATCATCCAGGGCATCCCCGAGGAGGCGGTCAAGGCAGCCACGTTGGAAGGCATGCATGAAGTGGCCGATCAGCGGGGGCTCTCCGTGGTCAAGGAGAAGGAACACGCCTATTTCGACGCATTTGATTTTGTGGCTTCCAAACAAGACTATGTCAAGCAGCTCGAAGAGCAGCTTTCAGCAGCTGAGAACCCGGATTCCAATCAGGAGAAATAGATGCGAGTCGTCCCTGTATCAGGCGCCCGGGGCAGCGGGAAAACAACATTGATTCGAAAACTGATTGAGCATTTCAGAGGCCTGGACAAACGGTTGGCGGTCATCGTCAATGAAGATGGCCGTGCCGTCTATGATGACGCATTTGTCAAAGCCCACGACCTTGCGATGGAATATGTTCGGGGCGGATGAGTGGGCTGTTCCCTGGCATCCAGTCTGGTTGACCTGAAAAAGCAGATCAAGCGCAACCTGAACCCGGATCTGTTGTTTATTGAACCCTCGGAAATGGTGGTGACCCACGAGTTGCGCAATGTGGCGGCAATGGGTCTTAGGGACATTCATTATGAAATCGGCCCCTTTATCACCCTCGTGGACGGTCCCGATTTTGAATTTTTGTGGTCCGAACGACAGGCGCTTCTTCTGGGCCAGGTGAAAGACGCAGATCTGGTGGCCGTGAGCCGGGTGGATTTGCTCAGAGATGATGAACTGGAGCATATCAATAATCTGCTCTCTGAACACTGCGGATCACTGATCGCTTTGAGTACGAAGAATGGCACCAACGTGGAGGACGTAATACATCACATCGTCTGATGGATGGTTTCGGAATGCTTCACGAAACAGATAAAGCGTTATATTAATCTTTCATCTTAATTTAAGGAGACATGACATGAACGGATTAGAAAGAATCGCAACGGTACTCCAAGGCGGTATCCCGGATCGCGTTCCCGCAGGCCCGCTGGTATGCGGCGCCTCCCGGCGTGTTTACGGCGTCACCTACGAAGAATGGGCACAAGATGGCGAAATCATGGCCAAATCCCAAATACAAGCACATGATCTGATCGGCTATGACGGAATCCTGGGATTAGTGGACCTCTCCGTGGAGGCTGCGGATTTCGGGCAGGAAATGGTTTATCCCGTCGAGGATACTCCCCATCCTAACTACGACAATCCCATAATCAAAACACCGGATGATTATTTTAAAATTGAACCAGTCGATCCCACAAAATCCCCGCGGATGAAAGAAGTTCTGAAATATTACGACATACTCTGCAATGAGAAAGCCGCCACCACTGCCATAATGGGCTTTGTCTACGGTCCTTTAGGCATTTTGACCATGATGCGTGGGGCGGAAAACGTATTCAGAGATTGCTACAAGAATAAGGAAGCCATCATCCACGCAGAGGAAGTTATTACCGGTGTCCTCGTCGATTACATTAAAGCCATCGCCAAAACCGGCTGTCACGCCGTGGTGTTGGACACCCTTTTCGCATCCCAGACAATTATGAGAAAAGAGATGTGGAAAGAGATCGAGGGCCCATTCACAAAAGTGCTGGCCGATGCCTGCAGGGACAACGGTATGATGGTCATCGTACACAACTGTGGCAACGGCATTTACTTCGACGTTCAGATCGAGATGATGGATCCCATTGCCATATCTTGCGCCTACGTCCCCGACGATTGCGCTGACTGGGTGGAAACAAATAAAAAATGGGGTGACAAGGTGACCATCATCGGCTACGCCAGCCCGGCCCAGTACGCTTTTCTGAGCAGCCCGGAAGAGATGAAGATGGAGTGTAAAAAAGAGATCGAAGAATTGGCTGAAGGGGGTCGGTTTATTTTAGCCACCGGCTGTGAATTCCCGCCCAACGGCTCGTTGATGAATGCCATTGCCATGATGGAAGCCGCTGAGCTATACGGAAAGTACTAACCCAAAGTGGCTGAAGCTCGTTTCATTTAGACAGGATTGACAGGACAAAAATAGCGCCACGCCCTCCTGCCAATCCTGTCTGTTTTTTTGTTGATGATCCAAGTGATTGTTTCTACAACACCCCCATTGATCAGAGAATACGTCAGATGGAGTCAACCATGCAAAACCCGGCAACGCCAGAAGACCCGGCCCCAAAATCGAACGGCATCGCCATCGAAAGTTACCACATCGCCAGGGAACCCTATTACCTGCCCACGGGTGACGAAATCGATGTTTTTAACTCCGCCACCCGGCTCAAGCTTCCCGTCATGTTGAAAGGACCCACCGGCTGTGGCAAGACCCGGTTTCTGGAGCACATGGCCTGGAAACTGTCCCGCCCGCTGGTGACCATCGCCTGCCATGAGGACCTGACCGCCTCCGACCTGGTGGGACGGTATCTACTGAAGGGCGAAGAAACCCCCTGGCAGGACGGTCCTTTGAGCCTGGCGGTCAAGCACGGCGCCATCTGCTACCTGGACGAAGTGGTGGAAGCGCGAAAAGATACCACCGTGGTAATCCATCCCCTTGCGGACGACCGGCGGGTTCTGCCCCAGGAAAAGCGTGGGCGTTTACTGGAGGCCCATCCGGATTTTCTGTTGGTCATCTCCTATAATCCCGGATACCAGAGTGTCATGAAAGACCTCAAGCACTCAACGCGCCAGCGGTTTGTGGCCATCGAGTTCAATTACCCCAAAGCCGGGGACGAGGAATCCATCATCATAATGGAAGCCGGAGTGGATGAGGATACGGCGGGGCGTCTGGTCCGCCTGGGTGAAATGGTACGGAATCTTCGACAGCACGGGCTTGAAGAAGGTGTCAGCACAAGGCTGCTGGTTTATGCGGGAAAATTGATGGTAGACGGCCTCTCCCCAACCGCGGCATGCAACGCAGCCGTCATCCGATGCATGTCCGATGATGCAGAAATGCAAGAAGCCATTGCCGAAATCGTTTCCGGCCTTTTTTAATCCCGAACGGACAATCGATGAACCCAAGGACTGATACAACCCCGATCCCGGCTCAAAGCGCTCTTGCCCGCGACACGTTTCAGCGGTTTGAAAAAGCTGTTTCACACCTGAGGACCCGAAAATCGTCGATTTTCCTGGTCCAGGCACAAAAATTGATCGAAGATGTGGATGGCACGCCCCTCGGGGAAGATATCCTGAAGGGGGCTTCAGAGCTCTGCCGGCTGAACTGGGCGTTGATTCTACCCTATTTCCATACCCTGAAAAAACTGCCCCGGGACAGGGATATGATCCCCCCGTGGACCCAATTGGCCCGTGAACTGGCCGGGCAGGACATCGATGTAGCAGTGACGTTTGTGGAACAGACACCGGTAGCACTTGAACACAGAGGCGTGGAAGGTTTGTTGCAGTGGGGACAACTGGCCCTGGAAACCCTTGCGCACAAGGGCACCCGAACGGAAATATGGAAGGCGGTCAAGGCCTATCTCGAAGAAGCGGGCTCCTGCCGGTGCGGATATCCCTTATCACGCTGGCAGTTTTTTCTCCAACAGGCCGTGCGGATAGCCGAGGTATCGCCCGGGGCGGCAGAAGTATTCATCCAACTGGGCAACCGGATGTGCCTGCTGCTCACAGATGATGAAACCGCCCGATGGGTAGACGATGGCCTGGGTACCTGCCGGTCGGAGGCGCAACAGATCAATTTCTTCGGCGGCACATCGCTCAAAGCCATGGAATCCCGTGACGGCCTGGCCACCGGTGTAGTGCTGAAAGATCGAAGCCAGACACTGTCACTGATCTGCGAGGCAGCCCTGGGGCAGCCGGTCAAGATTCAATCCAACACGGCACTGGTGGGCCATAAGGGGTTTACCGGCGGGGCGGCTACGGACGGCCATACCATTTTCATGCCGGACACGGTGCCGACTTTCAGGCTCATGAAACTCATGGCCCTGCACCAGGCCATGCTGCTTCATCGCCAGGATTTTTCGGAGAAACCGGAAAAAGCTTCTTTCGATCCCACGCCGCTCCACCTGGATGCCGATCGTCGCCTCCTGAAGCTGTTGCCCGGATTGATCACCGCCATGGAGCAGACGGCTCTCCCTGCTCTACCCGAAACCTATCCCCTGGGGTTCGAAAAAAGAATTACGCCCTCCCTGCCTTGGTGGGGAGATATATTGCCTGAACTGATCAGCCAGACCAACGCCACCTTTTCCGAAATCAAAGAAAGAACTTCAGAAGCATATGGTGACGTACCCCCTGAACTGGTGGAAGCTCTGCTCTCCACCATGATGGCTCAAGGCGAGCGGGATGGTGATGCCTTGTGGGAAATGTTCCGGGAAATGCTCGACAACATGGTCTTCGACTCCCCGGACATGGAAGAACTCCAGGAAAACGTCAAAACATTTTTCTACAAGGAATGGGACCGGACCCTGTCGGATTACAAACTGGACTGGTGCCTGGTTCGCCAGCGTTTCGCCGGCGACAATCCCAATGATTTCGTCGGCAGGATCAGAGACGAACGCCATGGTCTTATCACCTTGCTGCGACGTCAGTTCATGAAGCTCAAGCCGGAGCGTTTCAAGAAATACCGGGCTCAACCCAGTGGCGACGCACTGGATATCGACGCCTTGGTTCAAGCCATGGTGGACAAACGCACCGGATCTTTTTTATCGGAGAATGTTTATGTCCGTCGGGACAAACGAATCCGGGACGTGGCCGTACTTTTTCTGCTGGATTTGAGCGGCTCAACAGAGGAAGAAATCAATGGCCGTCGGGTGGTGGATATCCAGAAGGAGGCAATGGCCATGATGGCCGAAGCCCTGGATTCCCTGGGTGATCCTTATGCCATTTACGGGTTCAGCTCCGAGGGCCGGTTCCGGGTTGATCTGTTCAGCGTGAAAGACTTCGGTGAACCTTACAACCAGACGGTTCAATACCGTCTTGGCAACCTGGAACCGCTGGGGCTTACCCGCATGGGAGCCGTAATTCGCCATGCCGTCCACAAACTCGAAGGGGTTTCAGCCGCCGTCAAATTGCTGGTAATTTTGACCGACGGACGTCCCTATGATCTGGAATACGGCAATCTGGAATACGCCACCGCCGATACGGGTAAAGCCATCGGAGAAGCCCGGCGGGCGAAAATCCATCCCTTTATCATCACATCGGATCAGAAGGGGGCCGAATATCTGCGGAAAATTTCATCGGAGACCCAGAGTATTGTGCTGCCCAGGGTAGAAGCCCTCCCCACCATGCTGCCTGCACTCTACAAACGATTGACGCTTTAAGAACCCATAACCGGAAAAGGATGCTACATCATGAAAAAAGAAATTGATTATTTAGTGGACAAAGCCCTTGAACTGGGTGCCTCAGAAGCCATACTGATGAACACGGAACAGATCGTCTTCGATTCACGATCCCATTTGAAATGCCGTTTCGGCTGCAACCGCTGGGGGCAATACTGGACCTGTCCACCCCATCTTCATATCTCCCCGGAAGAGTTCATGGACGGTTTTTCCAGGTTTCACAACGCCATCCTCATTCAATCGACGGGTCCGAAGGTGGCGCAGGACGTGACCCTCGCCATCGAAAAAGAAGCCATGCTCTCCCTGGGATCCACCTTTGCCTTTGCCATGGTGCTTTGTGTACAGTGCGACGAATGCGCCTACCCCGAGCCCTGCAAATTCCCCCACCTGGCCCGCCCCTCCATGGACGCTTACGGGATCGACATCGGCAAAACCGTGGAACCGCTGGGACTCAAAGTCGAATTTGATTCGGAAGGGAAATTGCTGCCGGCCTGGTACAGCATGGTGCTCATTGATTAGGCGGGCACCATAATGGCCAAAGGCGAAAGAAAAAAAGAGGATGCCCCCGCCGTAGGCATCATCTGCTGCAGGGTTCTTGAAAAGGAAATCCGGGCGGTAGTCGGCAATATGCCGGAAGTGACCGATATTCAAGTCATGGACTGGGGGCTGCATATCCGGCCTGACGTGTTGCTGGAAACCCTGTGCCGGCAGATACGGCTCATGGAAAACCAGGTCGGTGCGGTCATGCTGGGCTATGGTCGCTGCCAAGCCCTGGATCGACTCCCCGATGACTTTGCCGTGCCGGTTTTCTACCCCGAGGGGGAAGACTGCATTGGTGTGCTTTTAGGACAGGACCGGTACGAACGGGAATTGTTACAGACGGCAGGCACCTGGTTTTTGACCCCCGGTTGGACTGAACTGGGCATGGAATTCATTTTCGAGGAACTCCAGGTGCAGCGTGTGGCAAAAAAGGGGCATGACCCCCTTGCGTTGGCCCACCGCATGTTGAAGGATTTTTCACGGGCCCTGCTCATCGATATGCAGTTGAAAGGCAGTGACGCCATAAAGCGGGAGGCCCTTAACATTGCCGCAGAATTCGGATGGAAACTGGAGAAAGTGGAGGGGTCGCTGATCCGATTGAAACAGACGCTTCATAAGGCCATTGACGCGGCGACCCCCCCTTCCCTCTTTTAAAAACTGAGAGTCCGTCTTATTCCATCCCCTATTCAAGGGCACGCGCTGCCATATCATGAATGGTTGTGGCCGGCGGCGCGGACAGG
>ERZ889078.3019-NODE-3019-length-11560-cov-15.557671_pt1 | contig 11560 bp, 16 predicted proteins | sample MGYA00521266_ERZ889078 | MGnify/ENA primary metagenome ERZ889078 (study PRJEB32303, sample SAMEA104408618) | aquatic metagenome | biome: Brackish water; feature: Pelagic; material: water | place: Baltic Sea | collected 2014-06-16T06:34:00 | depth 76,534 m ... | reverse complement strand
GGTCTGACACTCAACGTCAACGGCGGCGACCCAGGCGCCGCAGCGTCAATCAAGCAAGCTGCAACGCAGGCCGGCGACGACCTCCTGAAGCGCATCGCAGCGGCCCAAGAGCAGCAGCAAAGGCTGTCCTATGCCGGGTAGTTACACCACGATTTCGGGCGACACCTGGGATGGCATCGCCTATGCGCAGATGGGCAATGAGCGGTACATGCACTTGCTGATCCTGGCCAACCCAGAGCAGGCGTACGCGCAGCGCTTCGCAGAGGGCGTGCTTTTGGTTGTGCCCGACGTGCCGACGCCAGACACGAGCCCGAACCTGCCACCGTGGAGGCGAGCGTGAGCCAGACGACCGAAACGCGTACCGTGCGAATCAAGGTCGACGGAAAGCTCTGCGATCAGTCCTGCCGTTTCCTGGATATGGAATGGGGTGGCATCTGCAGGCTCTACGAGAAGGAGCCGGATCTGGAGGCCGATCCAGAGACCGGGTACCTGAAGCTGCGGTGCAAGTCGTGCCTTCGTGGTGATGCAGCATGAGCGGCGAAAACGACCCCATTCTTGACGGCTGGACGCCGGCCTTCCTGACTGACCAGCAGGTGGCCGAGATCCGGGTGCAGTTGGAGAACATCACTCCGTCGAGCTGCTGCGACCCGAACGTGGCCATCGAGCTGCACCAGTCGGCCGTCGAGCTGCTCAACCACATCGACGCGACTCGGCGCCCGTGACCCTCGCCCGTCGCAGTTGGGCCGAGATCGTCTACGCCGGCGAGGACATCTCTGCCGACATCGCCCCGTACCTGCTCGACGTGAGCTACACGGACAACAGCGGGGGCCAAGCAGATGAGTTGACGATCTCCCTCGAGGATAGGGACGGCCTCTGGCGGGGCGACTGGCTGCCTGGAGCCGGCGACAAGCTGACCTGCCGCATTCACGCGGACGATTGGGGCGAGGGCGGAGGCTCGCTGTTCTGTGGTGAGTTCACCATCGACAAACCGCTGAGCCTGAGCGGGCCCCCATCGATTGCCAAGATTTCAGGGCTGTCCGTGCCCACAGGCTCAGCAGCTCGCCGTACGCAGCGCAGCCGGGCGTGGGAGCAGGTTGAGTTCCGGACCATTGCGGAGGATGTGGCCGCCTCCTCGCAGCTGACCCTCGTCTGGGACGTGGCCCCCGAGCAAACGCCCGGAGCGCTGGACCGAGCAGAGCAGCGCAGCGAGACGGACCTCGCCTTCCTCCAGCGGATGTGCGGCGACTACCGACTGGCGATGAAGGTCACTGATGTCCAACTCGTGATCTGGGACGTGACGAAGTACGAGGCGCTGGCCCCGGTGACCACCTACACTCTCGGCGAGAGCCGGATCGAATCGTGGTCACTCGAAATCAAAGCCTACCTCTACACGCCGAAGGTCAAGGTCCAGTACCAGGACCCATGGCACGGCGTAGTGCAGGAGAGCACACGCACCGCAGCGCAGGAGCTCCGAGAGCCGGCCGCAGACGACCCCCTGGGCCTTCTGCCCCAGAGCTTCGATGACGCCGCAGCTGAGGTGATCCGGGTGCGGGCACGGTCGAAGGCCGAGGCCGAAGCGAAGGCAACGGCTGCCCTCCTGACTCGGCTCCAGCATTCATCCGAGGGGTCGCTGGTCGTGATGGGCGACGTGCGCCTCGTGGCCGGCAACAGCATCCAGCTGGCCGGGTGGAACAAGCTCGACGGGAAATACCTGATTGACAAGGCGACTCATTCTGGCGTGGGCAAAAACTATACCGTATCCGTGGACATCAAGAGGACCTCTGCATGATCGGCGGGCTAGACAAGGGCAGCACCGAGAAGCTGCTGGCCGATTTGATTCGCGTGGGCAAGGTGGCCAGCGTCGGGCAGGATGGCCGAGTGCGATGCACCTTCGCCGATCGGGACAATGTCACCAGCCCGCCCATGCCGATGCTGCACCGCCGCCGTGGCGATCAGGACATGCCCTCAGTCGGGGACATGGCCCTCTGCATGATGCTGCCCCCCGACATGGTGGACGGCTTCGTGCTCGGCGTGCTCTACGACGCGATCGGTGCGCCCCCCGTGCCTGGAACGCCGGCCGTTCGGGTGCTGTCAGGCGACGACATCCGCTTCGTTTCAGAGGCCGCTGCACAGGCGTTCGTGTTGGGGGCAAAACTCACGTCGATGTTCAATGTGCACACGCACATGACGCAGATGGGGCCAAGCGGGCCGCCGCAGGAAGGCGTGCTGACTGCCCCAATGGACAACCCGCTCAGCCCGACGTATCCTCATCTCAGCACGAAGATCATGGGAGAGTAGAATGCCGATGGTCGTGGCGCAGCTCAAGGCGGATCTGGGGGCCGACTTCCTCGCTATCTTTTCCGACCTCGACCCGAACCGCACCATCAAAGAGAAGGCCGACGCGATGGCTGATGTCATCGCCAGCCGAGTTGACGCCTACATCCGAACGGCCACAGTGACGACCTCGGTCCAGACCGTCGTTGTTGGCACGCTCCCGGCCGGGCCTGTCGCTGCAAGCGGTCTCGGCGCAGGAACGGGGGGCCTCAGCTGATGCTGGCCACCCTCGGCAGCGTCGTCTTTGAGGCCAGCAGTGACCTGATCCGCACGTTTCAGGACGCGCAGCACACGACATCGGCGCGGTGGTCTGCGCATGAGATCATCCAACAGAAGCCAAAGCAAGAGTTCGGCGGGCCTGGCCTGCGGACGATGACCTTTGCGATCCGCCTCGATGCCGCGCTGGGTGTTGACCCGCTGGCAGAGGCCAAGGTGCTGAGGACGGCCACGGAAACCGGCGAGGTGCTGCCCCTGATGCTCGCAGGAGAACCAGAGGGAGACTGGATCGTCAAGGAGTTGGCCGAATCCTGGCGCCATGTCAGCTCCGCTGGCCTGATCCGAATCATTGACCTGAGCATCTCGCTCGAGGAGTACGCCTGATGTTTTGGGACCCAACGACGGAGGAGGAGATCCTGCAAAACGTGCAGAGTCTGACCGTCGTGGCCCAGGGTACGCAGTCGTTTGCCCGAGCGCTGGGTATGCCGATCCAACTGCTCGATGGCCCTGAGCAGGTCGCAGCGGCCAGGATTGGCGCTGCGCTGAACACGCAGATCCGAACCTACGAGCCGCGGGCGACCGTGGCTCGAATCATCATGGCCCGTGACGGCAATGGCCAACTGCGGCCGACGGTGAGGCTCGCATGACCATTGCCAAGACGCCAACCGAAGTCGAAACCGATGTGCTGGCCCGCTTCACCGCGCTGACTGGGAAGACCCTGCTGGCCGCTGACCCGCGCAGGCTTTTGCTCGATTCCATTATCGAGAAGCTGTCGCACCTGTACTCGCTGATTGAGCTGGCGGACCTGCGGAATCTTCCGTTCGACGCGACCGGCCAGTCGCTGACCAACCTCGGGACCTTCGTCGGCGTGACGGCGAGCCCGGGAGAGGCCAGCGTGACCACCGTTCGGTACACTCGAACGACCTCGCTCGTTGCCCTGGTGATCCCCGCAGGCCACCGGACGACAACCCCGGACGGCGCCTACATCTGGGCAACCGACGAGGCGTTGACGCTCGGGATCGGCACACTGACCGGCACCGTGACGGCGACCTGCACCGTGACCGGCCCCGAGAGCAACAGCCTTGCACCTGGCGCAATCGATACGCTGGTTGACCCGATCGCCGGGGTGACGGCTGCCAACACGACGACGACGGCCGGGGGCAGTGACGAGCAGACGGACGACGAGTTCCGGCCCTCGGTGATTGCGGCCCCGGACGGATTCACGACCTGCGGCCCGCGTTCGGCCTATGTCTGGCACGCAAAGGCAGCGAATACCTACGTGTTCGATGCCTCGTGCCTTGGCCCTGACGATACCGATTACCTGGCCCCCGCAGCGGGGGAGGTGGCCATCTTCCTCTTGCTGGCCTACCTCGACGACGACGGGGCACTGGTGCATGTCACCGACGCCGGGGTGATTGCTGCGATCATCGCAATCGTCGAGGCTGCCCTGTCCGCGGACGAGGTGCGGCCCATCGGGGATCTGGTGACCGTGGCCGAGGCCGTTCCGGTAGCGTACACCGTCGAGGTGGAGTACTACATCCCGCAGTCTGAGGCCGCCAACGTGGCAGCAATCCAGGCCGCCGTCGAGGCTGCGCAGGATGCCTACATGGACTGGCAGGAATCGGCAATCGGCCGGGACATCGACCCAAGCGAACTGCACGACCGGCTCTACCAGGCAGGCGCCCGGCGGATCAACATCATCTCGCCGGTCTGGGCCGAGATCGAGCGCAGCGAAGTGGCGTTGCGGGATGACTATGTGGCCGCCCCGCTCTACAAGGGGCTGTTCCAGTGAGCGGCACCGACATCAGGACGGCCAGCCTCGTTGACGAGCTGGTCGGCCTGGTCGCTGCGGACGCCGATGCCGCAGCCCTGGCGCAATCGCTGGACGACGAGATCCAGGCCGTCGCCAGCTACGCTGAGCAATGCGCCTTTTTCAGCCGCATTTCCGACCTGACATCCGAGCAGTGCGACAAGGTGGGCCGATGGTTCAAGCTCGTCGAGCTCGAAGGGTGGGCGTTTGCCAGTGTAGCGCAGAAGCGGGCCGTGCTGCTGGAGATGGTGAACGTCTACCGTCGCCGAGGCACCCGCTGGGCGTGGGAGCGCATTGTCGCAATCCTGGAGACTGAGACGCTATGGGACGGTGGCCTGACGGAGTGGGACGGCGGAGCAACAATCTGGGATGACCGAACAGGCATGTACCAGCTGACCGAATGGTGGGAGCAGGCCCCGACAGATCCGCCGCATACCTACAGGGTCGATGCAGCGATTGAGCACTACGGGCTGTCGGTCGCGGAGATCCGCCATCTCATGCAGGTGCTCGAAGCCTACATCCCGGCCCGTGAGCAACTGCTCGAACTGAGTGAGACCCTGGGGCGCAGTGCAGAGATCGCCTGCTGTAGCTACAGCGATTGTGGCCTCTGGATCGAGGTGGGACCGTGAGCTTCCAAGCCGTTCTGACGACCATCGGACTGGGGAAGATCGCCATCGCGCTGGGCGGCGGTGCGTCGGTGAGCATCACCGAACTGGCCATTGGCGATGCTGATACCGTACCCTTGGCCGCGCTGACCGCCCTCGGCAATGAGGTCTGGAGGGACACGATCAACAGCATCGAGATCGTGTCCGGCCATCCAGAGCAAGTCCGAATCGAAGGCGTCGTGCCCGTCGCTGATGGCGGCTGGTGGATGCGAGAGGCCGCAGCCTTCGATGCTGCCGGCGACATGATCCTGATCGCCCGCATCCCGGACTCGTACAAGCCCGATCCTGCGGTTGACGGGGCAGGGATAACCGCCTACATTCGACTCGTTGCCGAGTTGGCCAACATCGCAGAAGCGTTTACCCTCACGGTGGACTCGACTTCTGTGATGGCCACTCGCCAGCATGTCGAGGAGGCCAGCGTCGGCTCGTTGATCTTTGCCTGGTCGCATTTCGCGTAGAATGCGGCGCAATCTCCCGGCGTCCAATGGGTGTTCCGCAACCCTTGGCCAGGAGACGACAATGAACACCGGACGGATCGCTGCTCTGTTTTTTGTTTTGGCCCTTGCGCTTTGCGCCTGTGGCGACGAAAATGCGTACTATCAAGCGGCGCCTCCATCGCAGGATGAGCCCGACGCCGGGCAACCACTGGACCCATGCCCTGGCGATGACCAGATGGCCGAGGAGGACCTGATGTCCGCACCCCTGTTCATTCGCACGCCGTACATCAACGCCGAGCGCGTCAACGTCGGCGGAGGGGCCGCAGCTCTGGAGACGATCGCCAGCAACGGCGCCCTGGCGACGACGACGCTGCTGATCGAATCAGTGCGATATTGGTTTACCCCGGCGCCGTTCGGCGGGACCACGCTCGGCTATGTGCGCCTGGCGCTCGTGAATCCGTCCGCAGAGGTGGTCTACCTGGACCAGCGCGTCGTGGATGCCCAGATCGCCGACGCATACCCTGAGCCGGTGCAGATCCGGCTCAACATCGCGCTCCTCCCCGGCTACAGCATCCAACTGCTGTCCACTGCCGAGGGCGTCGCCTCTGCCCTGCCGATCCTGTGCTACGTCGTCGCTCAGGGCGGGGAGCTCGGCTAATGGAAAGCCGAGGGCCGAGGGGAATGGCCGGCGGAGGCCACCCAATCCTGAAGCCGATTGCGTGGGGCCATGTGACCTGGGCCGTTGGCGTCCCCTTGTGGCTCGCCGGATCTGCCCACGGAGGAGAGCTTGGCGCCCGCACGCCCGTCGCATCCGGCGGTGGCCCGACCACGACCGCGCTCGTGTTGGACCGCGCCCACGACCCGAGCCGGCTGCATGTCGTAGTGACCCCATGGGGCAGCGGCTACGCGTACGAGGAGCCGGCCACGCGCACAGGGACCATCCTGTTTGTGACGACGACGGACGCAGCCACCCCATTCACCGTGACGGTCTACGAGGAGCAATAGCCTCGACCGCCGCTGACGAGCCCATCGAGGAGACGCGATGAGGATCGACCTGCTAGCCCGCCGCTGGTGCGGCCCCGAGGGAGGGCGGGACGGCATGTCCGTCGCCGTCTCCTACTTGGCCCATGTGCTCGCCCGCATTGGGCACAGCGTTCGCTGCTGCCTTCCGCCGAACACCCCGATCCCGTGGGAGCATGAGCGCGTCGAGTGGGTGGTTCGCCAGCCGCTGTTTTCTCCGCCTGACTGGACTGCCGATCTGATCATCACGGTCCTGGCCCCCGCGTGGCGGCAGACCGTGATCGATGCCGATCGTGCCGGTGCCCTGGCCCGCCTCGTCTTCTGGCATCACCACTCCTCTCCACCTATCGGCCACCCGCTCTGCACGCTGGCCCGGGTCGCGATGACCGACGAGCCAGTGAAGAACTGGGGACGGGTCGTCAATCTGCCCCCGAGCAGCTGGGCCGCTGAGGCGTCCGCGGAACTCGGCGCCCCTGCTGGTCAATCAATCCTCGTACCCGGCGCGTCGAAGGCGAAAGGCGCCCAAGTGGCCCTCGCCGTCGCCAAGCAGATCGCCGACGTTCCATGGTACGTGCTCCCGGGCCGTGCGTCCCCGCAAGAGATCGACCCCTGGCGCAAGATGCCGCACGCCGTCGTTGCCCTACCCTGCGTGCCCCCGGATGTGTTCCTGTCGCAGGCCCGCGTGGTGCTCTGCCCGAGCCGAGCAGAAACGTATGGGCTGGCCATGGTGGAAGCTGCGACAAGGGGAATCCCTGTCGTGACCTCGGACCTGCCCGGCCCCCGCTTCGCCCTCGGCGCCTCGGCTACCTATCTGCCGATGGACGCACCCGTGGCGCAATGGGTCGCTGCGGTGCGTGAATCACTGGCCAGGCCCGGCGCCCGGCTGGCCCTGCCCCGCCACGAAGACCTCATCATCTCGACTCTTGGCTTGCGGAAGCCGGAGCCAGTGATGGCAACTGCCCAGAGTAGCGCGGCAGCGCCCCTGCGCCATCGCGAGATTCCCCGGCGACCGCAGGCTGCATCAGCGCCGACCCCGATTGCGCCAGTGCGCCCCCTGCTGGCCCCCGTTGCTCCTCCATCTCATGCTTGGCCCATCGGCGGAAGACTGCACATCGGCTGCGGCCCGAAGCGCGTACGCGGATGGCTGAACACGGACGGCAAGCCAGGCGTCGGACCCGATGGAGTGACGGACATGGCGCGCCCTGAAGCCTTGCCTGCTGCTCGCTTCAGCGCCATCTATGCCTGCCATGTCTTGGAGCACTGCATGTACCACGACACCCCGCGCATTCTGCGTGGGCTGGTTCGCGCGCTTCAGCCCGAGGGGCTGTTGCTGCTTGCAGTCCCCGACCTGCGCAAAGCCGTTCAATGGCCCGACACTGGGCGCGGCGACCCCAACAACCCGATCTTCGGCAACCTGCGCGCCGATTGCCACGACTTCGACCGACACAAGCAGATTTTCTGGCGGGAGAGACTGGAGCAGCTGCTCACTGATGCCGGCGGCGTCGAGGTCCGAGCATGGACCCCCGACGAGCACCCGGAGATTGCAGCGGTCAATGACTGGTCCAGCCACGACGAAATCACGCTGAACCTTTGTTGCCGGGCCCCTGGCATCATGCCGGTGCGGCCTGACGGTGGATCGTCGCCAGCCCCTCCCCGCTGTCATCCCGATGGTGTCGATGTGTCCGTGCTCCTCGGCACGGTCAATCGCCCTGAGATGGTCCAGGAGTGCATTGAGAGCATCAGGGGCAGCCTGGCCGGAAGCGGCTACACGCACGAGATCGTGGTCGCGTACGGCGCAGAGGACGATCTGGCGTTGCACTGGCTGCGATCCCAGCCCGACGTGCTGCCAATCCATGGTGGCATGGATGGGGCGATCCCTGCGTTCAATGCCGCCTACCTCGCCGCTCACCGCGGGCGCTACATCGCCCAGCTGAATGACGATGTGCTGGTCGAGGGGACCAGCCTGGCCAACGCTGTCCGCCACCTGGACGGCGACCTGTCTCTTGCCGTGGCCGTCTTCGCCAGCTCGCTGGACGGCGGGAAAACCCGCTACGTTCCTCGGGCTGAGGCCGGGGTTGTCCACCCCAATCAGCTCGTCGCACGCCGTGAGGCCATCGAGGACGTGATCGCCAGCGGCTTCGGCGCGTTCTGGGGCGGCCCGGAGCAACGCACACACAAGACCTACGGTGGCGATACCATCCTGGGGATGTGGCTGCACCGCATGGGCTGGCGAGTCGAGCGCTTCGACGACGTGCGCTGCCTCGACCGCTGCCGGTCCAAGGAGGCCAAGGACGCGCTGCGCAAGAGCAATATGGTCGGCTATACCGATCACCGCGCAGCCATGGCCACCCGATACCCTCGGGCTGAGTTCTCGGCGCCGATTGCTCGCCAGGATGATAGCTGGCCAAACATCTACATCCCTGAGCGGGGGGCACTTCCTCGCCGGTCCCCCGTGGCCGCCGGACCGACAGAGCGTGTGCTGCACATCAGCCTGCGTCGAGGAGACACCCCGTCACACCCGAGCCTTGAGGCTGCACTCGATGCCCTGGGTGCCTACCGCTGCCTGCGCTGGGCAGAGATCCAGCAGCAGCGCGGAGCCCAGGCCGTCCGCGACGAGACGCTGCGTACGATTCGGGAGCATGCCCCGACGCTGATCTGGATGCAGGTCCAGCAGAACAGCATCTACTCAGAGCGGGCCCTGCTCGCAGCGATGAAGGCCGCGGCGCCCCCGGGGTGCATGATCGTCAGCTGGACCGGCGACGTGCGCACCGATGTTGGTGAGCCGTGTCAGCGCTGGCAGGTCGCACAGTGCCAGGGCATTGACCTGTTCCTGTCGAGCAACTGCACCTACCCGATCGACCTGCGACTGAAGCACGGCGTGTCGGCTCGTACCGGCTACATGATGTGTGCCGCGGACGAGTGGCAGAATCGTCCCCGTCCAGAAGCCAAGCCCGAAGACTGGGCCGGCGCGGGGAAGGCTGTCTTTGTGGGTGGAGATCATGCCGCATACGGCCGCAGCACCAGGATGCAGATCCTTCGGGACGTGAACGCCGCGCTGCCCGGCCAGCTGCACATTTACGGCAAGGGCGCATGGGGTGACCTACCGCACAGTGACGCAATCACCAGGGACCAGCGAGGCCATCTGCACGCCGTGGCCGGCGCTGTGATCTCGCACTCGCTCTTTACCGGCCTGCGCCGCTACACCTCGGGGCGGCTGCCTGATGCGCTGCTCTGTGGCGGTGCCCCGGTGGTCTGTCAGGCCTTCGACGACTGGGAGGGGTTGGGCGTCCGCGACGGAGAGCACCTGCTGATCTGGCGAGATAGCGCCGACCTCGTCGAGCTGCTGCGCGACTGGCTGCGGCCGGAGCGGGCAGAGGACCGCCGGCGGATGGGCCAGGCTGCCCGGGAGCATGCACTGAAGCATCTGACATGGGACGCGGCGGTCGAAGGCATGATGGCCATCGTGCGTGCGGAGCGGCTGCGGCGGGCAACCCAATGATCCTGCACGCCATCGGTGACAGCCATTGCCGGCTGTTCTGGGATCTGACCGACCGTGGCCGAGTCCACTGGCTGGGGCCGATGCTGATGCACCGCGTGGCCAGGGACGGGCTGCGAGGTCTGCGCGCTGCTCGGGAATGGCTCGGCGTCCGAGGTGAAACTTCTGACCGGGATTGGGTGGCCACCATCGAGCCCGGCGCCACGGTCGCATGGTGCTTCGGTGAGATCGACGTGCGCTGTCACCTCGCTGAGCGGGTGGCCGAAGGCGGAGGCTCAATTCTGCTCTCTTTGACCGGAGAGTTCCTGGCAGTTGTCGAGGAGTTCTCGTCAAAAACGAAGACCCGTCCGGCGATCCTATCGGTGACCCCTGCGACCGAAAGCCGCAATGCTGAGTATCCGTGCAGGGGTGCGCTATCTGACCGCCGGGCGATTACGGCCCTGCTCAATGATGCTCTGCGCGTGCGATGCCCTGACTTCGGCGCAGTTTTCGCTGATGTCTTCGCCGAGGTGTCAACGCCAGACGGCGGCATCCGACGCGGACTGACACAGGACGGCCTGCACCTGGGGCCGGCCGCTGCACCAATCGCCCAGTGCGCCATTGAGATGGCGTTCGGAGGTCTCCATGTTGCTTGAAGTCCAACTGCCCAGCATCCCTGCCATCGAGGCCGAAGTCGGCACCAAGATCCGCTCCCGCCACCCTGCTTGGCCCGGCTGGGTTCCTGGCCACTGGTACGCCAGGGAATACACCTGGCTGCTGGAGCAGGCCGGCGACGTGACCGGGCTGCGTTGCCTGGACGCAGGCGGGGCGCTCTCCCCGATCTCGGCGATCCTCTCCGACCGTGGGGCCGCCGAGGTGGTGGTGGTTGACCTGCGGCCGCCGCGGCCCTACCCCGCCCGAGGGCGCATCGCGCCCAAGACCGCTGACCTGCAGGCCACCGGGCTGGAGCCGGGGAGCTTCGACCTGATTGTCTCGCCCAGCTCGATCGAGCACAACGAGTGGCCCGCGCAGGAGCGGATCATCCGCCACCTGCTCGAGCTGCTCCGCCCTGGCGGGCGGCTGCTGATCACCGTGCCGGCGGCGCTGGCCACCGCAGACGAGCGCTTCATCGCCGACCTCGCCGGCCGTGGCTGCGTCTACCTATGGACGCACGCCAGCGCCCGCAAGATGAGGAACGCGGTGAAGGCGCTGGGCGCCATGGAGACGCCGCTGCTCCGAGCTCCTCAGTACGACCGGGAGGTGCAGCGCATCGAGGCTGAGATGCGAGCCCTGTCGCCGCAGCTGCCCGACTTCCCCTACCAGAGCATGGCCCTGGCATGGAGGCGGCGCTGATGGCTGGCGTCGTGGACAGGCCAAGCAGCCGCGGATTCGGAATGGTGTCCGTTTTGATCACCGGCCGATGCAACCGCCGCTGCCCGAGTTGCACATTCAAGCAGGTACTGGCCGAGCCGAAGGATATGACCCCCGAGCACTTCCGGCGAGTCGGCCCGCTGGTTGGCCACGTCAAGCGGCTTTGCGTCTCGGGTGGGGAGCCGCTGCTGCACCGGGATGCGCTGGCCGCGGTGAAGGCGATCAAAGAGAG
>ERZ889078.3017-NODE-3017-length-11563-cov-33.381821_pt1 | contig 11563 bp, 10 predicted proteins | sample MGYA00521266_ERZ889078 | MGnify/ENA primary metagenome ERZ889078 (study PRJEB32303, sample SAMEA104408618) | aquatic metagenome | biome: Brackish water; feature: Pelagic; material: water | place: Baltic Sea | collected 2014-06-16T06:34:00 | depth 76,534 m ... | reverse complement strand
GACCATTGCACAGGTCTAAAGAAGAGCGTTGAAATTATAGCCAATTATTCTTAAAACGCTATAATCCTCAAATGACATACATAGTGACCGCCCTAAAACCCGAAGCCCAAGCCTTCGTCGACCGCTACAAACTCGCCAAAAGCTCTCTGGGCGGTTTTGTCGTTTTCTCCAACGCCAACGTAAAACTCATAGTGAGCGGTCTCGGCGTCGCCAACGCTAGAGCGGCCACTCAAGCGCTGATCAACCACTACGATATCGCGGACGAGGACGTTTTTCTCAATGTCGGGATTTGCGGAGGCTCGCGCGTTTACGAGCTGGGAGAGCTCTTGGAAATCGGCTCTATACTCTACGACTCTCAAAGCCACTCTTTCGACGCGAGCGAAAAAGAGCTGCGATGTCTGGACGAGGAAGCCTCGAGCGACGAATACGACTTGGTCGACATGGAGTCTTTTGGTTTTTACGACGCGGTTCTCCACTCCCCGGCGATAAAAAGCTTCCATATATTCAAAGTCGTCAGCGACCATTTCGAGCCCCGTTCCATCACCAAAGAGATGGCGAAATCATTTATATTTAATGTGATAAATGATATAAACCTACTAATTAAAACCAAGGATGACAAGTGAAACTTTTTTTACTGATTTTAGCGCTATTTTTGACGCTGAGCGCGAACGACGGAGAGGACGAGGCCAAAATAAAGAAAATGATCGGCCGCATGATAGTCGTCGGATTTGACGGAACCAGCGTGAACGAAAAATCTCAAATCGTAAAAGACATACGAGAGTACGATCTCGGCGGGGTGATTTTGTTCGACAAGGATTACAAAGATAGAAAAAAAACGAAAAACGTCTCAAGCCCCAAACAGCTAGCGAAACTCGTCAAAGATTTGAAAGCCTATTCGAACCAACCCTTGTTCGTAAGCGTCGACCAAGAGGGTGGAAACGTCGCTCGGCTGAAGCCGGAGTATGGATTTTCGAAAATTCCCTCCGCGTTTAAAGTCGGCAAGATGAGCTACAAAGACTCCGTCGCGACGTACGCCAAACAGTCAAAGACGCTGGAAGAAAGCGGAATCAACATGAACTTCGCCCCGGTGGTGGACATGGCCGTAAACCCTAAGAACAAAGTCATCGTTGGTCTCGAGCGCTCCTTTGGAGAGGACAAAAGACAGGTCGTCGAGTACGCCAAAGTGATGGTGGACGAGCAGACGAAACGCCACGTTATATCCGTTTTGAAACACTTTCCCGGGCATGGCTCCTCTCTCGGAGATTCGCACGAGGGTTTGGTCGACGTCAGCGAGACTTGGAAGATTCAAGAGCTCGACCCATACAAAGCGCTTATAAAAGACGACAAAGCGGACGTCATCATGACCGCCCATGTTTTCAACAAGCATATCGACGACAAATATCCGGCGACGCTTTCGTACAAATTCAACACTCAGCTTCTGCGCCAAATCCTAAGTTTCAAGGGCGTTATAATCAGCGACGACTTGCAGATGAAAGCCATCTCGGACAAGTACTCGCTCAAAGAGAGAGTGACTTTGGCCATCAACTCGGGAGTGGATATCTTGCTTTTCGCCAACCAACTAGATAACGTTAGCGTTAGCGAGTTAGTCGATATCGTCTTCGAGCAGCTAAAGCTAGGCGCGATCGATTTTGGCAGGATTGTGGAATCAAACGCGAGGATAGAAAACCTTTTCACGAAAAACTCCATCATCCAAAAACCCATCGTTTTCACGGATAAACGCGAGCGAGCCACTAAAGAGTATATCAAAAAACATTACGGTCTCGAAGTTCGCGATATCAAAATAGAGCCGATAGTCATAGTGTTGCACTGGACGGCCGTCAGCTCCTTCGAGGACTCTTTCAAAAGACTGGACCAAGAGGAGCTGTACGACGACAGAGGGGACATAGCGGCCGCCTCCAAGCTTAACGTTTCCACCCACTTTTTGGTCAAACGCGACGGAACCATCTACGAACTTATGCCAGATGACAAAATGGCTCGCCACGTCATTGGTCTCAACTACTCTAGCGTCGGGATTGAAAACGTCGGAGGAGAGGGAGACGCGAAAGAGGACTTGACTCCGGAGCAAGTCAAAGCGAACGTCAAACTCGTTCGCTATCTCAAAGCGAAATACCCGAAAATCGAGTACCTCATCGGCCACTACGAATACCCAAAAATGCAAAAGACCGGGCTTTGGCTTGAAAAAGACGCGTCGTACAGAACCAGAAAAAGCGATCCAGGCGCGAAATTCATGAGCGAAGTTCGTCAAGAAGTTCAAGAGCTGGGACTAAAAACAGCGGATGAATAACGGGTTTTCTTCGCTTGATTGGATAATCTTTTTAGCCTATTTTTTAGTTTTGGCTATCAGCTCCTATCTTTTTTCTCGCGAGAAAATCCACTCCTCGAAGCAGTACTTCACAAGCTCCAACCAGATGCCTATGTTCGCCGTCGCGCTCTCTATCTTGGCGACCTCCCAATCGGCCGCGACCTTTTTGGGAGTTCCCGAGTTTTCCTACGCGCGCGACTTCACCTTTATCGGATTTTACTTCTCGGCGCTCATCGCCGTCTCTTTCGTCTCTTTGGTTTTCGTGCCGAAGTTTTACGAGTTGAAGGTCGTGACGGTTTACGAACTCTTGGAAAACCGTTACGGAGAGAGCGCTAAAAAGCAAGCGGGAATCATGTTTCTCATAGGCCGCGTTATGGCAAGCGGAGCGAGGCTGTACATCGGGGCTTTGGCCATAAGCATGATACTTTTTTTAGACGTCGGTTTTTCTCATATGCTGATCGCCATCGCCATTTTGATTTTTGGAGCGCTCGCTTACGCCTACTTTGGCGGAGTGAAGTCGGTCATCCTAAGCGACTCCATCCAAGCCGTAGCCTATGTCGGGGCGGGACTGCTCGTCGCGTTTTATCTCTACGACTCTTTGGGCGACGTAAATATCATGGAGATTTTAGAGCGAAACGACAAACTCAAATTTATCGACGTTTCGATGGACGGCAAGTTTAACGTTTTCGGGCTTTTGAGCGGTTGGTTGCTTCTAAACATCGCCGCGTTTGGACTCGACCAAGACATGACGCAAAGAGTTCTTTCCTGCAAAAACGAACGAGACGCTTCGAAATCTTTGATACTCTCCATACTTTTGTCCATCCCCATCGTTTTTCTTTTTCTAGTCATTGGCGCCTTGCTCTTCGTCCATTACCAAAACGTCGAAGTCGTTCAGGATTTCGACGGCGAAAAGATAACCGTCTTCATGCGCTACATTTTAAGCGAGATGCCCGAGGGTCTTCGCGCGCTCGTCACGGTCGGGGCTATCGCCGCGGCGCTATCGAGCGCGAACTCCGTTTTGGGGGCTATGGCCTCGGTCGCCATAGAGGATTTGTACAGACCGTGGAAACTCGGGCGCGACTCCAACGCGAGCGAAGAGCATTTCGTAAGAGCGTCGAAAAACGCGGTCTTGCTCTTCGCTTTAGCGCTCTCTCTCATGGCGATTTTGAGCTACTTTTGGCAACGGTACGGCGACCTCTCGCTCATCGGCTTCGCGCTCGGAGTCATGGCGTTCGCCTACGCGGGTTTGTTGGGGGTCTTTTTCTCCGCCATCTTCACGTCTCGCGGAACCTCGAAAACGGTTCCTTTCGCCCTTGGCGGAGGTTTTTTGAGCGTTTTGGCGATGCAGCCTTACGTCTTTGGAGCGGAAATTGGTTTTTCTTGGCAGATGGTTCTTGGAACGCTGGTCGCGTTTGCAATCACCCAGACTCAAAAAGGAAAAACGAATGAATGAAGAAACGCTAATCGAAAAAGCCCACGTCCACTTGGACTCCATCCTAAACTTGGTTTTCAACCATACGAAAAAAAACAAAGCCGTGGTGGTCTACGACGAGGGCAGCCCTCTTTCGCGTATCTTGGCGAGAGCGTACGAGCGCTGTTTGCCCGACGCCCAGTTCGTAAACTTCGACGAGCGAATCCCCAAAGAAATCCTCGATATTCTTTCCTCTCTCAAAGCCTCCGATTTTGTGGCGTTGGTTCAATCTACGAACTTTCGTCTCGACGCGTTTCGCATACGGGTCGAACTCTTCAAGCGCGACATAAAAGTCTTGGAGCATCCGCATCTCACGCGCATGTCCCAAGAGGAAATTCCCCATTACGTAAACTCTCTCGAGTACGATTTCGACTACTACAGAGGCGTCGGGAACTCGCTTAAAACCAAAATCGACGCCGCTTCTTTTGGCAGTGTGGAGAGCGGCGGGGAACTCTTGATTTACGACTGCGCTTTTGAAGACGCGAAACTCAACGTTGGGGATTATTCGAAAATTAAAAACGTTGGCGGTCAATTTCCTCTTGGAGAAGTTTTTACCGAAGCCAAAGATTTAAAAGCCCTAAACGGAAGAGTCAACATATTCGCGTTTGGCGACATGTCCTACAGGGTCAACGTTCCCAAAACGCCAATAACTCTGGTCGTAAAAGAGGGACAAGTCGTGGATTGCGAAAACTCCACTCTCGATTTCGACCAAATACTCTCCACGATTCGCGCGGACGAAGAGGTGGTTTGGGTGCGCGAACTCGGTTTTGGACTCAACAGAGCGTTTGACAAAACGCGGTTGGTAGGCGATATCGGAGCGTACGAGCGCATGTGCGGCATTCACTTTTCACTCGGAGCGAAACACGGTATGTATGGGAAACCTGGGTTTAAACGCGGGGACGGAAAGTACCACGTCGACGTTTTCGCCGACACGAAACTCTTCAAACTAAACGACGAAGTCGTTTACGAAAACGGAGCTTGGCTTGTTTGAGAGCGAACGCTAGTTCGAGAGGCTGTTCACGAGCTTGATGACGCTTTCCTTGTCTTTTTGCCAAGTATGCTCGAACTCGTAGTCAAGTCCGCTGATAACTTTTTGTTTTGTCATTTCTTTGAGTTTTCGTATCACCATGCTCGCTTTTTCTTCGTCATCGACCAAAAACGCGAGAAGAAATTTGTTTTTCGCCCAACGAATCAGCATATCGTCTTGGCGGGTGGCGCTTTTAAAGTTGCGGACGAACTCTTTTACATGCTCGTCCGAGAGGGAGTCGCTTAGAATTTCAACAGAGCAAACGCCAATGATTTTTTCGTTAAAAGCCGCCGCGTCTTCGTAGCTTTTCATGACCTGCAAAAAATACTGCTTCGCGTAAGCGCCGCTGTTTTTGTCCAAGGTGGCGTTGTTTTCAATCATAATTCTTTTTATCAACGTTTGCGTAATGTCCACCAAAGTGACTATCTTGAACTCGTCTTCGCCGCTATCGAAGTCAACGGAGAACGCTTGAGGCTCGTAGCTTTGACTTAGCATGCTAACGACTCTGTCTATTTCGTCTAGCTTCATGATGGAGTCCAACCAAGACTCGCCATCTACGATTTTTTCTTTGTTGAAATACGATGGATGCGGAACGAAATTATCCACAAAGGGACCAAAGTTTTGTTTATACTCTTCGAGCGAGGGGACTCCGAAAAACGAATTGAAAGCTTTGTTGCTCAAAAGAATCTCGTCGTCTTGGAAAATCGCGATCAAATCCTTTTGGGAGTCGACGATTCTCTTCATTAAGTTCAAGCAGATGGCGTCTATCATATTCTCTCTCTATTTTTATTTGTTTTATTATATCTTAAAAGAAAAATATTGTAAAGAGAATCGACTATGATTTTTTACGCGAAGAATGAATTTTGACGAAAGAGGCTAAAGGCCCGCGTCGAAAAGACGCGGGCCTGGGGCTTCAGCAAGAGTTTAGATCCAAGATCGCGTTTTCTTCTTCTTGCAACCAAACGGTATAGATCGTTTTGCCATCTGGAGAGGCGAAACTTTCCACTGGACGTTTTGACGTCGTTTGACGTATACGCGAATCCCGTATATACGTTGTTCCCGCGAAGGATAATACGAGGAGAGAACGTATTGTCGTTCGAATCGTCGTAGGTGTTGTCGTCCAGATTGTCCGTACTCCGCGCTACGACGTAGTCCGTAATATTCTCATCCGCCAAGTGAGGCTCTTGCGAGCTTACGTTCGTTACGGTTCTGCCATCCAACGCGAAGAACGAACCATAATTGAAACCGTTGTTTACGCGAACGAACATATCCGAAGACGCGCCTTGGGCCTCAAACGATTGTTTGCGCAAAAAGGCGAAAGTGAATCTGTCGGCGTCGCAAGAATCTATTTGCGTTCCTATGGTCAAACGGAAAGCTCTCAAAGTAAACCGATTTGCCCTCGACAGAAATATTCGTGTCGACCGAACCTTGATCTTGCGCGCGTTAGACGTCTCGTCGTCGGTGTCGTTTACGTCCTCAAAATCTTCCATTTTAATCGAAGAGTACCAGATATCCGTGCCATGATTCGGTGTAGCCCCACTCCATCCATCTCCAGGACCCTCGCCTTTGCCCGAACGCAATCCCGTGGTGTCTTCTTGCCACGCCATGGCGAATCCCACTTCGGAGCCTTCGACCCAGATATGGTTAGAATCTCTTTTTCCGGTGTTCAACCGCATTGGCGCTCGCCAAGTGACGCTTCCATCCGTTGCGCCATTCTCATTTAGAACCCCTCTCGCAGTCCAAACGCCTGAGAATGGAACTTCGTACGCCGCGAAAACGTCGCTAGGATAAGAGTCGTTCGCGTCTTGAGCGAGGTTGAAAGGATTTCCGCTTGGACAGTATTTGTCATGCCAGGCGAGTAAAATATTGTTCCCATACGCCGCCATCTTTGGTTTTTGAGTGTGTCCCTTGTAATCGATCATCGTTCCATTCCATGTCACTTGAGTGGAAGTTTTGTCCTCGGAAGCTGAAATTTGTTGTTTTTTCCAAGTTTCCCCATTGTCCAAAGATAGCGAGAAAAAGAGCGCGTCGCGTTGGTCTGGATCACCAATATCGGCGCTGCCGTCGCCAGTCTCATAGACCCCAACGACTTGCTCGTTGTAGATTACGGCGATTGGGTGAAATTTGGTGGCTCCGCCATCCGTCAGATTTCCATCCGAAGATTGAGCCGGAACGACGGCGCTTAAACGCGCTCTCGAGTTGTGCGAATTGCCTTTGAATCTAGCCTCGTGTTGAGCCCTTGGACGAAACGTTTCTTTTTTCCGTTTGACTGGCGTCGATTGCGACATAAGCATCCGGGGGGCATGCCAATACGGAAACTGGTCTCGCCTTAGGAGTCAAACTACCAAGACTCAAACTATCGCCCAACAAGAACTCGACTTTCTCGGCTCCTTTAACGGTGGCGGCGTCACCTCCGCCACATCCACTAATCAAAAGCCCAAGCAACGCCAAAGCGGCAATGGTCGAATATACAAATCTCGTTTTCATGACACCAACCTCTTCCCTATTTTTACATAATATGAAAATCATTTTAAATTTTATTTATAGCTATTAACAGTATTGTGCAAGAACTGAAAATAAATAACATCGCACAAAAATGGTTAATATAGTTTGTTATTGTTTAATATAACGCGAACTTCTTGCGAGATAACCAAAATCAGCTATAATTTCGCAATTAAATGTTTGAAGAGTTGCTATGAAAGAACTGTATATAGGCGTTATGAGCGGCACGAGTATGGATGGAATCGACCTCGCCCTCTGCGAAATCGACTCCGCGAAATGCGTCCTCTCCGCTTACGCGGAATTTTCCTTTCCAAAAGCGCTCAAAGAAGAGATTTTGAATCTTATCGGCGGCCGCGCGACTCTGAGAGAAATTGGCGAACTCGACGCCAAACTAGGCGTTTTGGTCGCGAACGCCATTAGCGATTTTATGGTTCAAGAGAATGTTGGCGCCGCCGAAGTAAAGGCGATTGGACTTCACGGTCAAACGCTTTGGCACCAGCCAGAGGGCGAGTTTCCCTTCTCCACGCAACTGGGAGACGCGAATGTGGTGAGCGCTCGAACCGGAGTCAAAACGGTGGCGGACTTCAGACGGATGGACATCGCCAACGGCGGTCAAGGCGCGCCTTTGGTTCCCGCCTTTCACAAGTTTTTGTTTGGTTCGCTCGAGGGCAAAGTCGCTATTTTAAACATCGGCGGCATGGCCAATATCACGCTTCTAGGGAGCGAGCTCAAAGGCTGGGACACGGGTTGCGGAAACGTTCTGCTCGACATGTGGATAAGCCAAACGCGACAAAAAGCCTACGACGAGAACGGAGAGTTCGCAAAAAGCGGAGAAATCGACGAAGAGCTTCTTAGCGCGATGATCAGTGACGACTACTTTAAAAAGCTCCCTCCAAAGAGCACGGGAAGAGAGTATTTCAACGCGACTTGGCTCGCCAACTATCTTCCTATTTTTAACCCCATAAAAGACGAAGACATTCAAAGAACGCTGCTCGAACTTACCGCGCTTAGCGTCGCAAACGATATAAAAACGACCAACGCGACCAAGGTGGTGGTTTGCGGCGGCGGAGCCAAAAACCTCTTTTTAACGCAAAGACTAGAAGCGCTATGCGAACGCGAGGTGGTTCTTAGCGACTCGCTAGGAGCCAACGGCGACGCTCTCGAAGCGATGGCGTTCGCTTGGCTCGCCTACAAAAGAGTCAAAAACGAAGTCGTGGAGCTTAGCTCGGTGACGGGGGCTAGAAAAGATAGTTTATTGGGTGGGATTTATGGATAAGATAAAATCGTGGCTGTCGAGCGTCGGGTACGAAAAATTTGAGATAAGCGAAGCTTCCGCGGACGCCAGCTTTAGAAAATACTACCGTTTGAAAAACGCCGACGAGAGTTTCATACTTATGGACTCTTCTCTCGAACTCGCCTCTTTGGCTCCGTTTGTAGACGTGACGAGAAGGCTTTTGGACGCGGGGGTCAAAGCTCCCCGAATTTTTGAGAAAAACGAGGTGGAGGGCTTTTTGATTTTGGAGGATTTCGGGAACGCGCTTCTTTTAGGCGTTTTAACCGACGAAAACTTCAAAACGCTCTACTTGGGCGCCATTGACGAGATAGTGAAAACGCAAAAAGCGGACGTTGAGAACCTGCCGCTTTACGACAAGGCGTTTTTGCGCTTCGAGATGGATTTGATGGGCGAGTGGTATTTGACGAAAAAACTGGGTCTCGCGCTCAGCGCCAAGCAAAAAACAACGCTGGAAAATTCGCTCAACGCCATCGCGGACGTTGTCCTCTCCCAGCCGCAAGGCATTTTCGTTCACCGCGATTTTCACTCTCGCAACGTCATGCTGACTCCCGATGGAGAGATAGGCGTCATTGACTACCAAGACGCCATGAACGGAGCCATAACCTACGATTTGGTTTCCCTTTTGAAAGATTGCTATATCGAGTACGCTCGAGAGGACGTCGAGGCTCTGGCGCTCGCGTTTCGCGACAAAATAGAACTTGGCGCGAGCGACGAGGAGTTTTTGAAATGGTTTGACTTTATGGGGCTGCAGCGCCACGTAAAAGTGCTTGGCGTTTTCTCGCGTTTGCATCTTCGAGACGGCAAAGACGGTTACCTAAAAGACATTCCGCTCACACTAAAATATACCATAGAAACCGCGAGAAGATACGACGAGACGAAAGCGTTGGCGGCGTTTTTAAGCGAGGCGACTTCATGAAAGCCATGATACTCGCGGCCGGCAGAGGCGAGAGAATGCGGCCTCTCACCGACTTTCTTCCAAAACCGCTTTTGGAGGTTCGAGGCAAACCTCTCATCGTTTGGCATATTGAGAGACTGGCGAAAAACGGCTTCAAAGAGATAGTGATAAACATCGCCCACCTCGGCCACAAAATACTCGAACTTTTAGGCGATGGCTCGAAATGGGGAGTGAGTATCTCTTATTCCGACGAGCGAGAAAGCGGAGCGCTCGAGAGCGCGGGCGGAATCAAAAAAGCGCTCGCGCTTTTAGGCGAAGAGCCTTTTCTAGTCGTAAACGGCGACGTGTTTTGCGAATACGAATTCGACCCCGCGTTTGATCTCCAAGGCAAACTCGCCCACCTCATCCTAGTTGAGAACCCTGCGTTTCATCCAAATGGGGACTTTTCTTTGAGCGAGGGACTCGTTCTAAACTTGGGCGAAGATACTCGCACCTTTTCTGGAATAGCCTACTATTCGCCTAAATTGTTCGAAGACGTGGGGTCTGGAAAAACGCCACTTGCCCCATTGTTGAGAGACAATGCGGAGGAAAAACGCGTCAGCGGCGAAGCGTTTAACAAAGTATGGCAGGATGTAGGGACGCCAGCAAGATTGAAGGAGATAAACGACAATGATTAAACTATTGCTACTATTGAGTCTAACGACGTTGCTTTTCGCCAAATACGACAACTGCGAATTTCAAAACAAAGATTACGTCGACATATGCGAAAAAGTCGTAAAGCGCGGCGTTTCTCACGAATACGCGAACAAATTTCTACTTTCCTACTTTAAAACCAAAAAATTCGACGAAGTCAGCTGGAAATATTTGCAGCCTAAACAGATAAAAAGACATAGCCAAAACGAGAAAAAAGCCAACAACGTTTTAGTTAAATACGTACCGGAAATGGTTAAAAATCTACGCAAGTATAAGGATGTTTACGACAAAGCGGAAAAAAAGCGCGGAGTCAATCGCGAAATTATCGCCGCGATACTTTTTAAAGAGACGAGACTCGGGGAAATCAAACCCACCCATGACGCGTTTGTGGTTTTTAACACGATGGTGGTTAGAACCAAACCCAATTCCTCAAGGGAAAAGTGGATTCTCAACATGGGCAAAACGAATATGGCGACCATCATCGAATACTGCTACAAAAGAGAAGTGAGCCCCGAACGATGCGACTTGCCAAGCTCCTACGCCGGCGCGGTTGGGATACCGCAGTTCATGCCAAACAGTTTTATCTACGCCGAGGGCTACGACTCGAAAGTGCCGGATTTGACTAAAATGGAAGACGCCATTATGTCGGTCGCTAGATTTTTAAACCTCAAAGCGACGTTCGACTCGCTGATAGACTGGAGCGAAATGCCCGACGTTCCTAGTGTGGAAACCGAGTGGTACGAATATCAATTCGCCAACAAAAATACGTCTTTCGTTTACGAGACGGGAAAAAACGACAAAACCTACAACTGCTTCGCCAAAGGAAAAAACGAGCTTGCGTACATGAGAGATTACGCCAAAAAACTCATGCGATACAACAACTCGTCAAACTACGCCGTCGGCGTTATTAGACTAGCTTACGACGCTCACAAACTTTTACAAGCTCGATAATCAATAATGTAGGTTGTTGCTCAATACGCTTTCGTCTTCGATTCTGGCGTATTGGTTTTTTTGTATCTCCGCCATAGTTTGCGTCAATTTGTTAATAAGCATATTGGGAGAATTCGATAGGTCAAAAGTGTTTATGGCTATAAACGAGCTTCTGTCGTTGAAAAAAGCGTCCAACTTTTGCAAAAGATTTTGAGAAGCCTTGGAGGCGTTTTCCTCTAGCGTGAACGAAAGGATGATAAAGTACCGGGTATCGTCGACTTTCACGAATTTATCCGATATTCTAAGAAAATCCCCCAACTGCGCGACGCTCAACTCTTTTTCATGATGAAGAAGAACGAAAGTCGATACGACTTTGTATCGTTCGTAAGAGTAGTACGTTTTTTTTATTTCTATTTCCAATCTTTTAA
>ERZ889078.3014-NODE-3014-length-11567-cov-7.275712_pt1 | contig 11567 bp, 10 predicted proteins | sample MGYA00521266_ERZ889078 | MGnify/ENA primary metagenome ERZ889078 (study PRJEB32303, sample SAMEA104408618) | aquatic metagenome | biome: Brackish water; feature: Pelagic; material: water | place: Baltic Sea | collected 2014-06-16T06:34:00 | depth 76,534 m ... | reverse complement strand
GGCTCAAGCTAGGATGGCTGCTCGTAATGCTCGAGAAACAGTACTTCGAAAAGGGGCCCTCGAAGGTATGACTCTGCCTGGCAAGTTGGCGGATTGCTCTAGTCGTAATCCAGAAGAGTGTGAAATATACATTGTTGAGGGTGATTCTGCGGGTGGTAGTGCCAAGCAAGGACGCGATCGACGTTTTCAAGCTATTTTGCCACTAAGGGGAAAGATTCTTAATGTTGAACGGGCAAGACTCGACAAGATGCTAGCCAACAATGAAGTTAAATCTTTGATTATTGCCTTAGGTACAAATATTGGCGAGCAATTTAATATTGAAGGCCTACGTTATGCTCGGGTTGTTATCATGACAGATGCCGATGTTGATGGTGCTCATATTAGGACATTGTTGCTTACTTTATTTTATCGTTATTTTCCAGAATTGGTACACAAGGGACATATCTATGTCGCTCAGCCACCACTTTATCGAGTGCAAAAAGGCAAAGATGTTACCTGGGTATACGATGACGAACAACTTGATGTATTAAAGAAAAAATTAGGCATTGTTGAAGAAGATATGTTGGTTTTAGATACCGAAAATGAAGATGCCGAAGATGCTGATGAAGAAATTGAGACTGCTGGTAAAAAAGTTGGTAAGGTGAATATTCAACGTTATAAAGGTTTAGGTGAAATGAACCCAACTCAGCTTTGGGATACCACTATGGATCCAGCACATCGCTTGATGAAGTTAATAACCGTTGAAGAGGCAGCTAAGGCCGATGAAGTATTTGAAACCTTGATGGGTGCAGAAGTAGGTCCTCGCAAACGTTTTATTCAAACACACGCCAAGTCAGTTAAAAACTTAGACATTTAGGATTATGTTTGTAGATATTAGTCAGCCGACTCTTAATATCTTAGCTTGGTCAAAAATTATATTTTTTATATACACATTTTTAGCAATATTTTTTATTTACAAAAAGAAGCGGCCGTGGATTTTCATGTTATTGACCACGGTTGTTTTAGTTTCTTTTTATTTGGTTTTTTCTTGGCCCCTAAAGACTATGTGGTGGGGTAATGTTGGTGATGAGTTATTTATCCTGGGATTTATGGGCAAAGTTTTATTGGGGGATCCCTGGCATGATTTTTATTATGCTTGGTTGCCACAATTTTATCCACCTCTTTATTTTTGGGTGACAGGTATATTGTCCAGACCTTTTGCCAGCAACGCGATCGTAGCTGCCAAAGCAGGGACCGCTGGAGTGCTTACTCTCTGGTTTCTCGGCTCTTATCTTTGGCAAAAGTATTTTTGGACTAAAGTAAGTTTGGGTGATAAAAGTAAAGCGATTGAATCTTCAGCTTGGTTTTGGTTTTTGATGCCAGTTTTGTACTTTGTGATGTTGGATTTTGATACTATTATACTCAAGCCTTATGAATCTTTACCAGCCTTATTTAGTATTATCTTAATAGGTTTTATAGCTAGAAGTTTTAATGATAAAAAATGCTCATTGAAACATTATTTGTTCATTGGTATTAGCGGTGGTTTATTATTTTTGATTTATTATTTTTGGTGGATTATGTTGGTTCCGGCTATACTGGTCTTAGCTTTGCTTAGTAGAGATAAATGGCTCAATATCAAAAGGACGGTATGGTTTGGTCTTATTATTTTATTGATATCCTCAGTTTTTATAGTGCCTTTATTTTTATCATATTTTGAATATGGTTTAGAAAACGGTCAGGCCTTGTATTTTATCCCTGAAGATTTTTTTACTTATGTACCTTGGCGAAATTTGTCTTTGCAATCTATTATGTATCTAGCTGGTCTAGGAGGGTTGTTGTTTTTTTCTAAAAAAAGTTTTCCCAAAGCTAGTTTGGTTACTCTCTTGGTGATTTTTGCTTATCAATTGTTCAATTATGTTTATATGCTGTTGGGCCATAGGCCAATACAAGCATCAAAAGGTTTTTGGTTTTTAGGCACAGCTGCTACTGCTATTGGTTTGAGTTATTTGTTGATCTATACTTATAGAAAATATATTTCTAAGTGGCAACCAAAATATTCGTTGGGTGTTGTCCTGTTTGGTTTTGTACTATTGGTATCTAGAATGCCTTTTGTTCATTTTTTGGATGATCCAGTAGTTTTGATGCAGATAGAAAAAGATCTACAAGCTCCACACGATACTATACAGTTGGCTGAGGGGATAAAAAATAATGTACCTGATTATGCAGAAAGGACTTGGCTATCAAGTGGGTCTATGGAGCTAGGTGCTTACCTACCCTTGTCATATTATATTGCTCATAGTATCCATTTTAGCCATCATGCTTCCAATTATTCTCAGAGGATGGCAGAGATAGAGCAATTGAGTGTTGCTAGTAGTCCCGAGGAGTTTATGGCCATTATTGATCAAGGTTATCCTAGGCAGATAAATGCTATGCTCTTATACAACAACAATGAATTGGATCAGGCGGGATATTATCCGCTGTGGTTTTGGCACGACAATTTTCCCAATAGTGGCAAAGATGTAGAAGTTCATTTGCCGCAGAGCTTAATTATTGATAGTGATTGGGATAAAGTGTATAATAAAGACAATTGGATTATATTTATCAAGAAATAAAAAATAAACAAAAAAATTATGGAGGGTCAAATTGAACCGCAAAAATCAAATAATGCACTTGGTATTCTTTTGACGTTTGTTATCACAGCCTTGGTAGTTGGTGGAGCTACTTATTATTGGCAGCAAACAATCATTGATCAAAAGGTAAATCAAGCTATCTCTGAAGTCAGACAAGAAACCAATCAAGAAATTTTGGATTTAAAACAACGTCTAGAGGGTGATTCCTATTATATGCCAGATCCTGGTTTATATAATGCAGGTGCTACGGATGTAGGTCTGGAGGAGATTGACGTGCCTGATGGTTGGCGGGCGTATAAAAATCAAGACATCGGTGTAGCTTTTGCTTATCCAGAAGATAAGGTGGCTGACATTGCTTATGATGGCTATGCATTGAAAATGCAAGAAGAAAATTTACCAGGCTTTCAATTTTATATATATAAAAAGTTTATTGATGAAGGAATTAATTTGGGATCCCAGCATGATCTTGTAACTGAAGTAAAGTTAGGTAATAAAACTTACACTAGGTATGGTAGTAGTAACTCATACGCTAAAAAAAGTTATACTTATTATATAGAGCATGACGGCTACAATTATTTTTTTACATCTTTAAATGGTCCAGAGGATAAGGATTTTGATAAGCTTGTAAGTACAGTAAAATTTATTGACGTATTTCCAGATGAATGGACAGTGTTTAATAAAGATGATTTGTACTCTATTAAGTTTCCAGCTTCATGGAAAGCTGGTGAGTCAGACGAATCAATATCTATATCTTACACCAATGGAGTAAGGCCAATGGCACCAGAGGGTGGTGGTAATATTAGAATTTATAGTACCGACAAAGCACTAGAAGGGTTTATACAAGAATTAAAAGATACAACTCAAGGGTTTGATTTTCCGATTACTCAGGAACAGGCTGTAATTGATGGGAAACAAGCCACTAAGTTAATCAGAGGCACAGAGATAGGATTGCCTACATATTACATTTTTATACCAGATGTTGACGTGGGTATTAATTTGGTTATTAATTATTATGAAGGAGATGTCATACTCAGACAGATAGTAGAAACCATTGATTTATAAACTTTTACTTAGCTATTTAACAAAAACCCCGAAAATATCGGGGTTTTTTGCTTATGCTTTGACAAGAATATTTTTTTATGCTATAGTTATGCCGTTCTACATAACACCCAGCAGGGTGTTTTAAAAACCCTTTATAACAAGCTTTATGAATAAATTAGTCAATTATCTCAAAGGCTCTCGAGAAGAATTAGCCAAAGTATCTTGGCCAAACCGAGAAACCACCATCAATCATACTTTGATGGTTATTGGTATTTCTATTGCTGTTGCTATTTTTCTAGGTGCCATGGACTATGTTTTAAATAAGGTTTTGGAAGTATTAGTTTAAAAAATATATGCCAAAACAAAATCCACAACAAGGTCGTCGTTGGTATGTTCTCCACACCTATTCTGGTTATGAGGAAAACGTTTGTCGTAACCTTAGACAAAGAATAGAATCTATGGATATGGAGGATAAGATTTTTGATGTTTTGATTCCAACTGAAACCAAGATTAAGATTAAAAATGGAAAGAGAAAGACTGTTAAAGAAAAAATCTTTCCTGGTTATGTGTTGGTCAATATGATTGTGACTGACGCCTCTTGGTACGTTGTTCGAAACACTCCTAATGTAACTGGTTTTGTGGGTTCTGGCACCACTCCTACTCCTGTGTCTGAAGAGGAGATAAAATCCTTAATGTCTAAGATGGGCGAAGAAGAGCCAGAGTTCAAAATTGATATTATTATTGGTGAGTCTGTCAAAATTACTGATGGGCCTTTCAAAGATCACGAAGGCAAAATATCAGATATTGATGAAGCTCGTGGTAAAGCCAAAGTTTTGGTTTCAATGTTTGGACGTGAAACTCCAATTGAATTAGATTTCCTACAAATTAAGAAAGTATAATTATATGGCAAAAAAAGTAAAACAGATTATAAAATTACAAATTCCTGGTGGTAAAGCTACTCCAGCTCCTCCAGTTGGTACAGCGCTTGGACCACACGGTCTTAATATTCAAGAGTTTTGTACTAAGTTTAATGAAGCTAGTAAGGATAGACCCGGAGAAATAGTTCCAGTTGATTTAACTATCTACGAAGATAGAACTTTTGATTTTGTCCTCAAATCTGCTCCAGCTTCTGAAATGATAAAAAAGAAAGCTAATCTGAAAAAAGGTTCTGGTAGTGCACTTTTACAAAAAGTTGGTAAATTGACTCAAGCACAACTTACTGAGATTGCTGAAGCTAAGATGGAAGACCTAAATGCCAATGATATTGAAGCTGCTAAGAAAATTATAGCTGGTACTGCCCGTCAAATGGGAGTAAAAATCGAAGAATAAATAATATTGAGGGAGCTTGACTAGTCCTTGAGCGTTTGTACCTCGTAAAAAATAATAATATGGCTAAAACAGGTAAAAGATTTAAAGACGCTAAGAGTAAATTTGAAAAAGAAAAAGTTTATTCAGCCGAAGAGGCTATCAAACTAGTCAAAGAAACTAGCACTGTTAAATTTGATGCTTCAGTAGAAGTACACGCTAATCTCGGTATTGATCCTAAAAAGGGAGATCAAATTGTCAGAGATTCAGTGGTCTTACCGCATGGTACTGGTAAAACAGTTAAGGTAGCAGCTTTTGTGTCTGATGATAAAGCTAAAGATGCTAAAGAAGCTGGTGCTGACCTAATTGGTGGTGAAGAGTTGATCGAAAAGATCAAGAAAGATTCCAAAACTGATTTTGATATTGCTGTTACTACTCCAGACATGATGCCTAAACTAGCAGCGATTGCTAAAATTTTAGGCCAAAAAGGCTTAATGCCAAATCCAAAGACCGGCACTATTGGACCAGATGTCAAGAAAATGATTACTGAACTTAAGACAGGTAAAGTTTCATACAAAAACGACGCTACTTCAAATGTGCACTTGCTCATCGGTAAGGTATCATTTGACGAAAAGAATCTATTGAAAAACTTTAATACCTTCTTGGATTCACTTAAAAAAGCAAAACCGCAGTCTGTTAAAGGAACCTATATCAAGTCAATGCACTTGTCTTCCTCAATGGGCCCTGGTATAAAAGTAGAAATCAATTAAAAATAATATTTGGCCCCCGCTTTTGCGGGGGTTTTTTGTTTACTCCGCTGGAAAGACATTTTTTAGTTAGGTTTGCTTTATATAAATTCTTATGTTAAATTGAGCTAGATAATATTAAATAATCAATATATGGAACTTATATTAAAAAATCAGCCAGAAAATTTAGCCGAAGGTCAAATATTATTTTGTCCGGTTTTGGAGGACAAGCAAGCGATTGAATCCTTGGTCAAAGGCTTGGATTATGAAGATGAAAAATTGGTGTTATCCAGGATTGTGCAAGAAAACTTTTTAGGTAAAAAAGGTCAGAGTTTGTTAATTACTGATAATGTACAAACAGTAATATTGCTTGGCACTGGAGCCAAGAAAAAGCTTTCTGTTGAAGATTGGCGTCAATTAGCTGGCCAGATGGTAGCACAGCTTAGAAAAATGAAAGCCAAGAAAATATCTTTATACCTCAATCATTGGCTTAAGGGAAATAAAGACACAGCTCTCCTGGGCCAGGCTATTGCCGAAGGTTTTGATTTGGCAAGCTACAATTTTGATAAATACAAAAAAGTAGATACGGGTAAGATTAAATTGAATATTGAAGAGTTAATTGTCTACTTAGATGACAAACAAAAGAATGATTTTGGTAAAGGTTTTGAATTGGGCAGTTATTTAGCTTGGGGTACTATCAAAGCTAGGGATTTGGTAAATGAACCAGCTGGTAAAATGACACCTAGTTTTTTGGCTCAAGAAGCTCTGGAGATTGCTAGACTTAATAAAAATGTTAGTGTAAAGATTCTAGAAAAAGAGCAGGTAGTTAAATTAAAAATGGACGCCTTCTTGTCAGTTGATCAAGGATCAAATGAAGCTTTAAAGTTTATTCACTTAAAATATACCCCTAGCGTCAAGGCTAAAGATAGCATTGCCTTGGTGGGTAAAGGTATCACTTTTGATAGTGGTGGTCTCAATCTCAAGTCTGGGGATAGTATGGAGCAGATGAAGATGGATATGGCCGGTGCCGCTACAGTGATTGGTTTGTTTTCTGTGATTGATCAGGTCAAACCAAAAGTAGAGGTTCATGGTATTGTTGCTGCTTGTGAAAATATGCCCTCTGGTTCGGCTAGTAAGCCTGGCGACGTAGTCTATAACATGCAAGGCAAAAGTATTGAAATCAGTAATACTGATGCTGAGGGTCGGGTAACTTTAGCTGATTCATTAGCTTATGCCCAAAAACAAAAAGTAAATCAAGTGGTAGACCTAGCTACTTTAACTGGGGCAGTGATGGTTGCTTTGGGGCCAGATTACACTGGTTTATTTGCCAATGACACCAAACTAGCCAACGAGCTTTTAGCATCGGCCAAAAAAGCTGGTGAGAAAATGTGGCAATTGCCTTTACCTAAAGAGTACAAAAAATTGAATCAGAGCAGAATTGCCGATGTAAGAAATATTCCTAGCACTCGTTATGGTGGGGCTATTACTGCCGCTTTGTTTTTACAAGAGTTTATTGTTGATGGTACTAAGTGGGCTCATTTAGATATCGCTGGACCAGCTTATGCCGAAAAACAAATGAATATTTATACACCACCCGGAGGAGTTGGCTTTGGTGTTAGGACTCTACTAGAATGGCTAAAGGATATGTAAAATAAAAACCCGGCTTATGCCGGGTTTAATTGTACTTATTAGCTGCCTGATCAAAGTCTTTGTTTAATATAGCTTCGATTACTAGATGACTAGTATCTATTACTTCGGGTAGTTTTTTCTTTTCACTAGCGCTGAATCTTTTCAACACAAAATCCTCAGAGCTTCCTTTCTGCGGGCCAATACCAAGGCGCACTCGTTTAAAATCTTTGGATTTAAGATGTTTAATGATAGACTCTAGACCCTTGTGTCCGCCATCGCCACGAGACTTGGAAAGTTTTATCTTACTTAGAGGTAGGGCGATATCATCATAGATTATAATTATTTTATTGGTTGGAAGTTTGTAAAAGCTTTTTAGGGCACGGACAGCCTTGCCAGATTCATTCATATAGACTTGAGTTTTTGCCAAAATAATTTTTTCCCGACCATGTTGCCAGTCAGTTATTAAGCTGAGGGCTTTTTTATTTTTTTTCCAGGACAATCCTTTTTTTTCAACCAAAGAATCAACACTCAAATGGCCAAAATTGTGCCGAGTGTACTCATATTCCTTGTCTGGATTTCCTAGACCAATAATTAAACGCATAATTTTTTGTCTCAAATTAGGACCTTAATTAAATTTAGCTAAAGTCTTAAGAAATTATTTTATATCTTTAGTATTTTGAGCTTTAACAACTTTTATTTTTAGTGGTGTACCGACAAAACCAAATTTATACCGTAGATTATTTTCTATAAATCTAAGATAAGAATCATGTAAATCAGCCTTAAAGTTCATTTTGAGGGCGAAAGTAGGGGGGTTGGTATAAGTTTGTTTTAGGTTATAAATATAAGGATGGTTGGTTCCTTTGCCTCGTGAAGGTTTGTGTTTCTTTACTACTTTTTTTAGTAATTTATCCAGAGCATTGTCAGAAAGGGTGCGATTTTTTTCTTTATAAATATCAACAAGCATAGATAGAAGCCTAGAAATTCTCAATTTTTCTGTAGCAGAGGTAAAGAGTAAAGGTGCCCAGTCAATAAAAGGAAAAAATTTTTTGTAATAAGTTTCAAATTGGTTGACGGTAGCAGTGTCTTTTTCTGGTATTAAATCCCATTTATTAGCCAGCATAATAATACCAACACCAGCTTCTATGGCTTCATTGATAATATGTTTGTCCTGCCAGGTTAGTTTTTTACTGACGTCAGTAACCAAAATTATAATATCTGATTTTTTGATACTCTTGATGCTCTGGTCAACACTCAATTTCTCAAAAGTTTGAGATTTTTTATTACTTTGACGGCGCATACCAGCGGTGTCAACAAAAACAATTTGGTTGTCTTTGTATTTAAAAGAAATATCCTGCGAGTCACGAGTGGTGTGTGGTATAGCAGAGACAATTGCTCTTTTTTCTCCCAAGATAGCATTAAGGATAGATGATTTGCCAACATTTGGCTTACCAACAATCGCTACTTTTATTTCTTGAAGATTTGGTACGAGTTCCTTTTTTCTTTTTTTGTTTTTGATTTTTTTCAAATTGATGACTACTTCGTCTAGGAGGTCACCAGTGCCAGTGCCACTAGCAGCTGAGATTGGCCATGGTTCATCTAAATTTAATTTATAAAAATTAGCAACGGACTGTCGTAGGGTAGCGTTATCTGCTTTATTGGCCACCAAAATGGTCTTAGTTTTATATTTCTTGAGCATTCTAGCTAGTTCAATATCATTGGGCATAATACCATTTTTAGTATCAACGACAAACAATATTAAATCAGCTTCTTTGATTGCTATCATAGCCTGCTCACTGATTTGTTCGTCAATCTCATCTTTGGACTGTCTCTCTAGTCCACCGGTATCAATCAAATAAAAATCCATGTCCCGCCAAGAGCAGACTGCATAGTTTCGATCACGAGTTGTACCAGCTAGATTGGAGGTAATAGCTTTTTTGTTGGCGATCAACTTGTTAAATAAGGTTGATTTGCCAACGTTGACTCGACCAACAATAGCTACTTTATATAAATTTGATGGCATATTAGTTTTCTAATTCCTCCTCAGTACTAGTTGTACTGGAGCTATTTAAAAGTATTGGGTCAATAGTAGCAACTATTTCTAAGCCTTCTGGGATTTTTTGATCGGTTCCCAGGACGATCAGGAAGTCTAGTTTTTCCAGTTCACCATTTTCGTCTTTGATGCCCCAATTTTGGGCTATAACAGTTTGAGAGTATTCTAGAGGTACATTTATCTCAATTTTGGTTTGGAAAATGGCTTCTAGGGAATCTTTGGTTTTTTCTTTAGAACCAGTATAGTCGTAAATTACAGTAGTAATTTTGCTCTGATTAGGGGAATTTCCATATCTTACTACATTATACCCCATTTGGTTCAAGTAGTTAACTGCGTTGAGGGCTAGTCCAGAAATAGCAGTGCCATTCTGGACAACAATTTTAGCCTGTTCATCAAAGGCTTCTCCTAGACTAAAGATGTTATGGACCAGAACCTGGATTTGTTTGAAGTCACCAGACACTGGCTGGAGTATATAAGCACCATCACTTTGACTGATACCAGATTTAAGGTAGCCACCCGCCCGGTCGTCAATTGACTGAGTTATTATTTGTTGAGTATTTAGTCCTTTGCTTAGATGGACTAGTTTGACTCCTTCCCAAGGCTCCATATCAGTTTTGGTATATTCATTGGCAATAGCAAATAAATCAGTAATTTTTTTAGGATTAATTAAAGTGTTAAAAGAAGTTACTTTATCCTTGGCGGCTAGAATTATTTTTTGCTGACGTTTGATGCGAGCAAAGTCTGAGCCTTCGTAGTTGTTTCCATGACGAGACCGGGCATAGCGCAGTGAGGTTATGCCGTCCATTGTTTGTTCACCAGCCTCAAAAGAAACTGTTTGCCATTTTTCGTCATAAGTTGGAAATTGATAATCGACAAAATCACGTTCTACATCGATATCGACACCACCGATGGCGTCTATTAGTTCCACAAAACCGTTAAAATCAACCGTAGCATAGTAGTGGATGGGCATATCTAGGGTTTCAGAAACGATTTTTTTCATCAAAGGTCCACCGCTACCGACCTCTTCTTTTTCACCAATTGTATAGATAGAATTTATTTTTCGATAATTCCCCTGATTTAGTTGGACTATCATGTCTCGAGGTAGCGAAAATAGAGCAGCTTGTTTCGTAGATGGTTTGAAACTAGCGATAACAATAGTATCGGTTAAGTAAGGACCATTGTGTCCAGGACCACCCATACCCAAAAGTAAAAAGTTTATTCGATCTTCTTTTTCACCTGCTAAAAATTTTTGAGATGGTGCCAGGATGTTGGTTATTTGTCTGACTAAGTATGAGTTTTTAATCCCAGCCAAAAAACTGTCATTACCTGATGATAGTACCAAGCTAGCAAAAGTAAATAGGATTATTAGCAATATAAAAAAGCAGGAAAACTTTTTTCTTTTTCCTGAAGCTTTTTTCTTCTTTGGTTTGTCAGAAAAAGTGATTGGTGTTTTCTTCTGGATGGCGGACGAATCTTGACTCTCTGGCTCTGATTCTATATTGTCCAGTAGGTTTATTTTTCGCTTCTTAAAATCCACAATTTTGATACTTATTTAATACTCATAAGTAAATGAATTATACAAGTAAAGACCAGCAAAGTCAATGGTAATAATTGCAAAAAAGCATAGTAAATAAAGGCTTTTTTACATTTGATTTTAATTTCTATCTTGTGTATAATGAAGCAATAATTCAGGTAATATTAGCTTTCATGGAAAATAAAAAATCAGACGATACTAGCAACAATTTAGATGACAAAGATCTTGATTTAAGTAATTTTTCTGACAGTCAGGAAACAACTATGTTCTCCTGGGCTAAAAAGTTTGGTTTGTTTGTTTTTGAAATTGCCAAAGTCGTTTTAATATCTTTGGCTATTATTTTGCCAATTAGAATGTTTTTGGTTCAGCCATTTTATGTTGAAGGTGCTTCAATGGAGCCAAATTTTTATCAGAATGAATATTTGATTATAAATGAAATAGCTTATCGTTTTGAAGAACCTAGTAGAGGAGAGGTAATAATTTTTAAAAATCCAAAGAACACAAAGAATTATTTTATAAAAAGAGTGATTGGATTGCCCGGAGAGACTGTTGAAGTGCAGAGTGGCAAAGTTTTTGTTAACGGTCAAGAATTAGATGAGCCTTATATAAAAAATTTTTCTACTCAAAGTTATGAAGCACAAACCTTGTCTGAT
>ERZ889078.3013-NODE-3013-length-11568-cov-7.365674_pt1 | contig 11568 bp, 11 predicted proteins | sample MGYA00521266_ERZ889078 | MGnify/ENA primary metagenome ERZ889078 (study PRJEB32303, sample SAMEA104408618) | aquatic metagenome | biome: Brackish water; feature: Pelagic; material: water | place: Baltic Sea | collected 2014-06-16T06:34:00 | depth 76,534 m ... | reverse complement strand
ACATCATCGTGCGTGGAATCGAGCGCCGAAAAATCTTTTGGGACGATGCCGATCGGGACTCCTTTGTAAACCGTCTCGGAAAGGCGTTGATTGAGACGGATACCGATTGTTTTGCGTGGGCGATGATACCCAACCATGTTCACCTTTTGATGCGTACCGGTCTTACGCCGATTTCCACCGTCATGAAAAGGCTTTAATTAGTTTCCATCCATAAATGGCCCTTTTCCGCAATCTCGGCGTCAAACCGCGGGTTTCCTTGTGCGACGCACTATCGTACGTCTCCGCACAAATTCTTGTTTTCCCCCATAAAAGCTCGGGATCTTCGACCTTGACCTTGCGGAAAATTGCTCATTTCTGAATTGGAAACCCGCAGTACCCATAGATACATTAATGGATTGGCACTAATTAGCAAAGAAAGTGAGAGTATTCCTTTTTCACAGAGCCCCTTTAGAAAAAAATAGAGCCGATACCGATGCCCTCTAAGGCTATGTGTTTAATCTGCTAAGGATAGCCCCATTTGTTGCAATTCTTGCAGTTGTTCCTCAAGACCATAACGTTTCAGGCATGATTTGGTTGGCACCCCTTTGGAGTCCCATCCCCGCAACGCATAATACTCATCAAGCATCCGGTCGATTTTCACCGTACTGCCCTGGGCCGGGCCCGAGGGCATCGGCTCGTTCCGGCTTCGCCAGGGTAGGCTATCATGGGCACGTCCAAAGCCTTCCCGCAAATTAAACAGGCGTTCTAAAGTGAATATGCGGTTTGTGATTTGATCCAAATCATACTTGAGCCCGGTCACATCTTCCAATAGGCGTAACCTTAGAGAATTATCCAGACCATAACGGGAGAACGCGCACATCACCAGAGAGTCCAAAAAACAATAGTTGTTTTGGTTATCCATAACTAACTGAGGCTTTCCGTCATGCGCGGTTAGTCCCAGTGGTTTTTCACCGCCAAAAGTTGGGCCGGTGGAATGGTTTGCCCCGGTTGGGGCGGTGGCGTAAATCAGCCCCATTCCTACTAGAGCCCTTGGATCAAAAGAAGCAAAGCCCTGTCCTTTGGTCGCCATGGCAAAAGTATCTGAGTTTTGGCCAATTTCTTTAGCCGCTCCCGCTGCACCAAGTGCCAGCAGCTTTCCTATGCCCGTTTGGGTACCTATGGCCTCAATGGCATGAATAAGGGCGTCCTGGTTGCCAAAATTGAAAGCTATTCCTCCGGTATCTTGAGAAGTCAGAAAGCCTCGTTCATAACACTCCATGGCAAAAGCAATAACGTTGCCTGTTTCAATGGTGTCCAAGCCGTAATCATTGCAAAGGCTGTTGGCAAAGGCTACAATATTTAAATCAGTAATACCGCAATTGGAACCAAGCATTCCGATGGTTTCAAACTGAGGTCCCTGCACCACAGCGCCTTTATATTTTCCAGAGCGTACCACGGACATTTTTCCGCAGGGCAAGGGGCAGCTGAAGCAAGATTCGTCGTGCACTACCAGTTGCTTTCTAAAAACATCCGAATAGAGATTTTCAGCACCGGCAAGAGGTCGCCCGGAATAATTCCGAATGGGAATTATCCCTGTTTCATGGGTTGCTTTAACGGTCATGGTGGTGCCAACTCGAATGCGTTCCTGAATCTGAGGGTGTGCATTGACTTGCTTGTATACATCTTTCAGGGTGGACAAAAAGGTTTCTTTTTTGGCCACCTGCACGCCATTCTTGCCACTCACACAGATGGCCTTCAGGTTCTTTGAACCCAGGACTGCTCCCACTCCCCCCCTACCGGCAGCGCGGCCCCAGTTATTAAGTACACAAGCAAAAGCGACACCTTTTTCACCTGCCGGCCCAATACAAAGCGATTCGAAGCCGGGGTGATTGCGGCGTAACCAGTCTTCCGTTATTCGACTGGTCATTCCCCATAAGTGAGAAGCATCGAGAAGTTTGGCCTGATTACCTTCTAATACCAGATAACAGGGCTGTTGGGCTTTGCCTTCAATGATAAGTCCATCATAGCCGGCATATTTAAGGGCGGCACTGAACTGGCCCCCGGACAGGGTGCGGGTGTATGTTTTGGTCAGGGGCGATTTGGTCACCAGAGTATACCGGGAAGAATAAGGAATCGCCGTACCGCAAATTGGGCCACTGAAAATATAGACACGGTTTTCCTTGCCCAAAGGATCAACTGAGGGGGGAAGTTCTTTAAACAGGTGAGAAATGGATAGCCCTCGCCCCCCTATAAATGCTTTGGCCTGGTTCAAGGACAGTGGGTCTTCATTGACGCTGCCGTTTGTCAAATCAACTCTTATTATACTGCCACAATAGCCATTCATACTGCTCTTGTCTCCCTATTTATCCAACTGCAAAGCGTCACGGGGACAAAATGAAACACACTGTGGCTCCCCCAGGCACATATCACATTTTTGAGCCAGTTGCCCATCATTGACCATCCGTATCATGTCATGGGGGCAATGCTCTTCACATAAACCGCATCCGATACAGAGTTCTTTATCAATCCTTAGCAGTTGATATTGTGGGTCCCAGTATATGGCCTCGACCGAGCAGGCTTCGGCGCACAGGGCCGGGCTGCATTGCTGGCAGACATGGGGAACATCAATCTGATCTGTCCGGGTGTCCGGTTTGATCCCCCGGTTGATTTCAATTCGAATACGGCCAAGAGATGGATTAAACTCCTGGTAATGATGGAAACTGCATACCAATTCACAAATTCTGCAGCCACTGCAGAGATTGGCATCGGCAATCAATCTATACAAAGGTGACTCCTTTAGTCCAATACGACTATTCCCTCGGATATGGTACGATATTTTTTCATGATCCGGGCATCATGCCCCGGGAACATATGTGATGATGAACCAAGGATTTTTTTGATCTTTTCATAGCCATTCAGCACCGAGGGAATATCAGTTAAAAAGGGATCGGGAATACCGTTCTGATAGTTTTCAAAAGTCTTGACCGCATCCGAGGCAATCACCGCTTTCCCCTTGACGGTATCCACCTCAACAACCTGTAGGCCGGGGGTATGTCCACCCGTTTTATGAAGCGCAATACCCGGGAAAAGAGCTTGATGCTCTTCCGTCAACACAACTTTTCCGCTGTAGAGCAGACGTACGATCTCCAAAATATCATCCGGCTCGACCACATCTTTGAATATTGGGTATTGACTGTGTTTGCTTAGCCAGAATGACAGTTCTGATTCTTGCAGGTAAATCGTGGCATTGGGGAAAAGTTTCAGATTACTGGCATGATCAAAATGAAGATGAGTCAAAATCAAATGATCAACCTGATCGGGCCGGATGCCTATCTGGGCCAGGAGTTTTTCCGGTTTGCAGGTGGGGCTGCGATTACGCTTGACCCCGACGGACTCCGAGACCCCCGTATCAACCACCACTGTTAAGTCATCATTCTGGATTACCCAGAAATAGTAACTCATCCTTATCTTCTGGTGCTTAGTGTCCCGTAAGAAGAGATCCTCGGTGTTGGAATTCCTCCAAAGATATTCCAGTGCGTATATTTTAAACATATATGGTTTCTCGACTCTTTCTAATTACCGCTGATCTAAAAAAAAATCAATTTCCAAATCATGATACAACAGCGTACTACTCCCAAAGCTTGCTGATTACCGGGAAATATTGATCCGCTAACCCCTTTTCAATAGCTGCGTTAAATCGTTTCATTACCAGTTGAGCGCCGTCACAATCGGTGTTGAATTCCGCTGCCAGTTCAAGGGCATATTCCAGATCTTTTTTTGCATAATTTACTGAAAACGCCTTCTTCGGGAATTGACCTGGGACCATCGCCTTCATTCCATGATTGTTCAGCGCAAAGCTGTTGGCGGATCCCTTGCTTAACACGCCAAGCAGATCCTGGCGGGAAAAACCGAGCCGATCCCCCATGGCCAGAGCCTCGGAAAGGGCACTTACCGTTTGAAAAAGCACCATATTATTCAAAATTTTTGCCGCTTGCCCCAGCCCAATCCTACCACAATAGGTGATATCGGTGGCCATGCAGGCAAGCAGGGGATGAAGGTTTTTCAACTCATTTTCCTGCCCGCCCACCATGATGCTCAACGTGCCATCCTCGGCCGCCTGGCGGGTGCGTGCAACAGGAGCATCAACAAAGTAGGACCCTGTTTTGGCAAAATCATCGGCCAGAGATTTGGTAAGTGAAATAGGAGATGTACTCAAATCAACAATCGCATGCTGTTTTGCATGTGTCAGCAGGCCATCTTCCGCAAAGGCAATCTGCCTCACAATTGCTCCGGATGGCAATGATAAAAAAATAATATCGGCATTTTGGAGAACTTCACCAATTGACTTTGACGGTCTGACACCCGAAGATTCCAATCGGACTATGGGTTCAGGCATTAAATCATAAGCTGTGACGGGTAGATTCGATTTTAGTGCCAGATTTCGGCACATCGGTTCTCCCATAACGCCCAGACCAATAAATCCAATTGCGGAAAGTGGTTGCATCTTACCTTTCATCCCAACTCCTTTTTTCACGAAAATATTTTAAAATTACCTTGAATTTTCGATTATTTCCCGTCCTGGATTTTTTCCAGTAGCGGCAAAATATATTGCCTGAATTTAGCTGGATTTTCACTCATGGGGAAATGGCCCATATGTTCCATGATTACCACTTCCACCCCGTCAATTTGCTCGGCTGTATTCCTGGAATCCTCTGGAGTGCAGGAAAAATCGTACTCTCCGGTGAGCATATAGAGAGGACATTTCCTGCTATCAATCTGAGACAAAATACCTCGCAAGTCGCTATCCACTCTGTAAAAATATAAATCTCCCTTAAAGACTCCAGGGCCTCCCTGCATGTATTGCCATAAAGTTTCATGGCGAGTCTCATCAGGACTTTGGGGGGCGATCAGGCCGGATATTAGGGCGGCACAAACCTCCCCACCGTGGACATCGGAGCGGTGAAGCCAGTCTGTATCGTACCAAGGGGTCTGGTGGGCAGCGCATTGCAAACCTATCAGGGCTCTGAAAGACTCTGCATGTTTCGCAGCCAGATTCAAGACAATGCGACCGCCGATGGAACATCCCATAAACACCGGTTTCTCGAGGCCCAGGGCGGCAGCTACCGATAAAATCATTGCAGTATAACTATCAGTCGTCAGCTGGTATTCCTCTTCTTGCCAACCCTGGGGCGGATATGATTTGCCATGCCACGGCATATCAAAAGTGATTACTCTAAATCTTTTTGTGATTTCTTCGTCATTTAGCAGATGGCGAAATTGACGACTATCCGCACCGGCGGTATGGCCGCAGAGCAAGGGAATACCCGAGCCTGCCTCTTCAAAATAAATACGATGGGGTCGGCCCTGAAGTTCCAAGTGCATATAACGCCCCACAATAGGCTCTACGTGGACCTTCATTATTCACCTCCCTTTAGAGCAGACAATTTCCTCGGGGCTGCCAATACATCCTTAATGTATTGAAGATGTGCCATAAAAGGCGTCAAATTGCCCTCAATTACGGCTGTGCCATTTTTACTCATTGCGAAGAGATCATGGTACCAGGGCGGAGGGTAGGTCTGCCAATGTTTTTCCCAGGCCTCTGCCCCCGCACGTATGGAAAAAACCCATGATTTCAGCAAAGCCGCTCCCTTTGTGAGCGAGACGATCCTGCCTTTTTCTAGGCGTAGGTAATAGTCGGTCGGGCCTATGGAAATCCGTATGGTAGCCGTCAACCGGCGCCCTCGGAAACAGAGAGGCCGGTTGGTGTTAACCAGATCGGGGAGTCGTTCAAAATTTTTCTCTAAGCTTGTCTGGCCTGGATGACCAGCAGTTAAATCTATATTCATCGTAATCCACCCACTGTTGATACGGTTATATTCCGAAACTGATTCACTCTTGGCCCGGCGCAACCCTTCGTCGCTTCGTCGTTCAGATGCCCAAATAGGCTTCACGAACATGGGAGCTTTCCAAAAGTTCACGGCTGGTGCCGTGTGCGGTGATACGCCCGGTTTCTATTACAAAGCCCCTGGAAGAGATGGTAAGCGCCATCTTGGCGTTTTGTTCCACCAGCAGCACGGTGATACCCGTCTCCTTGTTTATTTCGGTAATGATCCGACTAATCTCGCCCACAATTAGCGGGGCGAGGCCCAGCGATGGCTCGTCAAGCAACAAAACACGCGGTTCGGCCATCAGCGCGCGGCCAATGGCAACCATTTGCTGTTCTCCGCCCGAGAGCGATCCGGCCATCTGTTTGCGTCGTTCCAGCAGGTGCGGGAAATAGGTGTACACGCGGGCCAGGGTCTTTTTCGTCAAACTCGAGTTTTTAACTGAATAGGCGCCCATCAATAAATTTTCTTCAACGCTGAGCCTGCCAAACAGACGCCGACCCTCCGGCGAAAGCACCACGCCATGTCTCAAAGCTAGATGGGGTTTTGGCACCAGTTTCCTGCCATCCACGTTAATCGACCCTTCGGCGTATGGGCAAAGGCCCATGATTGCCTTAAGTGTCGTACTTTTGCCAGCACCGTTGGAACCGACCAGCGCGGCAATCTCTCCCCCCTCCACCGTCAGACTGATGCCTTGCACTGCTTCAACCGGTCCGTAACGTACGGTCATGTTTGTTATTTCAAGCTGTGCTGACATGTTCTTTTCCCAGATAAGCTTCGATGACTTTTGGATCGGACTGGATCGCCGCGGGTTTTCCCTCGGCAATCTTTTCTCCATGATCGAGTACGATGATGCGATCGCAAAGCTGCATGATAAGCCGCATATGATGTTCGACGATCAGGATGGAGAGAGAATAACGTTTACGCAGGCCTGTCAACATCTCAGCAAAGCGTTGCATTTCTTCAGGATTGAGTCCGGCCGCTGGTTCGTCAAGCAGCAAAAGCTTTGGCCGCGTGGCCAGACCTATAGCCACACCCAGCCGTTTTTGGTGCCCATAGGCCAGTGTACCTGCTTGTGTTTCGGCAAGTTCGGCCAGATCCAGCGATGCCAGCACATCCTCAACCGTTTCCGCAGCTTCTTCCAAGGCCCTCTTCGCCGTGGCTCCATGCAAAAGCGCTGGTAACAGGCCCACGGGGTGTCGCAGCATCGCCCCGCGCAACACATTCTCACGTACCGTCACATTTCGGAAAATGGTCGCCGTCTGAAAGGTACGTGCCAGTCTACGTTCCACAATTCGATGCGGGCTGAGGCCATTGAGCTTCTGCCCCTCGAAAAGGATCCGCCCGGAGCTGGGTGGAAAGGTACCTGTAATTAAGTTGAAGGCCGTGGTTTTACCTGCGCCATTGGGTCCGATCAGCCCGGTAATCTCGTTTTCGCGCACATCAAAAGTCACGTTTGACAGGGCGGCAAGGCCCCCGAAACGCTTAGTCAGATCTTCTATACGCAAAAGTGTTTCCGTCATTTCGACCTCCCGATGTTTGTAAGCCGCGTAGGAAGGGAAACCAACCCCTCCGGCAGAAACTGCAGCACAACAATCAGGGCGATCCCGTAAAAGATATGCTGATACTCGACCGCGCCTCGCAGGAGTTCAGGCAGAGGTGTAAGGAAGATTGCGCCCGTAAGCGCCCCGCAAAGCGCAAGTCGGCCACCAACCACCAGCATGACGATATAGGCAACGGACAGCTGAAAGCCGAAGGTTTCGGGAGAGATAAAACCAATATAATGGGCCATGAGCGCACCGGTAAAGCCGGCAATAGAGCTGCCGATAATAAAAGCAAGCGCCTGCATGCGGGCAGTGGGAATACCCGACGCTTCGGCCAGAGCAATATTCTCCTCGATTGCGGCGAATCGTTGGCCGATCAGGCCACGGTGAATTAACCACAGGGTAAGCATTACTCCAGCTAGGCAGATAAGTGCCAAAACATAGAAATCAGATTTACTGCTAAGAATTAGACTGCCAAAAGACGCGGGTGGGATATTAGGAATGCCGCTCGACCCACCGGAAATTGACGGAATCTCGAGCATGACGAGACGGAAAAGTTCGTTCAATGCAAAGGTGATCAAAACGAAATATACTCCGCGTAGCCGCAGTAGCGGTGTACCGATTGCCGCGGCTGTTACGCCTACCAGCACCGCGGCAGCTAATGGCCCGACAAAAAAAGGAGCGCCCAGTCGCATCACAATCAGGGTTGAAGTATAGGCGCCCAGACCCACAAAAGCCCCGTGGGCAAGGGACAGCTGTCCAACCCAGGCAATCACGGTTAGCCCGGATGCCGCCATCGCTCCAAGGCACACCATGATCGCAATATGAAAGTGAAATTTGCCACCTGTCGCAAAGGGCGTAAGAATGATCGCGGCAAGGGCCAGCGCGGGCAGACCGCGGCGCACCCAAGGCGGCAGAGATTCAGGCCGGGACGAAGAAGAATGGGCTATGGTCACGCGTCCTCCTGTCCAAGGAGACCGGACGGCCGGATGAGAAGCACCACCACGACAAGCGCAAAGACCACGATGTCGGCAGCCGAGGCACTGACAAAGGTGCTTGTGAAACTTTCAATAAGGCCCAGCAGAAGACTGGCGAGCACCGCGCCCGGGATAGATCCCAGTCCGCCAAGAATCACGACGATGAAGGCCTTCAAAAGCGGCGTCTCACCGATAAAGGGTGAAACGCCGAAAAGCGGCGCCATCATGGCTCCCGCGATTGCGGCCAAGCCAACCCCCAAGCCAAAACCCAGCGGGTACATCAGTTCGATTCGAACCCCATAGGCTGCTGCTATCTCCTGATCCTGCACAAGGGCACGCAGGGCGCGCCCCGTGCGGGTATACATAAGGAAAAGATAAAAGAGACTCAGAATCCCCGCGGAAGCCCCGAGCGCAAGCAAACGGGATTTGGGCACAATCAAAAATCCAAATCGGAAAGCCCCGGAAGCAAGGCTTGGCATTGCCATTGGGTCAGGACTGAATGCGATGAGTGCAAGATTCTGCAAAATCATGGCAAGACCGATCGAGGCGATCATTCCTGACAGTTCATCACCCCGAAACGGACGAAAGACAATCCTTTCGATTACCGCCCCCAAGAAGATTGCGCCGCCAAAGGAAAGGCCAAGTGCCACGACGTATGGCAACTGAAACAAAGTTACCATAAAGAAGGCCGCGAAGGCCCCGAGCATGTAGAACTCTCCATGGGCGAAGTTCACAACCCGCATAATGCCAAAAACCAACGTAAACCCGATGGACATTAACAGATAGAGCGTCCCTAGAATAATGCCGTTAACCAAAGACTGGGAAATGAGAAAGCCCAAACTAGAGAACCTCGTATTCGTATGCGGTGGTGCTCTCTAATATTGGTTGGTAATGGAGCACTACACTTATTTAATGTTATTTACAAACATTGACATTGCAGCGGGCGACGATAACTTCCTCTCCATCTTTCACTCGAGCAACATAGAATGGCGCGTCGATTTGATGTGCTATCCCATATTTTTCTTTTCCGGTCCAGTTCAAAGTTCCCAGAACACCGGGATAGTCCTTGATTTCGGCCAATGCGTCTCTCACTGCGGCGGAATCTTCGACGGTCCCGGCAATTTGCATGGCTTTAAACAGCATGTTCACGCCATCAAAGAAGTATGGACTGAAGCCATTCATCTTGGCGTTATATGTCTTTTCATAGCGTGCCTGATAGGCGGCAACACCCGGAATCGCAAGATCGATGCCGGAATGGACAAACAGCCCCTCTGCCGCGGCTTTGCCGGCAACATTGATAATATCCTGGGTGGCCGGGCCACCGGTACGGATGATGATGCCTTCAAACCCTACGTCACGCGCCTGTTGGACAATCTGGCCAGCCGTTACGGGAGAGTTCCCGTCAAGCTCGATGGCATCGACACCGGCTGCAAGAAGTTTGGTCAAAAGTGGGATAAAATCAACGCGATCACGCCCAAAAAACTCGGTTGTCATCACGGCGCCGGCTTTCTTATAGGCTTTGGCGACATCCTTTGCGATTTGCTGGCCGGTTTCATCATTTGGAAACAGTGCACCCACCGTCTTCAGGCCCTGGGATTTAACAATCCAGTCGATCTGCGGTTGCGAAATCTCACCCGTTGTAAGGTTGGGACGGAACGTAAATGGCTTTTCGGGCATCAACGCCTTGGATGTAAAACCCAGTGTCAAGGTTATCACGCCATTTTTCTCGGTGATCGGCTGAATTGCAAGAATGGGTGCGGATCCGACTGTTCCAACAATATATTTTACCTTGTCCTCAAAAACCAAACGGTTGGCCGCGGTAACAGCCTCATTGGACTTGTACCCATCGTCATAGGGGATAATCTCGACTTTATAGGCCGTGTCGCCCACCTTTAGCCCGCCCTTGGAATTGACATCTTCCGCGGCCATTTCGGCAGCACGGAGCATGTTTTGGCCCCAGCTGGCGCCAGCTCCGGATATGGTAACAAGCGCACCGATCTTAAGGGTTTCCTGCGCCGCGAGTGGCACAGTGGTAAAAATTGCAACAATCAACAGAATGGCTGTCATATATTTTTTCATTTGGCTCTCCCCCACTTAAGTTTGGTCGCCTTCTGTCTGCGGGAAAAATCATGCTCTCCCGCCACCAGAATAAGCGCACAGTGTGATGTGTCGATGCGGACCACAATCCCGACACGTTTTAAGACCTTTGAAAATTTTTTTTCAGCAACCTTGTTATGACAGCAAAATTGATGCCAACTCGCAATAGCCACCCGTTGGAAAAATCACCAAAGAGATGGGAAATCGCAGATTCGATTCATATGATTATGAGACTTTAGATAATTATGTTGCTTTCGGCATGGTTGCAGGAAAGCACGCTTTCTTTGGCATCTGGTATGATTCTTTGCTACTCTATCTTGGAGTTTTATGTAGACTTTTTCCCTAATGCTGTCCCCGTTGAATTGAACCAATTCGTTGCGTATAGTTGACAAAACGTTTAAAAACATGTAACTGATAGTGCACCAACACGGCTGTACAATGGTTGCAGCGGAGCTGACAAAAAAAACAGCACTCCATAAAAATAAGAAACTGGGCAGCAAAAATGAGATTTCCCGCGAAGTTAGGGGTATTTATATCCACTCCGTCCCTTGAAGCTCATATCCTCGCCAAAAAAGATCAAGAGGATCTGGAATTAATGATATCCCATCAACTCCTTGATGATGCGCTCCCGGTCGCCCAAGAGATGGTCAAGAATGGCGCTGAAGCCATACTCAGCAGGAGAGGCACGTCCCAGTTGCTGAGGAATCAGATTGATATACCAATTTTAACCTTTCCAACCTTGACAACCAATATCATTTCAAGCGTGAGCATGGCGCCCACGAATCATGGAAAAATTCTGCTCACATCTCCCATCAGGCCTTTTGCTAATCTTGGTCTCATTCGCAAGCTGCTTAGTGTCGAATTAATCCAATGCGTATACCACGATACGAAAAGTTTGCGTGATATGCTGTTAAAATATAGCGAACAAGGGTGTCGGATAGCCGTTGGCGGCATGGTTACTCAGAGGTTTGCCCGCGAAGCCGGGTTGGAATTTTTCGAGTTACTTTCGTCTGAAGAAGAGATCACCGACACCTTTGAAAGCGCGATTGCTGTGGTTTTGTCCGCGCGGGAAAAGAAAATGAAAGC
>ERZ889078.3012-NODE-3012-length-11569-cov-49.826212_pt1 | contig 11569 bp, 9 predicted proteins | sample MGYA00521266_ERZ889078 | MGnify/ENA primary metagenome ERZ889078 (study PRJEB32303, sample SAMEA104408618) | aquatic metagenome | biome: Brackish water; feature: Pelagic; material: water | place: Baltic Sea | collected 2014-06-16T06:34:00 | depth 76,534 m ... | reverse complement strand
GTTCTGAGAAAATTCTTATGAACGAACCAGGTAGATACCTTTACACAAACCTAACTTACAAATTCTAGTCTCTCTCCCTTCTCAAGGGATAGATGCTATAATACCCTTCTACTTTAGAAGGACTTACCATGAATACTACAGCCCAAACCACAGAACAACTTAGCAATATTAGTTTTTTCACCACAATGTCTCTTTTCTCTGTCTCTTTGATTGTTGGTATTATTTTTGTTGTGGCCTTTCTTAAAGGGATAAAATAAAAATCTTTCCTATTCAAATCTATAAAGAATTTTATTAGAACAAAAAAGATAAAATCTTTTTATGATAAAAAGAATCCCAACTAAAAAAATATATGTCGGTAATGTTGCTGTTGGTGGTGATGCACCTATTAGCACACAATCTATGACATACTCAAACACTCACGATGTTGCTGCCACAGTCGAACAAATCAATCGTTTGCATTTTGCAGGGTGTGATATTGTCCGTGTTGCGGTTCCCGATATGCAAGACGCACTTGCTTTAAAGTCTATTAAAGAGCAGATTTCTTTACCTCTTGTTGCGGATATTCACTATAATTATAAACTAGCACTTATTGCTGCAGAGTCTGTTGATTGTATACGTTTTAATCCTGGAAATATTGGTGAAAAAAGTAGAATTAAAGAGATCGTTAAAGCCTGTCAACAAAGAAATATTCCTATCCGTATTGGGGTGAATGCAGGTTCTTTAGAAAAAGAGTTCGAGAACAAGTATGGACAAACGGCTGAGGGTATGGTAGCTTCTGCTGAGTACAATATCAAATACCTTGAAGACCTAGGTTTCACCGATATCAAAATATCTCTCAAAGCAAGTGATGTACAAAGAACTGTGGATGCATACAGAATGTTACGTCCAAAAAACAGCTACCCTTTTCACCTTGGTGTCACAGAAGCCGGTACACTTTTTCACGCAACGGTGAAGAGTTCTATCGGGCTTGGTGCACTTTTACTTGATGGAATTGGCGACACTATGCGAGTTTCAATCACCGGTGAACTAGAAGAAGAGATAAACGTCGCACGTGCTATTTTAAAAGACTCTGGAGCAATGCCGGATGGTCTTAACATCATCTCTTGTCCAACTTGCGGACGTATAGAAGCTGACCTTGTCTCAGCAGTTGCAGAGATAGAAAAAAGAACTGCACATATCAAAACACCTTTAAATGTTTCAGTGATGGGCTGTGTCGTAAATGCAATCGGTGAAGCTGCTCACGCTGATGTGGCTATAGCCTATGGAAAAGGAAAAGGTCTTATTATGGTAAAAGGTGAAGTGGTTGCCAACCTTGATGAAAGTGAACTAGTAGATAGATTTATAGCTGAAATTGAAGAGATGGCGTCAAAGGCAAATTAATCACGATTTACAGTGCCCTCTCCTTGGTACTTTTCATAATGTTTGTCTGAATTGTATTTATACCCTTTATAAAATTTCTTTGCAATCTTGTCTATGAGTTTATCACTCATCCCATTTAAAAAAGCATATCCTACATTGTCATTTGCATGATGATTTTCATGATGTTTCATTGATAATAAAAGACCTACACTTTGTAAAAATCCAACAAATTTTGATTTAGAATTATGACAAAGATAATGCGATACCTCAGCAACTGAAGATAAAATTCCAACTAAAATCATTCCAAATAAAACAATATGATTAATCTCTGTAAAAGAGACTATTAATACCATTGTCAGATAAGGTATAAGCCAAAACTTTGTGCCAGATTCATCAAAATAAACAAGAAAAAGATTCTTATCTTTATATCTTTGTGTGTTATGGTGAAGATGAAAACTTGATATAAAGGGTCCATAAAAAGAATTGTAAGAATCGTTGTTATCCATATATAAATGAACCAAGCCATTTATAAAATCAGTAATAAAATAACTTACAAAAACAACAGGGATAATCCAAATAGATGGTACCGATAATGTAAATAAAATATATAATAAAACAAGCTCTAAACTCACATTTATAATCGAGACAGCTTTATATATAAGTTGATAATATTTAATGCTATGAAACTTACGCATAGCCTCATTGAATTCTTTTTGCTTTAATGCTAACATAATGCATTTTACAATAGTTTCTATTATTTTAAATCATTTATGATAAAATCAAAAAAAAGAAAAGGGATTTCTTTGCAAGACAATTTATACAATTTAGCTTTTGAACGTTCTATTTTGAGTTCCATCGTTTTTGAACCTCAACAGTTTGATGAATTAGGCTCAGCACTTAGAAGAGATGACTTTTATCTCCCGGCACATCAAGATATTTTTACAGCTATGACAGCACTTATGCAAAGAGATGAACCCATAGACGAAGAGTTTATAAAAAAAGAACTTATAAAAATCAAAAAATTTGATGAGCAGGTTATGCTTGAGATTCTCTCTGCAAATCCTATATCCAACACAAAAGCGTATGTAAACGAGATAAAAGACAAATCCCTCAAACGCCATCTTTTAACACTGACAACTGAGATAAAAAGAGTAACAGTAGAAGAAGAACTCCCTGCTGCTGAAGTTATAGATATAGTGGAGAGAAAACTCTATGAAATAACGCAAGACAATCAAACAAGTGACTTTAAAGATTCACCTAAAATGGTCTTTGACACTATGGCGTACATCAAAGAGATGAAGGCTCGCGGTAATTCTCTTTTAGTTGGAGTAGATACCGGTTTTCATGAGCTCAACCGTATGACTACTGGATTTGGTAAAGGGGATTTAGTTATTATCGCAGCAAGGCCTGCAATGGGAAAAACTTCTTTTATCCTAAACACGGTGAATTCACTTATAAATCAAGGAAAAGGTGTGGCATTTTTCTCTCTTGAGATGCCGGCTGAACAACTTATGCTTCGTCTTCTTTCTGTGCAGACTTCTATACCGTTGCAACAACTTCGTTTAGGCGATATGAATGATGATCAGTGGGCTTCGCTTCATGGTGCGATTGACAACATGAACTCTGCAAAGCTTTTTGTGGATGATCAAGGGAGTCTAAACATTAATCAGCTTCGCTCAAAACTGAGAAAGTTAAAAAACCAGCATCCTGAAATTGAAATTGCCGTAATAGATTATCTTCAGATTATGCAAGGTATCGGTTCTCAAGATAGACATATTCAAGTATCTGAAATCTCTCGTGGTCTAAAGATGCTCGCACGTGAGCTTGAGATGCCTGTAGTCGCCCTTTCGCAACTTAATCGTGGTCTTGAATCTAGAAATGACAAACGCCCAATGCTCAGCGATATTCGTGAGTCTGGTTCGATTGAGCAGGATGCAGATATTATCCTTTTTGTTTACCGTGATGATGTATATCTTTATAAAGAAGAAAAAGAGCGTGAAAAAGCTGCAAAAGCTGAGGGAAAAGAGTTTATCTCCGAGTACATAGAAAAAGAAGAAGAAGATGCTGAAATCATCATTGGAAAACAAAGAAATGGTCCTACGGGGCATGTTAAGCTTATTTTTCAGAAAAAACTTACTCGCTTTGTTGATGTTCCAAAATTTTCAGCTGGAGTTGAGACTGTATATGAAAATGTAGATACGCGCTCTGCAAATATAGACATGGGAGAGAGTTCTGTTTCGATGCCCTCCATCTAAATAGTTTTAGCGAATGCTTTTAGAGAAAATCTCCCTTTTTAACACAAAAAGAGATTTTTTTTTATTTCTTTTTTTCTGTTTATTTATCGCTTCTTACTCTCTTTTAATAGAGTACAATAACTATAAAAACCTTACACAATTTGATTCACAACTTCTAGAAGCTACAGTACTTCAACAATATGAAAAAACTAAACTAACTAAAAAAGGTAAAAGCAAAACTTATCAAGTGCTAAAACTAAAATCAGATAAGGGTTTTAGCTTTTACACGATTGCAAAAAAATCATTTAGGAACGTAAAAGCTAAAAAAGTAAAACTTGAAATATTTTTTCAAGAGATGAGTTTTTATGAGTATATGACAGGTTTTTTTGCTTTTTCTAAAATACTACATGTATATGAAAATCCTACAATAAAAGAAAATCTTAACACGTATATATCAAGCCTGCATGAAAGTATAGATATAGCAAGTATTTATAAAGCGCTCTATACAGCTTCACCATTAAATCAAGACCTGCAATTAACTTTTTCAAGACTTGGAATATCACATCTTTTTGCGATAAGTGGCTTCCATCTAGGTGTACTCTCTGGCTTGCTTTTTTTCTTATTTAAATGGCCCTATAGATTTTTGCAAAATAGATACTTTCCCTACAGAAGCTATACCCTTGATTCTTTTTTTGTTATAGCCTCATTATTATTTATATATTTAGTGTTTTTAGACACCCCACCATCCCTACTTCGCGCCTATGTGATGCTTTTAATTGGCTTTATACTTTATGATAGACATTATACAATTCTTTCTATGTGGACACTGTTTTTGACTGTAATACTGTTGCTTAGCTTTGCACCAAAACTGCTCTTTTCACTTGGATTCTGGCTAAGTGTCTGGGGAGTATTTTATATATTTTTATTTTTGATTCATTTTAAAAACTTGAACAAAATCTGGCAATTTATTTTAGTTCCATTTTGGGTCTACCTTATGATGCTTCCTCTCTCACTTTATATCTTTGGAAATTTTAGTGTATACCATCCATTATCAATAATTTGGACATCTCTCTTTAGCATTTTTTATCCACTGAGCATTCTTCTTCACCTCGTTGGTTTTGGTGCTTTACTTGATAATTATTTAACATGGATTTTACATTTAAATACAAATGGGATAATTCTAAAAATAGATTCTCTTGTTATAGCGACGTTTATTACACTCTCATTTTTGAGTATTTGGAAGAAATATTTTACTTATTTACTCTTGGTGTTTGCTCTCTTGGTTTTTATATACACTATCTATAATGTAGCATAGTTTTAAACCGTAAATAAAAATAATCCAAGACACATATATCCATAAAAATAAAAACATTAGTATAGAAAAAGAACCATACATTGTTGTGTACGACTTGTTAAAAAACACATAATATATAAATGCATTTTTAGAGATACTAAACACAATAGCGATAATAAATGAGCTAATCATTGAAGCTCTAGGATTTATTTTAGCATTTGGACCGATTTGAAAGATTAAAAAAAACAAGCCCCAAATGATTATATATGGAACCAATGGCAAGATATTTAAGCCGGCAGTGTATTCATGGTTAGAAACCAAAGTTGCCACATACCCCGTAATATAAAAAGATACTCCAAGCGCAATAGGTGTTAAAGTAAGCATAGTCCAGTACGTAGTAACAGACTCCCAAAGATTTCGCGCAGGGGCGTGAAAAATCTTGTTTGCAATATACTCGAAGTTTTTAAAAAACAAAAGTGAAGCTACCAAAATCATAGCCAAACCGATAATCCCCATTTTTGCAGAATTTTGTAAAAAACCATCAATATGTTCCATAATAGCTTCGGAGTTTACCGGCATAAGGTTTGAGAATATAAAAGTTTTGATAGTCTCGTAATGCTCTGCAAAACTAGGGAGTGATGTTAGCAAAGTAAGCATAATTAAAAGAAGCGGGATAATGGTAAAGATAGTGTAAAAACTAAGTGAAGCTGCATAAAGCGTAAGCTCTTTGTCTATAAAAGAGTGAACAAAAAGCATTATATGCTGGAACAAATGCTTAATATTTCTCTTATTTATCAACTGCTCCATCTTCAAAATAAAAACCTAGTCTAAACCCATTTTAGAAGGATTTAAAATATTATTAGGGTCAAATGCTTTTTTAATCGATTTGAAAAGATTCATCTCTTCATCTGTAAAAGCCATTCTCATATAAGGTGCTTTTGCAAGTCCGATACCATGTTCACCAGATAAAGTTCCGCCTAAATCTATAGTCGCTTGAAAAACCTCTTCTATAGCTTTATAAGCAATCTTCACCTGCTCGGGATCTTTACCATCTACCATTACATTTGTATGAACATTTCCATCGCCTGTATGACCAAAACAAGGAATATTTATTTTGTATTTTTCAGCAATCGCGTAAAATCTTTCTAAAAGTTCTGGTAGCGCTGAACGAGGTACCGTAACGTCTTCATTGAGTTTTTTACTTCCATACACTGTTATAGACTGCGATGCATTTCTACGTGCAAACCATAAATCAGCTGCTTCTTTTTTATCTTTTGCAATTTTAAATTCTCTACAACCATTTTCTTTAAAAACTTTTTCAATTTGTGCAAGTTGAAAATTTAAATCATCTTCAAGATTTCCATCCACATCTGTTACAAGTAAAGCACCAGCATCAATTGGAAGACCTTTTTTAAAAGTCTTCTCCACTGCACGAATAGTTAAGTTATCTAAAAACTCCATAGCTACCGGTGTAATCCCGCTCGCCATAGTTTTATACACTGCTTCCATCGCTTGAGACACGCTATCGAAAATTCCCATAGCAGTTTTTGTCATTTTTGGTTTTGGAATAAGCTTTAAAGTAATCTCACTAAGCACTGCTAAAGTTCCCTCAGATGCGATAAGAATTCCTGAAATGTTATATCCTGCTACATCTTTAATCGTTCTCTTTCCAGCTTTAATAATATCGCCATTTGGAAGCACTGCACGAGTTGCCATAACATAGTCTTTTGTGATTCCATATTTCGCAGCACGCATACCACCGGCATTTTCACTTACATTTCCACCAATAGTAGAATACTCTTGTGAAGCTGGATCTGGTGGATAAAATAAACCTACTTCTTCAACTGCACGTTGTAAGTCCATATTGATAACACCAGGTTGCACGATTGCCACCATGTTTTTCATATCTATCTCTAAGATTTTGTTCATATGCTTTTCAAAGCCAAGAACAATACCACCAGAACTAGGTAATGCTCCACCAGTGAAACCACTACCAGCTCCACGAGGAACAATCACAATCAGATGTTCATTACAGTACTTTAAAATCGCAGAAATATCGTCTTCATTTCTAGGAAAAACGACCGCATCCGGTTCAAAATGTTCACGCGTTGCATCATAAGAGTACGCGATTAAATGTGCTTTATCGCTATAAACGTTTTCTTGACCTACTATTGAAATAAATTGTTGTAAATGCTTTTGATCGACCATGAGCTTTCTCCCTCTTCTGTTATATCTGATTTCATTGAACAAATGTCTTGAATCTCTTTGTTACTAGGATTATTATCTATAAGTAATTTGCAGTAATGCGGTTCATACTCTTTGAGTCTATCACTGCCCTCGCCAAACCATGCTGCATCGATTTCATTTATTCTGCTATAAAATGGCAACTGAAGCTCTGTTTGATTGAGGGCTGCATCGCTGATGTTGAGTACAGTCATACTTTGAGCATCCACTGTAAAAAGTTTTTGGTTTATATAAAAAAACACTAAACCTATAGCAGTTGCATTACTCATATCAATAAAGTCTTTTTGTAATGGTGTTGGATGTCCATTAAATGACAAAATAGCTGTAAAGATATCTGGATGTACCCAATGCACTTGAGATGTTGCTTTTGTAATTCTGTAGTAAATATCTTCGTTTGGAGCGATAAGTAAGGCTCTAGAATACCCATAAGCTAAAACGGCAATATCTCCAACTTCTACATTCCAATTCCCTGTTGGGAGGGAGTTTTGATTAAGAGCATCAAATTCTGTCATTCTTAAAGTGGCGATACTTGTTTTTTCATTATAGTCAATAACTTCAAGAGTTTTTAAAATCGTACTTGTTCTTTGAGATAATCTTTGTACTAAAAAACCACTCACTCCAATATCTATTTTATTTACCTTTACTGTTACAACATTACTAACATGATCTACACTTAAAACTGGAGTTTTAATAACTCCTGCAAATAAACTCAATGTAAAAATTAAAAAAAGGCTAAGAAGTTTAATCAAAATGTGTCCTGTATCTTATAAATTTAATATGTGATTATAGCAAACAAACCTCAGACTAAGGCAAATTTTGATAGAGTTTTCAAATTATTTTATTTTAGGTTAAAATGTATGCTTCGACTTTTTCTATTTTTTTTACTTTTCACTTCACTCTATTCTACTACTGTTGAAGACTTTCGTTGGGAAGATGGGGTTACATACTCTGACTTCTTGCAAGCTAACAAACTACCACGAAAGCCCTTACTAGACAATCTTGATGTTGATGATGCAAGACTTGTTGAGGAGATTCGAGCTGGAGTGCATTGTAACTATTTAAAAGATTCAAATGGTGAAATAGAACAGGTCTTAATCCCTCTTAATGATGAACTCCAAATCCATATTTATAAAGTAAAAGACTCTTATGCATTTGAAGCAATTCCCATCGTTTGTGAAACAAAGGTAGATGCATTTACACTAAAAATGCAATCAAACCCCTCTATTGATATAAAAAATGAAACAGGTTCTATAAATCTAGTTTCAATCTTTCTAACAAGCTTTGGAACTTCACTTGACTTCACCACGCTTAGAAAAGATGATAATTTAGTAATGATTTATGAGCAAAAATACCGCTCAGGAAATCCATTCTCAATGCCCACTCTAAAAGCTGCAATGATTGAGACAAACAAAAGACCTCATTATATTTATCTCAATGATGATGATCGATATTATGATGAAAAAGGCTCACAAGTTGAAAGCTTTTTACTTGCAACTCCGGTGAAGAATGCAAGAATTTCTTCAAGATTTTCCAAAAGAAGATTTCATCCTGTTTTGAAAAAATGGAAAGCTCACTTAGGAATGGACTATGCAGCCCGTACCGGGACTCCGGTTGTCTCTGCTGGTAATGGAACTGTTATCTATGCTGCCACAATGGGAAGCTACGGTAAACTTATAAAAATACGTCATAAAGATGGCTACGAAACACGATACGCGCATCTTAATGCTTACAGAAATGGAATTAGAAATGGTAAACCTGTTAAAAAAGGGCAAACCATAGGCTATGTTGGAACAACAGGACGCTCTACGGGACCACATCTTCACTTTGAACTTCGAAAAGATGGACGCGCTATAAACCCTGCACAACGTGTACAACTCACAACTAAAAAACTCCAAGGTAAAGAAAAGAAAGCTTTTGAGAAACTCTCAAATAATTATAATGAAAGTATAGCCTTACATCTAAAAAATGAAACAAAATATATTAAACAAAAAGCTATAGATAAATCATGTTATTTTAATAATACTACCAAGAAAGAATATGTCCTCAATTAAGATAGATTCAATTAGTGAGTTAAAATACCCTAAGTTTGTTAAACCTATACAGATAAACTATAGCATCGGGAATGAAAAAAGAACTTGGGAAGCAGTAGTTGCTTATGATAATGTTGCAATTTTACTATGGCATGAAGAAAAACGCTCCTTCGTTTTAGTCAAACAATTTCGTCCGCCTGTATTTAACTCAAATAAAACCAATGGCATGATGTATGAACTTTGTGCTGGATTGGTGGACAAAGATGCTAGTAATATCCAAATAGCAAAAGAAGAAATCCTAGAAGAATGTGGTTATGATGTACCACTACAAAACATTCAAACTGTTACGAAGTTTTACACAAGTGTAGGAATTTCTGGCACACAACAAACACTTTACTACGCTGTATGTAATGAGAGTATGAAAATGAGTCAAGGTGGTGGATTAGCTGAAGAAAACATCGAAGTGGTCTACATTCCCATTGGTGAAGCAAAAGCATTTATGTTTGATGACACTTACCAAAAAACACCAGGTTTACTTATGGCTTTTTACTGGTTTTTTGATAACGTCTCCTACTAAATAAAATAAAAACTATTCGTATAGATTCAAGGCGCAAATGAGGAAGCATACTTTAGTATGTGACGAATGCAGTAACGACGAAGATATATGTATAGTTTTTATTTTTAGCCGAACTCTATAGGATCCATATCTATTTCCGCAAGAGAAACTTTTGTGGCTTTTATAGCTTTGATTAAGTCCGTACTTTTATCCGAACGCAGTAAAATCTCAAATCTGTACTTGTTGGCAACCCTCTCTATTGCACATTTTCCAAATCCAACTATCTCTATATTTGGCATCATTAACAAGCGTTCATGCATCTTGTGCATCTCCTCTTGTGCCTTGAGTCCATTTTTATGAGAGAATAAAACTCGGCATAATTTTTTAAATGGAGGATACAAACCTTCTCTAAAAAATTTCTCTTCTTCTAAAAAACTTTCATAGTTATCTATATACGCAGAGAAAAATGCTTCATTAAAACTCTGCACTAAAACCTTTGCGTTTTTAGCACGCCCACTTCGTCCAGCAACTTGAATCAAAGAAGACAAGGCTTTTTCTCTTGCTCTGTAATCACTCATGTTGAGCATATTATCCATACCAAGAACAACTGCCAATGTCACACCGTGATAATCATGTCCTTTACTTAGCATCTGTGTTCCCACTAAGATGTCTGTCTCGTTGTCATTGAATCTTTTGAGTGCTTTTTTTAGTTTAGCTTGTGTTGTTATAACATCTCTGTCAAACTGCTCCACTCTTGCCTCAGGGAACTCTTCACAAATATTTTTGACAGCCTCAGCAGTTCCAAGCCTTGAACTTGTTAAGTTTCCACTTCCACATTCACAACACACTTGAGGAATCGCTTGAGCAAAATTGCAATAATGACATTTCATAGAACGGGTGCGCTGGTGAATACTCATACCAATGCTACAAAAAGAACACTCATACGTATGCCCACAATCTCCACAAATAAGATACTTAAAATTTGCACGGGTGGGAAGAAAGACTATAGACTGCTCTTTTGCTTTCGTAGTTGCATCAATAGCACTCATCACAAGCGGCGATAAACTCTCAGCACTTTTTTCATAGACAAACTCTTTTTGAGATGTAAAGTGTCCACCCTTGAGTCTTGCATGAGGAAATTTGACATAAGAGCTCAAACTTGGAGTTGCTGAGCCTAAGACAACAGGAACATCATAAAGCTTCCCCATATAGATAGCGATATCACGGGCATTATAACGAGGACGGGAAGAGGATTTATAACTATCATCATGTTCTTCATCCACTACAATAAGCCCAAGATTTTCTATAGGTAAAAACAAAGCAGAACGTGGACCCGCAATAATATACGCTTCACCACTTCGTATCTTAGCCATTGCTTTTTTCTTTTGCAGAGGTGTTAATTTAGAATGCCACATAACAACCGCTTCGCCGAAATGCTTCTCTAGTCGTAAACTCATCTGAGGGGTCAAAGAGATTTCAGGCATAAGAAAAACAGAGCGTTTATCTTCTTGGAGTTTCTCCTCAAAAAGCTTCATATACACTTCTGTTTTTCCACTTCCTGTATCGCCGAACAAAAGTGAGGTTTGATGTTGTTTTAAAAATGAAAGCGCTTTTTTTTGTTTATCTGATAATGTAATCTTGTCAGCTTGAAGGTCTATTCTAGTATCTGAATGAGCCGGTAAAGTATTCTCTCTAGAAAATCCAATCATCAAAGCCAAAGCATCCCCTAAAGAACACATATAATACGTAGAGATAAACTTGGCAAGTTCTAGCTGCTTTGGTGAATAATACAGATCGCTTACTTCACCAATATCGGTAGTGTCAAAGTCAGGTTTTTCACATGCACAAAGAA
>ERZ889078.3009-NODE-3009-length-11573-cov-9.316461_pt1 | contig 11573 bp, 12 predicted proteins | sample MGYA00521266_ERZ889078 | MGnify/ENA primary metagenome ERZ889078 (study PRJEB32303, sample SAMEA104408618) | aquatic metagenome | biome: Brackish water; feature: Pelagic; material: water | place: Baltic Sea | collected 2014-06-16T06:34:00 | depth 76,534 m ... | reverse complement strand
ATTTATACTACTATTTTGCACTTCAATCCTTTTAAGTCAATCTTATTTTGATAAAGGAATTACTCTTTATAATAGCGAGCGCTATGAAGAGGCAAAGGCATTATTTGAAAAAGAGCTAGAGGGTGATAGCAACCTTCCCGAAGCTCATTATTATTTAGGTCGGACTTATCTGATGTTAGGCAATCAGGAAAAAGCAGTTGATCATTGTGAACTAGCACTAGATCAAAAATCAGATGTTGCGGAATATCATTTTTGGTTGGGTCAAGCACTGGGAATGATGGCTATGAAATCTAATGTATTAAAACAAGCATGGCTTGCCCCGCAAATAAAGGATGAATTTGAGAAAACAGTTGAACTTGATTCGACCCACATCCAGGGAAGGATTCAACTAATGAACTATTATGTTCAAGCACCCTCCTTTATGGGAGGTGACATTGAAAAAGCCCTTGAGCAGGCCGAAATTGTAAAAAGACAGGATACTTTCAATGGAATATTAGCCTTGGCGCAAATTTATGAGAAACAAGAAAATTTAGATTCAGCCCTCGAAGCATTTAAACAACTAGAAAAACAATTTGGTGATTCAACGAACTATTTCTATTTCTACAACAGTTATGGATATTTTTTACTGAGACAAAAACATTATGAAAAAGCAATTGAAAAATTTATTAAACAGGTAGAATTAGCACCACGAAGAGCAAATCCATATGATAGTTTAGGCGATGCCTATTTAGCTGGGGGATATCAACAAAAAGCAATTGAGGCATATAAAAAAGCTTTAGCAATTAATCCCAATAGTGACAGAACGAAAAAGAAACTAAAAAAATTAGAAGAATAACAAAGGTTAAGATTTTCTATAGTGCATGAAAAAAAGTATACCTTCAAACACCGATTTAATTGATAGTTGAAACAAACGCCTTTACGGGTTGTAGACAAGTAAATACAAAGTAAAACAAAACTATCCAGGGAGGCTCTTAATGTCAAACAAAAAAGACATATTTATTATATTTTTACTTACCGCGACGATAATACTAACAACCTATAATACAATCAGAATTAATAGTCTTACCGATCGATTAAAACAAACCCCCGATTCCATTGAAAAAAACTATAATGGCGGTCAGGTATATATTACCCCAACTGAGAAATAATTATTACTATAGGGTAGAAAAAAGGGCCACCATTTGGCGACCCTTTTACTTTTTCAGAGAATATTTTCTCTATAATCCAGCGAACTGAATACCATCAAACACCAATGTTGGTGTCCGCCAGGATGAATATTGATACGGATCATTCCCCACTTCAACCAATTGGTTGAGCACGTCGGAATAATTCCCGGAAATATTCATTTCATTGATGGGTTTGGTGCGTACGCCGTTTTCGATTAACCATCCTGAAACACCCAGCGAAAAATCGCCGGTTGTGGTATTGGCATTTCCGCCGATAAACCCGGTAACCAGTATGGCACGATCCATATCTTTTTCTATTTCTGCACCGGAACGTTTACCTGGAGCAAAGGTCACATTGGATGTCCCACCCGAAGTAGGTGTCATTTCCAATTTTCGTCCGTAATAAACATCAATGTAATAGTTTTTCAATACACCTTTATCAATAACAGGCATGACTTTCGCAGCAACACCATCGCCATCGTAATAACGACTACCCATTCCACGGATGATAGTTGGATCATCAACAATGGTTAAAAGATCGGAACAGATTTTTGTATTCAATTTTCCATCCAGGTAGGAATTTTTCTGCTGGAGATTGCCACCATTAAGGGCGCCAAACATGCGTCCAAGTAATCCGCGACCCTGATCATTGGGTAATATCATGGACATGGAGCCAGATTCAATTTTATTTTGCCCAACGGAATCTTGCGTGCGTTTCAGTGCCTCATCGGCAATCATATTCAAGTCAGGAAGATCTTTCAGATGACGGGTACTATAATGTCGCCAGCTTTGGGGCTTTTTACCGCTACCATCGTCCAAGGATACTTCAGCGCCGGCACCAAACGTAGAGTTTTCGTATGATCCTTCAAAACCGTTTGATTTCAAATGAATGTTCTCATAATGACTATCGCTGAAATATGAGGTTACCGAAACAATCCGATCATCTTTTCCATCAATGCGCTCAAAAATCTGACGGGCGTTCGCTACGCGCTCTTTTGTTTCCACTTGATGGTAGTTGGCATCAAACAATTGTAAATCCATTTCCGGGCGTCCTTCGTACAAAGCTGGATCAGGTAATGCCTGAAATGGATCTTCGCCCAAATATTTTGTCATAGCCAAAGCATTATTGACAAATTTCTGCAGGGCTGGTTTCCGTAAATCATTGGTTCGATGAGACGAATATTTTCCACCGGCATAGAGTTCTATTGATAGAGAATTCTCAGTGGCTTCTGTCAATTTATCTATATTACCATCGCGAAATTCAACATCAATGGAACGACTATTACTGATTACAACAGATGTCTCATTCGCACCTTGTTTTTTGGCGAAATTCTGAGTCCATTTTGCAAGATCTAGTTTATTCATATTCTACCCCTTTCCGCCAACAGTTATGGATGACACAAGGACACTGGGCAATCCATGAGAAACCGGTACCGATTGACCATTTTTACCACATGTCCAGCCGCCTTCAGTCATGGCAAAGTCATTTCCAACCATGGATACTTTTTCGAGCACATCAGGACCATTGCCAATAATATTTACATCTTTAATCGGTGCAGTGATTTTCCCATCCTCAATGAGAGAACCGGATTTCACGTAAAACGTGAAGTCTCCGGGACCAATATTGACCTGACCGTTGGTGAATTGATCGGCAAGGATGCCGTATTTCACGCTGCTGATGATTTCATCAAATGTATGCGGTCCATTGAGCATGTATGTATTGCGCATCCGCGGCATAACATAATGTTTGAAGGATTCACGACGACCATTTCCTGTGGGATCAACGCCATAATGTTTCGCCGAAATCCGATCATGGAGATAGGTGCGAAGAATGCCATTTTCCACCAAATAAGTTTCTTTGGAATCGTAACATTCATCATCAACATTGATGGAACCGCGAATACTTGGATTTAATCCGCTATCTACAATATTTACAAATTCAGGTGCGATCTTTTTATTTAGCTTATCAGAATAGATGGATGTACCAATGCGATTGAAATCCGCTTCCATGCCGTGACCAATCGCTTCATGAAGCAAAATGCCGGAACTTCCCGGTGTAAGAACCACAGGAAATTCACCTGCAGGAGCTGATTTAGCATCGAACAACTTCACTGTTCGGGCAACAGCTTCTTTTGGCATCCGCGCTAATCGATCAGGTGTGAGGAAACTGATATCATCGCGCATGGAGTAATCGAAATAATTGGATTCCCGTTCGCCATCCTGTTCTGCCGTACAATAAACGATTACACGTAACATGGGTTGATAGTCAGTGCTGAGTAGACCTTCAGAGTTTGCCACAAGGATGTATTTTTCAGAATCGTTGAAACCCACATAATTTTTTATAACGCGGGAATCTTCTGCGAAGACTTCTTCATCAAGTGATTTAACAATATCCACCCGTTTATCAATTCCAATAGATTCCCATGAGACGCCTATTGGATAGTAGTTCGGCAAATTCATGGGTTTGAATTCTTGTGGAGGGATTGTTTTTGATCCCTGGGCAATATTTGCAGCCGTTCTGGCGGCCTTTTTCATGCTTTCAAGATTTAGGTCTTCAGTAAATGAATACCCTGTTTGATCGCCCTTAAGGACACGAATTCCCACACCTAATTGTACGCTGGTACTGGCAGAGTTAACGATACGGTCTTCGAGACGGATAGAATTACTGATGGTGTTTTCAAAGAAAACATCAGCGTAATCACCGCCGTAGACTAGAGCTTCGGATAAAACCTTCCGAATCGTCTCTGTATCAATGCCAAAGCGTGTGAAGAGTGCGGATTGGACTTCTTTGGTGGTGGCACAGCCCATTATTCCGGGTAATACACCGGATAAAGAAGCTAACGCCAAACCGGATCCTGTAACTTTAAGGAAATCACGACGAGAATAATCTGACATATCACGCTCACTGGTTGATGGTTATGAACAGAATGGAATACGATGTGTTTGAATTCCATTAACAACATGCTACAAGTTTAGATAAAGATATCCAATTGCACAAATAGCAATAAGACTTCGTCTCAAAAACCCATAAAAGGTTGTCAACCAATTGACACCATTATGATTTAGGGAGTCGATCTTTAATAAAAGTTTTTAAATCGTCAGGAAGTTTGATTTCAATCGACAATACATAAACAGAAAAAGGTGTTTCCATGGATGCCAGTTTAATCCAGTCTTTATCCGTACAAACAATTCCATTAGCAATGTGTTTGCTTATCAATTTCTGCATTTGGGTAATATCGTTCTGAGTGTACTGGTAATGATCTGAATATGTCATTTCATAAGAGATTGTAACGTCTTGCTGGTCAAGAGCCGAGCGAAAGGAATGAGGATCGCCCAGGGCGCAAACCATGACAAACGGACTTTCTCCTGGGTTGCCATGGTGATGTTTAAGTATAGAAGTGAATTCTGTTTTATAAGAAGGAACAGGTGTGCGCTTTAATTGAGCGACTAAAAATGGTTTTGGATCATATAGATTGGATTTAGATACTATAATAGCATCCGCCCGTTTAATATGATTCCAGGGTTCGCGCAGATTTCCATGAGGGAGCAATTTATGATCTTGTACAGGATCTCCAGCGCTCACAAGTACAAGATCAATATCCCGTGCAATAGCGCGATGCTGGAAAGCATCATCCAAAATGATAATATCAGGTTTTGTTTGTTGGTATAAAACCATTCCCCCACGATAGCGATTTTCATCCACTACAATTGGAATACCATTGGTAAGGCTTGCCATCATTGCAGGTTCATCGCCAACCTCCTGCCATGTTTTTTCAATAGTATTTCCATCTGTCACAATAACAGTTCCAGATGTTGTTCGGCCATAACCGCGACTTAAAATGGCGACGGAGAAGCCCTCATCTTTTAACCAATTTGCCATTGCGATCACGGTGGGTGTCTTCCCTGTTCCACCTGCGGTTATGTTCCCAATACTGATCACCGTAGCGGGCAATGAACGAGTGACGAAAAATCCAATATTATAAAACAGATTTCGACAAACCATTATAAGTTGATAAACCACTGCCAAGGGGAAAAGGAAAAAACGCCATTTGTTGATCGTTGAATGTTTATGATTGGACACGATCGTCTACTTTATCCGATAGTTTATCAAGGGCGGTTTTCAATTGATCTTTTGCATTTTTTTCATCATCATCACGAGTAAATGAAATTGGTTTACCGATTATCATTTCAATTTTACTGAAAGGTTTTGCCACAAAAAAAGTATCCCAATTTGTAAAACCCCAATGTCTTGTTGATTGTGCACCAACTGGAAGAATAACAGAATTTGTAATTTGCGCAGCTCGGATTGTTCCCGATTTGGGTTCCAACGCCGGACCTTTCGGACCGTCAGGCGTAATGTAGAGAACGCTACCTGGATTTTTCAATGAGCGAACAATATTTTTAAAGGCATCCTGCCCGCCTTCGGAACTTGAGCCGCGAATCATCTGCCATCCAATACGTGAAGCAACTTGTGAAATAAGCTCAGCGTCGGCGTGTGTCCCGGCTAAGGCATAATAATTTCGATTGGCAAAATACATGACAGGCATAAGTAAGCGACCGTGCCAGCAGGCAATAATCACAGATTTGTTTTCTGCTATCAGATCAAACAATTGTTGTTCGCCCTCGACATGAAAACGGCATGTGCCATAAATGGCTTTAAGCATCCATTTGGCAAAAAATATCTTTATAGAATGAAGATGGCCAGACATGGTTATAACCGATTTAGGATTAATGTTGCGGCACGATTATAAACACCTGGAGTTCCCAATGAGCGGCGAATGGTCTCAAATCCCAATAGCATCTTTTTACGTTGTGCAGTATGTGATAGTAATGGAATTAACTCCGCAGCAATTTCATGTGGGCGCATTGCATTTTGTAAATATTCCGGAACGATTTTTTGTCCGGCAATAAGATTGGCCATGGATGCGAATGGCACCTTTACAAACCTGTTTAACAAGAACCAACTCATTGCGGATAATTTGTAGCAAACGGCAACGGGAGTATCCAATACGGCAGCCTCCAATGTGACTGTACCGGACGAGGCCAAAGCAGCAGTAGAACTTTGAATTGCAGCTGGAATATCGACGGTTTCCACATGAATAAAATCAGGGATTGGATTTAACTCAACTCCGGGAGCCTTTCCTAAAATCACTTGCAGTTCTGGAACAGAAATCCGCACTTCATGAACAGTTTGCATAAAGATTGGCCAATGGCGATCGATTTCCTGTTGTCGACTTCCAGGTAACAGGATTAATCGCGGATGTTCTTCAGATAAATTATGACGATTGTAGAAATCCATTATTTGATCGTGAGTAATCGAACGCTCCACAAAAGGATGACCCACATAATCTATAGTTAGATTGCGTTTTTTAAACCAATCCTGCTCAAAGGGGAATATGCTAATATATTGATCTACAAATTGCCGAAGAACGTTCACACGTTTTTCTTTCCATGCCCATACTTGTGGTAAAATAAAATAGGTGACTGGAATCCCCAATTTGGAAATCCGTTTCGCCAGTCGCAAATTAAATCCAGGATAATCAATAAGGATAATGCGGTCGGGTCTTTCAGTCTCAATTGCAGAAATGGTGTTTTTCATTACTCGCATCATATAAGGTAAATGCTTAATCACTTCAGAAAATCCCATCATAGAAAGAGAATCAACATGTTCCAGTAGATGAAGACCTTGGGCTTTCATCAAATCACCGCCATGTCCCATAAACTGAATTTCAGGGGACTGTTGTTTTAAAGCTTCCATGAGTTTTGCGCCATGGATATCCCCGGAGGTTTCGCCGGCGACTATAAATATTTTTTTAGAAGACCTTGTCATGATAGGGGTGAATTTATGGTAAAACAAACGGAATCAATAGGAGGATAGGCAATTGTAATATTGCCCGAAAACTAGAAAAGACTTCGTATCCAAATAATAATAATGATCAGGCTAATATTTTGCAGCGTACGCTTTTCAGTTTTAAACGTTTTTTCCCAGCTTGCCGGTTGCCGATCATCATTGTTTTTCCAAGGGAGAATTCGTGGGATTAATGACGGTACAAATTGCCGATAGTTTTCGTAGGCATCGCCGAATAATTTGACCAATGTTTCTTCTTCTAAATCGACAATCAACGAATATTGAATCCCAAAGAAAACCCAGGTTAGAAGCAACATCCATGTAATGTTTGGTGCGCCTGCAATGAGTACAATTCCTGTATACATGACCATATTTCCCACGTAAAGTGGATTACGCACTCGGGCATAAGGTCCCGATGTACATAAGGATGGTGCGCCTACTTTCATAGTTCGAGTTGCACCGCCAGCATAGCGAACGGCATTAAGCCGAATCCATTCTCCTGCCAACAATACAAGAAATCCAAACATGAACATGAGCCATGAAGGTTGTGAATAATATATGATTATTAATGCGAGAGGAATTGGTGTATAACTGCGATTGGAAAAAAAGAAATTTCGTATATCCATAATTACCTACTTTAAACGCTAGCCGCTAAGAAACGCGAAGGTGCGCTAATGTTTTTGATTTGATTAATGGGGGGGTCAATTCTTCTGAATCTAAAATATTTGTAAACGCTAAGCCTATGTTAACCGTCATTTATTATACCTTTGTGTCACTTGGTGTTCTTCGTGGCGAATAATTTGTATTAATGTATGTCTTCAATTATCATGTTATGAATTTTAATGGCAAGGTCTAAGGCATCTCGACCCGCTTTACCATCAACAATAGGTTTTTCTTCGCCACGGATGGACCGAACAAAATTGGTGAGTTCCATTTGCATGGCATCAAAAGAGGTTACGGATGGTTTTTCGTAGGAAATTTCACGATGTCGACCATTGTTGTCCAGAGGTGCAGTGAGGATTGATTCATGGTCTTTCTGGTCTTTTTCCAATACTCGATAAATTTCTGTCAATCCCAATAGAAAGTCGATTGTCACATAGAGATCTTTCTGGAAAATTTTGAATTTACGCACCTTGTCTTTGGCAATTCGACTGGACGTCATACTCACTACGGTTCCATTTTGGAAGCGAATCCGAGCATTGGCAATATCGACAGAGTCAGTCATAATAGAGACACCACTAGCTCGAATATTTTTAACAGGAGAATCGACTAACGCTAAAATGATATCAATGTCATGAATCATTAAATCCAGCACAACCGGGACATCCGTGCCACGAGTCGTATATGGAGCAAGTCGCTGAACCTCAATGTATTTTGGGTCAATATTTACTCCCTTGAGAGCCATTAGAGCCGGATTTAACCGCTCAATATGTCCAACTTGAATCAACACATTATATTTTTCTGCCAACGACAATAGACGATCTGCTTGGTCGATGGTTTGAGTGATGGGCTTTTCTATAAAAACATGTTTACCCGCTTTGATGCAGGTTTCAGCAACCTCTGCATGAAGTGGCGTTGGGGTTACGATTGAAACGGCATCAGAGGCTTCTAATAAATCCCTTAGCGTGGGGAAAGCGATTGAGTTTGTTTTGTTGGCGATCAATTGAGCACGATCGGCATCAGTATCGTAAACGCCGGAAAATGTAATATCCTTCATCTTGGCATAATGTTTAGCATGATGCTGCCCCAAGTGCCCAACTCCAATAACACCAATTCTCATTAAATCATTTCCGGGTTTTTTATTAAATCAATCGCCCTGAAGTTATAAAATTGTGCAGTGGGGTTCATGTGCTAAAGTGTTATAGTCTATTTCAAAACGTATTTGTTTCTGAGATCATAGAACCTTATAACTTATCCATTAAAATTTAATATGCAGGAATCTTCTTGATTTTCGTCGATAAAACAACCAATTTGCACCTAATTCGTTTTCACTAATCGGGAGAAAATCAGAATGTCCATGGAAGTAAAATCGGGAATTGGATATGTTATACCAGCTGGGGCACTAGTTGGATATGCTGTTTCATTATTTTCCGGATTATATCTCATCAGCATTGTTTTTGCAGTTGTTGGGATTTTAGGCTGGTTCCTATATGCATTGGTAATGGAGATCAAATTGCCAAGCACGATGGGTAATATGATCATTGCATTTGCGTTCTTAATTGGCATTGGAATTTTCATGACCTATGGCATGGAACAGGATATTTTTGGCGGCTATATGTTCAAGGCTGAAGGAACAATATTTTCGCTTTTGGTAATTCTATTTGGGGTTATAGCCGGAGTCTTGTTTAATAGAAGCCGAGAAGAAAAACCTTATGATCTTTCACCTGAAGATAAAGAACTGGTAAAAGCAGCTTTACAAAATTCAAATGAAGGCGGCCAGGAACCTAGAGTTATTGTCGTCAAGCAAGAAATTGAAAAAGAAGAAGATGACGAATATGAAGACGATTCTCATTCTATGTACGGGTATCCTCCAGAAGATTATTATTCTGACGAAGACGACGAAGAGGATGATGATGACGAATATGAAGACGAGGATGAAGATTGGGACGAAGACGACGAAGAGGATTAATAGCTTTTTGCTAGATTAAAATATTATTAGTAGGTGACTTCGACAGACCAAACACCTGGAAATTATTTACACATTAAACTTAAAGAAAATACAGTCCCCGTCTTTTACGATATATTCTTTTCCTTCTAACTGAGCCAGTCCTGCCTCTTTCACTGCTTGCTCACTACCCAGCTTAACCAAATCTTTATATTTTATGACTTCAGCCTTAATAAATCCACGTTGAAAATCCGTATGTATTTCACCAGCCGCCTCAGGTGCCGTTGCACCATCTTTAATAGTCCAGGCTCGAACTTCCGTTGGTCCACCGGTAAAAAAAGTTTCAAGCCCCAAGAGCTTAAATCCAGCATGGATGAGTTTATCTAAACCCGGCTCTGGCATTTGATATTCATCAAGGAACATTTGTTTATCATCGCCTTCTAACAAGGCAATTTCCTGCTCCAGCTTTCCGCATAAACGAATGGCAAGGTTTCCCTCTTTTTCAGCAAAATCAAATAATGCCTGAACATAGTTATTGCGAGTACTATTTTGGATTTCAACTTCATCCACGTTGGCGACATAGAGAATTGGTTTTCTTGTCATCAAAAACATTGAACGAATAATGGCTAAATCCTCAGGGGAATTTTTTTGAAAAGAGCGCGCCATATTTCCGTTATTGATATGATTAAACAATGCTTCAGTTAGTTCTGCCTCATACTTAGTTTTTTTGTCGCCCGTTTTTGCCAATTTGCTAATACGGTTAAATCGTTTTTCTATGGTCTCCATGTCTGCAAGAAGCAACTCTGTTTCGATGAGTTCTGCATCGCGCAGCGGATCGATTGATCCTTCCACATGAGTGATGTTATCATCCTCAAAACAACGTACGACATGTACAATCGCCCCAACCTGACGGATTTGACCTAAAAACTGATTTCCTAGTCCTTCGCCCTTGCTTGCACCTCGGACTAAACCCGCAATATCTGTGAATTCTACAATGGCAGGCGTTATTTTGGCGGGATTAAAAATAGTAGCGAGTATGGCTAGCCGGGGATCAGGCAGAGGAACAATACCCATATGAGGTTCAATTGTACAAAACGGATAATTCTCAGCAGGGACAGAAGATGCTGTAAGTGCATTAAAGATAGTTGATTTTCCAACATTGGGGAGCCCAACGATTCCACAGCGAAGTGCCATATAATACTATTCCTTTTAAAACTAAAAAGTATCTAGTGAAGGATCGCCACCAAAATCATATGTGAGATTATCAAATAATCCAACCTGAAGATTTTTAGCGAAATAAATTACTCGGTCTTTAACCTTTAATTCAGCATCACCCCAAGCCATATAAACGGGTTTTGTGATGAGCTTTTTAATATCAATTTTGTAGCTAATTTTATCATGATAGGGACGAACCTGTCCTTTAAACTTTAGATCTTGAACGCCCAATGCACGTCCGCGGCCTTCTCCACCAGCCCAGGAAAGAAAGAATCCAATAAGTTGCCAAAAACCATCTAATCCCAGACAGCCAGGCATCACTGGATCACCTTTAAAATGGCAATCAAAAAACCAATTAGATGAATCAATATCCATTTCTGCTTTGATCTCTCCCTTATCGTATTTGCCACCTGTATCAGAAATGTGCAGGATGCGATCTATCATTAGCATGGGAGGTTTGGGTAGTTTTCCGTTTTTCATGCCGTAAACTAACCCTTCGGCAACGTTGAGTAGTTCTTCTTTTGAGAATGAGGATTTCTTCATTAATCTAGTCTTTTTTGGTTAAGAGAGGGCAGGTGAGAGTACGAAAAATATCGTGGAGAATACAGAAAAATATTTAACCATAATCATGATATAATTTCAGTAGGTTTCAACAGCAATTGCTACATTTCCCTATGAAAATTCAATGGAAATATTCCATAATACTAATGGGATTATTGATAAATCAAATTCTTAGTGA
>ERZ889078.3007-NODE-3007-length-11576-cov-12.831004_pt1 | contig 11576 bp, 13 predicted proteins | sample MGYA00521266_ERZ889078 | MGnify/ENA primary metagenome ERZ889078 (study PRJEB32303, sample SAMEA104408618) | aquatic metagenome | biome: Brackish water; feature: Pelagic; material: water | place: Baltic Sea | collected 2014-06-16T06:34:00 | depth 76,534 m ... | reverse complement strand
CAGTAAGTGCTTGAATCATTCTGAATATTTCCAAGGTAGACATACTTAATACCATGCTCTTTAGCAATATCTTTTGCTCTCTCTAAACTCTCTAAACTTGTTCTTGGAGTACCTAGCATTTTATAATCAGGATGAAAAGCACTAAAGTGCCAAGGAATTTCTCTGCCAAGTTCCTTTGAGATAAAAGATGCCATGTTTTGTACTTCCTTTTGTGTATCATTTACATCTGGAATAAGTAGTGTTGTAATCTCTAGCCAAATATCACTTTTAGCAAAGCTTATGAGAGATTCTAAAACACCATCCAAATCTGTTTTTAAAACCTTTTTATAGTAATCATGAGAAAAACTTTTTAGGTCAATGTTAACTGCATCTACCCATGATAGCATATCTTCTAAAATTTCTTTTGACTCATATCCACTTGATACAAAAACATTTTTAATGCCATGCTCTTTTGCCAATATACCAATATCTTTGGCATAAGGGTACCAGATAGTCGGTTCATTGTAAGTGTAACTAATACTTTGCACTTTATGCTCTAAGGCTATATTTACTATATCTTGTGGAGTGTAGGTAATGTTCTCATTGACTATTGAAGTTTGTGAGATAGAATAGTTTTGACAAAAAGGACATCTAAAATTACAGCCAACAGTACCAATGGAGAGTGAAGTTGAGGAGGGCAAAAAATGGTAGAGTGGCTTTTTTTCTATGGGGTCTATATGAACGGCACTAGGGTGAGAGTAAGTTTTATTAACAAGCTGTGTATCTATATTGAAATTAATGCCACATATTCCATGTCCATTGTTTTTTAGAGTACAGTAGTGTTTACAAAGCAGACAGGTAATTGAATTTTCATCCTTAAAGCGGTAATACTGCATCAAATTTATCCTCGATAGCATCGACTCTATAACGATAAATATTTGGATGCTCTTTATAAATGGAAGGGTTTGCACCAGCTTTTAGACTTAAATGTTCTAAAAATTCTTTTGGTTGGGGCAACTGTTCCCACACTTGAGGTAGAAAAGTTCCTTGAAAAGAGCCAGATTGTAAAATAAGACCATCAATTTTTGGTTTTATTTGATGCTTCAAATCTTCAAAATCTGTATACTCTATAAGTTCTGGGGCTGTTAAAACAGAGACTTCTAGTGTGAGATGAGACAACTCTTCACTTCTTAAAGGTCCAAATCGAGGGTCAGAAAAAGCAGCTGCATGAGCATTGTAAATAATATCATCTAAAAGAGTTCTATGCGCCACAATGGAACCAATGCACCCACGAAGTTGATGTTCAATATCAAGGGTAACAAAGGCAGCACCTTTGGTAGCTAAATAAGGGTACTTACTTATAAGCTGTTGCTTATCAAAAACAAAATGTTTGTCAAAATTAGAAAGGATACTATTTTTGGCAATACTTAGCAAAATTGAATCTAACATTCTTATATCCTAGAAGTTATTATCCTACATGATAACTAGAAATAATTAAAAGATTGATTAAAAACAATTTTTAAAGCCCTTCAAGTAAAACATTCCAGAGTCTATCTACTTCTTTGTCATTTAAAAAGAGAGTGGATTTGTTTTCCCATAATTCAAGAAGTGCCTCTTTAGAAAAACTAAGAGTATGAGTACATGACTCATGAGTAGGTAAAAAAGCACGAATGAGTGAGACATTTTCAGTTATAGGTCTAGAACATAAAAAACAGTTAAACTCTTTGTGTAAACGACCCTCATGCTCAAGTATTTTGACATAAGCTTCTATTGCTACTCGTTTGGGGTTTTGTTTGTTCCACTCTTTTGAAGCATTGTCTAAAATATCAAAATAAAAAATTCCAATATCCTCAGAATCCTTGAGATGTTTGTAAAAAAGTGATAAAAAATCTTGCCACAATTTGAGAAGTTTATAATTGTTTATCCATGGAAAACCAATATGGATAACATCTTTTAATCGTGATATTGTTGATTTTGCTGATGGTTCGATTTCGTAATCAAGTTTAAAACCAATATTGATAGTACCATGACGTGCTCCATAAAACCGATAGAGTGTTTCTAAGTTGTTTTTTGAGAGTATGGTAACGATAAGGTCTTCTTCTTTAACACGATTTAGATTTATGATGTATCCCTGCATGATGAAATTATACTTTTAAAATCTAAATATGACAATTTGATTTGATTGTAACTAAATATTAATCACTAAATTGGTAAAATCTTTTATAAATTTATATCTGGAATTTTAATGAGAATTTTTTTAGCCACCTTTTTACTTCTACTTACAACTATGCTCTCTGCTGAAGTTGTCAAATCCATAAAATACAATAACTTAGTCCATATTTCTGAACCTGTTGCTTTGAGAATGTTATCTTTTGAAAGCGGTGAAGATATTGATGCTCAAAAAATAGATGATGCTATTAAGAAGTACTTTAAACAGGGTTACTTTAAAGATATCTGGGTGGAGTTTGAAGAGGGTATTTTGACTTTTAACTTTAAAGAAAAAGCAATCATTTCAAAAGTAGAACTCAAAGGTTGGAAAGAGAGTGATGAAGAGGTTATGGATTCTGTAGTCCAAATCAAAAAAGGTACTCTTTATGATGACAAAAAACTTGAAGCTGCTAAAAAAAGAATTATAGAAGCGATTAGTCAAGATGGTAAAATTGATAGTGTTGTAGAGATTCAAAAAGAGAAGCTTGAAAATGGAAGTATGAAAGTTACTTTTGTGGTTAATGAGGGTGAGAAAATTATTATTGAGAAACTTCAATATGCTGGAGTTAAGGGTGTTGATAGTAAAAAATTTGATACTGTTATAGCAAATAAAGAACATGAATTTATGGGCTGGTTTTGGGGTCAAAACGATGGTAAAATGAGTCTTAAAGATTTAGAATATGATAATCTTAGGATTCGTGATTATTATATGCAACATGGGTATCTTGATGCTAAAATTGATAAACCTTTTGTTAGGGTAAATTTTGATCACTATACAGCTGATATGAGCTATCAGATAGAAGAGGGCGAACAGTATTCTATAAGTGATATAGAGATAAATCAACTTAAACAAGTTGTAAGTAATGAACAAATTTTAGAGATTATTTCACTAAAAAAATCTGAAGTTTTTAATATTCAACAATTCCGTGATGATTCTCAAAAAATTAAGACACTTATAGCAGATAAAAGTTATGCCTTTGTTCAAGTTGTTCCTGATTTACAAAAAAATAAAGAAAATAAAACTGTTAAAGTTGTTTTTAAAATCATGCCAGGAGAAAAAGTTAAAATTCGTAATGTGATTATCTCAGGTAATAATAGAACCTTAGATAGGATCGTAAGACGTGAACTTTTTCTTGGTCCTGGAGATATGTACTCGCTTACAGACTTGAAGGATTCAAGAAATGCTGTTGGTCGTTTAGGTTTTTTTGATAGTAATACAATTGAAGAAAAACGTGTAGATAACGAAACAATTGATTTGATTGTTAAAACAAAAGAGGCATCAACTGGTAATATTCAAATTGGTGGTGGATATGGAAGTTATGGTGGTCTACTTGTAAGTCTTGGTGTAAATGATAGAAATGTTTGGGGTTCAGGAATTAATGTTGGTGTTAAAGCAGAAAAATCACAAACAACAAAAAATTATTCTTTTAACATTTCCAATCAAAGACTTAATGATAGTGACTTTAGTGGTAATTTTTCAATTTATCACTCATCATATGATTATAATGATTATACTGTTTTAACAGATGGTATTTCATTTGGTACAGGACACCGTTTTTCTCGTTATATTACAGGCTATGTAGGGTATGGGTATTCAAACAATAGTTATGAATTTGCAAGTGATTTTAATACAACTCAATATGGTGATCAAACTTACTTTGAGTCATATAGTAAAAGTTCTGTTACTGTTAGTGCAAAATGGGATAATACAGATGACTTTTACTTACCTCGTGAAGGTTTTGAATTCTCTCAAAGTTTTGAAAAGTCTGGACTTGGTGCTCAGGCAAACTTCTTTAAAAGCCGAACAAATTTTTCAATTTATAGAGGTTTAGAAGAACATCTTGGATTTGATGCTATTTTTAGATACAAAGCAAGGCTTTATGACCTTGTAGATAGTGGTTATGTACCATTAGCAGAAAAATTTTACATGGGTGGTATTGGAAGTGTTAGAGGGTATGAGTCATACTCTTTATCGCCAACTGTTGCGGATAGTGCAGCTACAGATGGTTTGCGAAGAATTGGTGGAACACAAACATTTTCTAACTCTTTAGAATTAAGTTTACCACTTATTCCAAAAGCTAAAATGCGCCTTGTGACTTTTGTAGATTGGGGAATTATCGCAGATACATCAACACAAAATCTTTTAACAAACACAACAGCAAGAGCAGGGTATGGTTTAGGAATAGAGTGGTTTTCACCAGTTGGACCAATCCAGTTAATGTTTGCTAACCCTATTGGCCCACAAGATAAAGATAGAGTGACACACTTTGAGTTTACAATGGGACAAAGATTCTAAAAGTAAACTCTTAAAATTGAACAGAGAAACTTTGCTCGCACTCTATTTTTTTAATAGCATTTTGACTTAAATATAAATCATTGTCGGATTTTATGTATAGAACACCATTGATAAAATCAAGTTTAAAATCAAGGTTAAGAGGTCTATGACTAAGTAAGGCAATTGAGAGTGAAAGTATGTAACTTAAAGCATTCGTAGTCAATTTCTGTGGTAGTAATATTTCATATTTTTGCAAATGTGATTCAGCTGGTAATTTGTTTCTAGTATATTTAATCAGTGTAGCTATAAGAGTAATGCTTTGATGTGTGAAACCGTACTCTAAGGCACTTTGTATCAGGTAGTATGCATGTTTATTTTGTGAATAGAAATGCACACTATTTCCTGAGGGATAAAGCTTTGCTGCTAGTGCTAATTCATATCTGAATTGTTTATCAATATTAAGATATTCGTATGTAAGGTCAAAAATCTTTTTACTTAATGAATTAAGTTGATTTGAGAAACTTTTATTATCAATATGTGAGTCAATAATATGTTTGACTGAGGTGTTATAGTTATGAGGAAACTTATCATTGGAATTACGAAGTAAATCACAAAGATAGACACCTTCTCTAACTCCAACACCACTTGTAATGATATTTACAGAAGATAATTTATACAATACTCTTTGTAAAATTAAAGTACCTGGTTTGATAACATCAAATCTATTTTCTTCAATTCCAAGGCTCTTAAGTTCTTTCTCATCTGCTTGTAATACATCAGCAATAAAAGTTTTAAAGATTTCATCTGAATATTGATAAGCGTGAATTTTGTTAAGTGGATAGTTACTATTGTTCATAATTGCACTAGAGATTGCTCTAAAAGTACCACCAATTCCAACAAGTGTAGATATATTGATATCATCTAAAAATTCTAGCTTTGAATCTATGTATTCAGTAGCATCTACAAGTTTACGAGAATCACAAAACAGCTCTTTAAGTCGTACTGTACCAATATCAAGTGATAGAGTGTTTGTAATGTTTCTTTCATCTATAAGAGTAAACTCTGTAGAGCCTCCACCTATATCTATACTAAGAGCAGATTGAAGTTTTGGAAGAAGGTTTAAGCAGGCTACACCACCATAGTAAGCTTCTTTTTGCCCATCAATTACTTTAATATTGAGTTTTAAAGCATCTCTTACTTTTTTTAAAAAATCTTTTTTATTTGGAGCATCCCTAAGAGCAGAAGTTGCAACACAGAGTGTTTTTCTAACCTTATATGAGTCAGCAATAGTTATAAACTCTTTAAGAGCGAGAAAAGTTCTTTGCATAGGAACTTCTTGTAGCATACCACCATTGGTGTAAGCATTTTCCGATATTCTTACCTTGCTCTTCTCTTCATGGAGGAGGTGAAAAGCATAACGAGAAGTCTTTTCATATATGACCATTCTAACAGAGTTAGAACCGATGTCTATGACAGCAACTCGTTTTGCCAAACTCTTATTCTTCTATTTCTAGATTTTTGTGTTTAAACTGAAGCTCAGCAATTGATTCAACATTGTCTTTATCTGGGACAATACAATCAACAGGGCAAACAGAAATACAAGCAGGTTCATCATAAATACCTACACATTCTGTACAACGATCTGGATCAATATAATAAATAGGATCACCTTCATCAATAGCAATCGTTGGACACTCTTCTCGACAAGCATCACATGCTATACATTCATCATTTATAATTAGAGCCATAAAAAAACCTTATATTTTTTGTAATACATTTAAGTGAACGATTTATAGCAAAACTAAGCTTTATTATATTTGAATTTTTACTTTTTTGTAGGTAAGATACAAGAAAGTTTTGAGTTTAATTGCAGAGAGGCAATTGTACCCTCAATTGAGTCTTCTCTATTTCTAAGATTTATCTTCGCACCAAGAGCATCTGCAGCACTTTTTGCTAGGAAAAGACCTAAGCCAACTCCAGATTTATCTCCTTGTCTCTTAAATGGAGCAAACAAGTCTATACTTTCATCAATGCCGCAACCTTCATCAATTACTTCGATGAGTAAACCTACATCATCTTGACTACTTCGTAATGTTACACTTTTTCCCTTAGGTGTGAATTTGAGAGCATTTTGTAAAAAGTTTTGTATAATTTGGTTTAGTAAACTGACTTGGAGTGTAGCCATAAACCCACTTGGTTCAAAACTCATATTTAGCTCTTTATTTTCATTTGCCGCTAAAAGTTTAAAATCATTGGCTTTACTTCTTAAAATCTCTATAATATCGACTTCTGTAGGCTTGTCAAGCTGTGCTCCCTCTTGACGACCAACATTAAGTATATTTGACACAATGATGTTCATTTCATCAATAGTTTTGTTAGTAGTTTTAAGAGCTTCAATATACTCCTTTGCTTCCCTTTTTTTGATAAGTGTAACTTGATTTTTGAGTTTTATGACAGCAAGAGGTGTTTTTAGTTCATGAGCAGTACCGATAAAAAGTTCTTTTTGATACTTTACAAAGTTTTGTATTCGAGAAATGAGGTGGTTTATTGTAAGACCTAATTGTTCAAATTCTTGTGGAAGTTCACTGATTTGTATAGGTTTAATCAAATGTTCATTCATATTTGAAAGTTTATTATTTAGTGTTTTAACAGGGCTAACTAACATCTTTGAAAGTGCAATTGCATAAATAATAACTAAAATAAGTGCCGCAATATTGATAATAAAAATATAGTGAAGAATTTTTTCGAGTAATTTTTTAATGGGTGTAATCTCTTTTATAACTTTTAAGTAATCACCATTGAGGTTATCAAAAGGGTATAGCAGAGTCAAATATGTATGTTTATTATTTGTGCTGATATAAAACTCCATTTCTACATCTGTTCTTTTTGTTTTTAGATGTATCATTTCTAAACTTACTGACATTAGATTATCATTAAACTCGTCAAGCTGCACAAGTGATTTATTGTTCTTAACATTTTTTGCATAGCTGAGTAGTTCTTGATGTTTCTCTTCATAAATAGAGTTTTCAATGTAAAAATATAAAACTGATGAGAATATAAGAATTAGAGAGAGTGAAGAAAAAATAAGTTGAATTAAAAAACTTTTTCGGATACTTCGTTTGGAAAACATGAGAGAAAACCTTTATCTTAGTTATAAAAGTATAACTAAAATAAGGTAAAAAAAAGAGACTAGTTAACTTCTTTTGGGAAACAAAAACGGTAACCACGACGACGAACAGTCTCGATTGTTGTAATACCTAATGGTTTATCCATTTTTTGTCTAATTTGGTTAATAGCAACTTCAATAACATTTGGAGTTACAAGTTCTGGCTCTTCCCAAATAGCATCAAGAAGTTGTTCTTTAGAAACAATTTGATCACGATGACGAGCAAGGTGAGTAAGTACCTCAAAAGGTTTTCCTTTGAGTTCTATGTCAGTATCTTTATATGTAATTTTTTCTTCTTCAGGGTTAATAGTCAAGTCTTCAATTTCGATGATATTACTTCCACCAAAACGTAAACGTGCTTCAAGACGAGCGATAAGAACATCAAAATCAAAAGGTTTTCTGATATAATCATCAGCACCAGCTCTTAATGCTTCTATTTCACTCTCGTTATCATCACGAGCTGAAAGTACAACAACAACAGTTTTAGGAGTATTTGTTTTAATATCACCAATAATATCAACTGAGTTACCATCTGGCAACATCCAGTCCATAAGAACTAAATCGTAATTACGAATATCAAGATAGTACTCACCATCTTTAAGTGTTTCAACAACATCACTTTGGTAGCCAAACTCTTTTAAACCTTCTGCAAGCATTTTGTTTAATGTAACTTCATCTTCTATAATAAGAATGCGCATATTTATTGTTCCTATATGTAATTATTTTGGCGGAAGTATATCACACTTTTAGGTTACTTTAAAGTTTTTTTCAATTTTCTTTAAAAAAAAATGAAGTTTAGATTAAGATTTGAATTTGTATTTTTTGCAGACACTTACTGTGCAGTTAGGCATTATAGAAGGTTTTGTGATTTTTAAATTGATTTTTTTTATTTGTGGAAATTCTTTTTTTAAATTTTTACTAAGGTTTGCCAAAGCATCTTCAATAAGAAAAAATTTCTTTTTTTTCATTTTAGATTCAATGAGTTTTGCAACTAAAGCATAGTTAATAAATTCATCTTTAAACTTATATTTAAGAGTCAAATTGATGATGACATCTTGTGGTATCATTCTTTCAAAATCTAAAATTCCAAGAATACACTGGAATTTTAAATCTTCAACATAAATTGTCATTAAACGACACGTTTCTCTTGACCTTTAACAAGGCGCATAATATTTGGAATATGTTTATAAAATAGAATAAAAACAATAAGTACAACTGGAGCATGAGCCATCGTTGGGTGTATGAAGAAGCTAGAGACTAAAAGAGCTAAAACACCAGTGAGAGATGAAACAGAAGAGATTTTAAGCGTTTTTGCTAAAACTCCCCAAACTACTAAGGCTATGAGAGTCTCTAATGGAAGCATAAACATCATTACACCCATACCAGTAGCAATCCCTTTTCCACCCTCAAAGTTTAAGTAAGGTGAAAAACAGTGTCCAATAACCGCTAAAACAGCTATGCCCCAAAGTGTCGCTTCACTTAAACCAAAAAAGTAAGCTACAACTAAAACGAGCACACCTTTAAGTGCATCAAGAGCTAAAGTAGCAATACCTAGTTTTTTTGCCAGAGCAGGATTTGACTCTTTTACAACACGTAAAACATTAGTAGCTCCTATACTCCCCGAACCACTTGCTTTAATATCGACACCTGCAAACTTTTTTGCAAGCAAAAGACCAAAAGGAATACCACCAACTAAATAAGCGGCTATAAAAAACTGAACATTTGTGTTAAATAAAAAATCCATATACTACCTTGAAACATTTTAATTGTGCTATTTTACTATGTAAATGGTAATACAATAATAAAATTACCAAATGTATTCTCTTTATGGTAAAATATTTATATGAAAAATTTATTTATACTTCTATTATTTGTGACTTCACTTTACTCACAAGAATATTACTATTACAAAAACAGTAAAAAAGTCCAGCTTGAAAAAGTAACTTCTATCTCAAGAACACAGTCAGTTGTAGATTATTATAAAAATGATATGGGTATTCTTCTTGGTGTGAGTGATAAAATAATTCTAAAATTAAAACTACATGATAATTTAGATAACTATATAAAATTATATGACTTACACATAGAAAAAGTGATAAGTGAGAATCTTTATCTTTTAACAGTAAAAGATAAGAGCTTAACACTTGAAATTGCAAACTCATTGAATGAAAAAGAGGATGTAGTTTATGCACAACCTGATTTTATTAAAAAAAGTCTAAGAAGATAAAATGATAAAATTACTGCTTCTCTCGATTTTGCTTGTTTTTTTCTCCGCTTGTGGTGGTAGCAGTGCAAGTGGTGTTGTTGAAACAGAGGATAATCCTTCTACCCCTATAGAAAATGATACACAGCTCCTCAGCAGTGCGGAGCCTTTTTATTCACAACAATGGTCTATTAATAAAAATGAAGCTTTTTATACTCAAAATGGCATAGATAGTGATGCTCATATTCATACTGAAACTTTACTTGATACTTATACCGGTAAGGGAGTGAAAATTGCTATTATAGATAATGGACTTGATGTTTATCATGAGGATTTAGTGGGTGCTATTGTGAAAACTTATGATGTACAAACGGGGGGTACAAATGTTGCACACACTTTGAGTGATGAATACCATGGAACAGCTGTAACGGGTATCATAGGTGCAAGGGCTAATGCTAAAGGTATCAAAGGTGTAGCAAGTGGGGCACAAATCATATTTTTAAAATATAAAGAAAGTATGAGTGATAGTGAAACTGTAGCACTTTTTGCAAAAGCAGAGGAGTTTGGAGCTGATATTATTAGTAATAGTTGGGGTACTTATGATGTCTCACAAGTTGTAAAAGATAAAATAGTTGATTTGTCGGTAAACGGTCGTGGAGGCAAGGGAATAGTTATTGTCTTTGCAAGTGGAAATGATGATAGAGATATGGGAAATGATGAATCATCAATTCCAGAGGTAATAGCTGTCGGTGCAACAGATAAAGATAATCTTAGAACTTATTATAGTAACTATGGAGTTAATTTAGATGTAGTAGCTCCAGGAGGATATTATTTAGGTATTACAACACTTGATGATAGTGGAAGTAATGGAGGTTCTGATACAGATTACCTTTTATATGATGACTCCAATGGTTTTATAGGAACATCAGCTTCAGCCCCTATTGTAAGTGGAGTGATTGCTCTTATGCTAGAAAAAAACCCCACTTTAACAAGAGTTCAAATAGAACAAATTCTACATGATACTAGCGATAAAATAGGTCATGTTCCTTACCGTAATGATAGAAATAATTATTATGGTTATGGAAAAATTAATTTGAGCACTATTATGCTCTCTATATAAAGAGTCTGTATGTGGGATATTTTAACCTTTAACACTTTTATTACACCAGATGTTTTAATCTTCTTTTATTATACAGGTGTAGTTTTTATTCCTATTGTTTTATGGCTTTTGAGAAACTCTATTGAAAAATATATCTCTTTAAAAAACAGAGTAAAAATGCTATTTGTTTTAGGTTTTTTACTCATCATCTTCGAACTTTTTTTACGCATGATATTTGAAATGCTTATTGGGTATTTTGACATACATAACTATTTGCATCAGATTGTATCTTAACTGATGTTTTTAAATACATAAAAATATGCTATAATCAGAACTAAATTAAATACTTAAAAAGGTACTAAAATGAACACTATATTATCAAACTATACAGCGAGTATCACAGAGCTTAAAAAATCACCTACAAAATTACTTGAAGAAGCAGGCAATGAAGTGATAGCTATACTTAATCACAATGTACCAAGTGCTTATCTTGTGCCGAGTGCTTACTATGAAAAGATTATGGATATTGTAGATGATTATTATCTTGCTAAAGAAGTGCAAGAAAAATTACACGTAATTTAGATTTTAAGCCAAAAGCCTTAAAAGAGTGGACTAAATTAGATACTGCTATAAAAGAGCAGTTTAA
>ERZ889078.3004-NODE-3004-length-11580-cov-5.399740_pt1 | contig 11580 bp, 12 predicted proteins | sample MGYA00521266_ERZ889078 | MGnify/ENA primary metagenome ERZ889078 (study PRJEB32303, sample SAMEA104408618) | aquatic metagenome | biome: Brackish water; feature: Pelagic; material: water | place: Baltic Sea | collected 2014-06-16T06:34:00 | depth 76,534 m ... | reverse complement strand
GGGAGTGTCCACTAAGGCGTTGATCGCTTGGTGGACCTTCAATCGAGTCTTAGACGTAAGTCTTCGGCCCCGGCAAGCACGTGAAACCATTTTGTGCGTCAACTGCATCGAGGAAGCGGTCACTAGATCCGCCGACTTGAAGTTGTGTTTCGCAAGGAGCGCCGCAATCGGCTGCTCGCCTAGATTCCGTTCGAGCTCGCCTTTGGGCCGGCCCTCTGTACCTTCGTTTTCCATGACGTCATCTTACCCACGGAGGGGAATCACCTAACCCCTCTCTATCCCCAAAAAATCGCAGCCCCCCACGCGCAGCAACGCGACCTGCTCGCAATCTCTAACCGGGTACCCATCGGGGAGGGTGAGAGCACACACAGGGCGCTCCCCGATCGAGTCCCGAAAGTCGCACGCTAGGCGTCGCTTGTGCTGGGGATCCATCGTGAAAATCACATCGCTCCAATCGAGCTCTTAGCCGCGAGGGCGCTGCGTGGCACTCTTTGGATGGGCCCCGGGAGCGTCTCTCCCTGGGGTCCCCGCCCATGACCCAACTGCCCCGGAAGAGGGCCCGGAAGCCAGCCGGCCTAACTCCCGCCAAAGACAAGCACCCAGGGACCTCGCAGCTCCCCATTCGAATCAGCATGAAGTAGCAAAACCATAGGAGAGTGGAGATGCCCAAGCTAGCGCAGTGGTCCTCGCCCCACGCCTGATTGGCAGATCACAAGGCGAGGACTACGACTTGAACGATCACGAGGTAAGAGCATACCAGTCCCCAAAAGTAGGAACCATCGGCGCGCAATGTTGAGAGCACACCTTTGCGAGCACCTAAAATCCAGCAGAGAACCTACACTCATCCCCTCCCGCACGCTCGCTACAGACTAAACTGAACGGAATGGCCCCTTCCACTCGTAACCCTCTGCCCGCTGGAAAACTCGTCCTTGCTCTTGTGGTGCTCGCACTGCTCTTGCGGATACCAAATTTAAACCAGAGTGTCTGGTTTGACGAGGCGTGCATGTCCCACCAGCGCGTCGGGACTTTTGAGCAGCTTATCGCGACCTTGTTCGTCGATATCCATCCGCCGCTTTTCCTCAGCTTCATGCACTTTTGGGGCCGCCTGTTTGGCGACGGAGAGGTCGTCATGCGGCTGCCGGCACTCGCAGCTGGACTCGGCTCGATCCCGCTCATTTTTGCCATCGGAAGGCGCCTCCTCTCCGAGCGCATCGGGCTCTTGGCCGCACTGCTGGCAAGCCTATCGACGGTCCACATTTGGTACTCCATCGAGGCGCGCCTCTACGCACCGATTCTATTCCTAGCACTGCTCTCGGTATGGCTCTTCCACCGACGACTCGACGGGGCGCCAAAGCGAGAGTGGCTCGCGTTCTTCTTCACACTCGTAGCGATGGTTGGCGTCCACTACTACCTCGCCACCTTCCTTGTCGTGTTCACCTTACTCGGCCTGCTCGCCTCGAAGCTCGGCGCCAGTAGAAGAACGGGCGTCGGCATCACGCTGACCAGTAGCGCCGTCCTGCTTGCCATTCTCGGCTTTGTTGCAATCAAGCTCTCGCTCGCTGAATTCGAAACCTCCCAGGGATACATGGCCGGGTTCACACCTGCCGAGGCCTACCGCCTGCTCTTCCAATGGGGCTGGACGGGCAACGCCTCTGCCGGCGGACTCGCGCCTGGAGGGGGGAGCTCGGTTGCGCCCTGGAGTCTCGGCTGGTTGCTATGGGTGACCCTGCAGATACTCGGAGTCGGACTCTTCCTCCTGGGCTTGCGCCGCGTCGCTAGAGAGGCCCGTGTGCGCCCCCAAGCATGGTGCCTACTCGCGTACCTCTTTTGCCTTCCACTCTTCCTTCAAGTCCTGGCCTGGATCGGCTTGGAGGGCACCTACATCCCTCGAAGCGCGATTCCTTTCCTTCCGTTTTTCCTGCTCGTCTTAGCCGCGGGTCTCGACTCGATCGGCAAGCCAAAAATCAGGAGCGCAACCCTCGCCCTAGTGCTAGGATTGCAGGTTGTCAACTTGGCGGTTTTTTATGCGCGTGGCGACGCCTGGACGGTCTACAAACCCCACCAGGACTGGCGCTCTGCAGCCGCATACTTTGCTGGAGAGATCGAGGCGGGAGGTCTGGGCAGCGCCATCTTCACGACCATGCCCAACCAGCGCAGCTTGTCGTACTACGACGCTCGGATACAGACTCACTCGAACCTGATGCCGACCGCAAACAAGGTCGCCGCTGCGCAGGATTCTTTTGACAGAAAGCTCGGCACTTGGCTTGGCGCAAAGCTCGGTAGCGCGGCGATTCATGTTGCGGAGAGGGTAGAAGCGACGAAGGCGGCCCTCCTCGAGGATGCCAAACTTCAGCTCTACCCACTAGGCAACGGCACCCTCAAGGGGCTTGACCCAGAGCTCCTGCGGGCGAACCCCGTGTTCTACGTACTCGACAACCATTGGCACCCTCCGGGTGTCCCCAAGGTGATGCCTGTACTCCAAAACGACTCCGTAACGCTCGTCGACCGTAGGGAATTCCAAGGGCTGACGGTTTACAAATTGCGAGTTCAACCATGAGCTCGGCAAGCCCCACGCCTTGTGACCTCACCATTGTCATTGCCTGCTTCAACGAAGCTCCCCACCTGGCGGAATCCGTTGCAGAGATCGACGCGGTAATGGCGCGGACGAACACGAGCTACGAGCTCCTATTTATCGACGATTGCAGTCTAGATGGCACACGTGATGTCATCAAAAGACTGGTCGCCGACCAAGTCAGTGGGCTGCCACGGAGCTTTGTCTTCCACGAAAAAAACGTTGGCCGAGGGGGGACGGTTCGCGAGGGCATCCTGATGTCGAGGAGCGCCATCGCTGGATTCCTGGACATCGATTTGGAGGTCCGTGCCGAGCACATTCCCCGCATGCTCCAAGCGCTCGAAGCTGGTGCGGACGTCGCCACTGCAAAACGCCACTCCTCTTTTGGATGGAGTTGGAAGTCCCTCCATCGCTATATTTTGAGCAGGGGCTACTTAGCAGTCTTTCGGCTCCTTTTGAGGACCCCTCTAAAGGACACCGAGACCGGCTACAAGTTCTTTCGTCGCGAGGCCATCTTGCCCGTCCTTCAAGAGACGGAGACCAAGGGCTGGTTCTGGGACACCGAGGTCATGGTCCTCGCATGGCTGCACGGACTAGACATCCAAGAGCTCCCCTGCCCATTCACACGCCGCGCAGAGAAGAAGTCCACCGTCAAGGTACTCTCTGTCGTCCGCGAATACCTGACGTCGATTTTATCCTTCCGGAAGCGGATTCAAGGGCGCACGCGCAAGCCAAACTCAGTCTAGAAGTCCGCTCCTTCGCCGCACACGATTCAGACGGCGCAAGACCTTCACCTTGGCTTCAAACGGGTACCGCTCGACCTCGACCATCAGGTGGTGCTCGGGAGTAAACACCTCCGGCAGGGCGGCAATCCGACCATTACCCTCAAAGCACAGGTTTACCATTGGTGACTCTTGTACAACTTTGATCCAGGACACCGACGGCAAAGACCTCGCGAGCGAAGCGCGGGTCAGCTCGCCGTGTTTCACGATTTCTGCAGCGTGTTCCCGTAATCGATCCGCGCGCTTCCCTGTGGCCTGAATCGCGTTTTCACGGTCGATCGCATGTACGGGGAGCAGTAAAAGGAGAGGGACCATCACGACGTCTTTGGGCGTGCGCTTGCGATGGATCTCAAGAGTCCCCTTGGCCGACAAGGCGTCCTTCCACTCAAAATCTTCGAGTTCGGACTTCTTGCCAAGCAAGTAGTGAAGAAAGGGCCTCACCCCCTGGGTCTAAGCCTTGGTCTCGGACAGTGGCCCACCGCAAACTCGGCAAAACTTGGCGTTTGCCGCGTGCCCGTGCTCGTGGCATTTCGCACAGCGCCGCTCATCCCTTCTCGCAGCGACCGTCATTTCGGCGGTCACGATTCCGGTAGGAACAGCGATGATCCCGTAGCCCATTACCATCACGATCGAAGCGACAAACTGACCAAAGGGGGTCTGCGGTGCGATGTCCCCGTACCCAACCGTCGTCAGAGTCACCACTGCCCAATACACTCCGCGGGGGATGCTATCGAAGCCGTTGGTCTCCCCTTCGATCAGATACATCAGAGATCCAAGAACTACCGTCAGGGTGAACACCGCAAATAGGAACACCGTGATTTTACGCCGGCTTGCGACAAGCGATCGCAAGAGCACATCGGCCTCGCGTACATGGGCGGCCAATTTCAAAACGCGAAAGGCCCGCAGTATCCGAAGGACTCGGATCACCGTCAGGTAGTGGGCGGTGGGAAACAGAGCCGCCAAATAGGTCGGTAAGGTTGCCAACAAATCCACGATTCCAAAAAAGCTGCGCGCGTAGCGGAGCGGTCTGCGCGCGCAGTAGAGCCGGCAGCAATACTCGACGGTAAACAGCCCTGTCAGCACCCATTCGCCGATCCAAAACAAGCCGCCATAGCGCTCTCGAAACGGTGCCACACTGTCGAGCATCACCAACACAACACTTGCCAGGATGGCCACAATCAGGCCAATATCAAACGCCCTTCCCGCCCTCGTGTCCGCGAGGAAGATCACCCGCCACATCCGCTCTTTTAGATTGTTTTCGCCCTCAGATTCAACAGCCATACTCACACGATACGCTTCGAATTTGCGCTTGACCTCTTTATTCGTACAGCTCGGTCTCGCGACCCCTAGGCCATTCGAAGAGCAGCGGAAGCTCCAGCAGCTAATTTGCGTCCGAGCCCGCAGGGATGTTTCGTATCCACTCGGTCTTGGACGATGGTGCCGATCCGACGGAGGGCGGCCGCGGCTGGGGAGGTGGGCGCGTATTCAATCAGAGGGCTGCGGTGGTTCACACTATCAAACACCGCTCGATCCTCGGGGACCCAGCCGATCCATTCGGGTTCGAACCGCAGGAAGCGACGGGAGACGTCACAGATGCGTGCGGCAGCGGCAGAGGCCTCGGCCTGATCTTGCGCGCGGTTGATCAACAGCATCGGGCGAGTTGCCCCCCTCCGGTCCCCGAGTACCTTTAAGAATGCATAGGCATCCGTCATGGCGGTCAGGTCGGGAGTCGTAACGATCAAGAGCGAATCGGAGGCGCGTGCAAACGACAGGGTGGTTTCGGAAATCCCCGCGCCGCAGTCCGCGACAAGGTAGCTGTAGTCGCGCTCAAGGTTGGCGAGCTCGTCACCTAGGCGTGCCAGGTCTTGCGGGCTCAGGGCGGCCAGACGGGCGACCCCAGACCCTCCCGCGATCATCTCGAGGCCCTCACAGCAAGGCTCGAGGACATCCCGCAGCCGGGTCGAGCCGTTCATGACGTCAGCCAGGGTCTTCTTCGGTGCGGCACCTTGAAGAATATGCGCGTTGCCTACGCCCAGGTCAGCGTCAATGATCAACGTACGAGCCTTGCGGGAAAACATGCGCGCCATGGAGGCGGAGACCACGGACTTACCTGTCCCCCCCTTGCCACTCACGACGCATAGTGAGCGGGCACGAATGGCTCCGATCCAAGGCTCGCCGTCCGCCACATGGCCGTGGATCGGTCGGGACTTGGGAATTCGCACCGGGCTGGTGCTGTCTTGGTGATCCTGGCGACGGCGGAAAACCGCTAAGTCGAGGATTTTGCGCATTGGGAAGTGACCCATGGGGAGGGGGGTGGTGGGCTTTGTAGGGGGCAAGCTCCAACTGACTCCATCGGTGACCGAATGTTTCCCTCGACCCTCAAATCATAAATAGGGCGCTCAACTTCCCATGATTGGGATTCCAAACGCCGACTCATGGCCGGAATCGACCTTTCACTCTTGGAAAGCGGCGATCTCTTCGGCGGAGAGGAGAGGTTCACTGGACACGGAGGGAACTTGGTAGGCCTCCTCGTTTTCGTCAAATAGACCCAGCAAGCGAACATAGGCGGAAAATGCCTCTTCGATAAGGCCCTCGACCGCAGGGGTGCCGTCCAGAACAACAGGCCGACCCCCGGGGAGGACACGTCCGATGATCCGTTCGTTTCGACGCTCGACCCGCAAGAACTCGCGGCCCCCAAATGCCCAGCGGCCGCCGGATGGGGTGAAGATCACATCGAATTCAGAGTCCATGCGCTCCATGCGCGCGACAAGAACCTCGGCTGCCTCCCGCGAGGGAGTGTCCAGCGAGACGATAAACTCCTCAGGGGAGAGGATCTCGACCGCCTCCTCCTCGGGCGCAGAGCTACACGAGCCATGAACCACGGCCGGAACCAGGTACGTTTGTCTGCCGCGCTCGCTCACGAGGCTCTGCAAAGTGAACACCTCAAACTCCTGGGGGAGCAGTGCAAGCCTGTCCAAGAGCCTTGCATCCAGGCTTTCCGCCACGAGGACGCAAAGTGGCGATGAGGCCGAGGGAAGCGGCGGCAGCCCGAGATGATGCATGATTAGGCCACCGTGTCGCTTTGCGATCACGGCGAGATCGAGCGCCTCGATGCTCGCAGTCTCTGGGCTGTCATCTAGAAGCGCGACAAGGACCAGCCTGCCGCGACCATCGATACCCGCAAAGTCCACACGCCCAACTCCTTCGAAGGCGAGCTCGCGATCGAGAATAGTCAGCCCCTCGATTGAATTCGAGAGCCCCGTTTCAAGGGCAGCTAAGATTTCGTGGGCACCCCGCTCCGGGCCGGCGTCCGTACCCTCCCCAAAGGACGCACTCGAAGTGCGCTCCGGCCATACAGAATCGTCGTCCGGGGACTCGAAAAAGGGGGGGGTAGGCTCCATCAAAAAAAAGGCGTGGCGCAAAAGCCACGTGTCCCTATTGGAAGTCGCTTTCTCCGAAATGGCAAGCCGGCACGCCGCCTTTTAATGCGGGTGGCCACAAATGAATCCAAAACGACAGGACTTGACATTGCTTGTGCGTACAGGAACGCCCGCATGTGCACTGGCCGTCATTTACCCGTAAACTTCCTATCCGTCGCGCCCCGCCGCCCCCCCCACCTCGACATTATGCGTGCACTCCTCCTAGCTGCCTTCTTCACCTCTCTATTCAGCTCTTGCCAGACGGCGCCGTCCACTGCTGGAGAAGCCATCGAAGCCCCCGCCGAGAGCTGGGCTCCTTTTGTGGAAGACAACTTGAGGGCAGCAGGCGGCAATCGAGGCGAGCTTGAGACAGCCCTCCGGCACTTCCGAGACGGTGGTGACGCTCAAAAACTGGAGGCGATCCAGTTCTTGATTGCCAATATGGAAGGCCAAGGCTATTCCGAGATTGTACTGGTCGCGACGGACGGAACCCAGCTCGACTACAACTCGCTCGACTACGCCAACTACGACGAAGCTCAAAAGGTTCTCGACGACCTAGAAGTGGCCCATGGCGGCGTCGACTTCAAAGCAGTCCGATTCGAAAAAGACCTAGAGGTAATTACGGCGGACCTCCTCATCGAAAATGTCGATCTGGCCTTCGATGCCTACCGCAACAATCCGTGGAGCCAAAACTTGTCGTTTGGGGCCTTCCTAGAGCATGTCCTTCCTTACCGCGGGAGCAATGAACCCTTGGAGTCATGGCGTCCCCTAGTCTTGGCTCGCTCGGCGTCGATCCAAGCTGAACTGGCTGACGAGTCGGATGCGCGAACGGCAGCTGTCCAAATCAATAGAGAGGCCACCCGCTGGCTCGGCTTTGACACCATCTTCTACATGCACCCCACGGACATGGGATACGGAGAGATGGTGCAGCGTGGCAAGGGGCGCTGCGAGGACATCACCAACATGCAAACCTACGCATCGCGGGCGAACTCGCTCGCCTCTGCGGCCGACTACACTCCTTATTGGGCCGACCGCGACAACAACCACGCCTGGAATGTCAACCTGGACGCGAACGGCGAAGGCAATGCCGGCCTCTCCGCACGAGCTGCCAAGGTCTATCGAAAGATGTTCTCCCTCCAGCGTGACTGCTTGGCGTTTGATTTGGCTGAGGGGGAAGAAGCCCCCCACTGGCTCGACCGAAAGCACCACATCGACGTAACAAGTCAATACAAGGACGTTGCTGAAGTGAACCTCAACTTCACCGTCCCCGCACCGGCCAACTCGACACACGCCTATCTTGCTGTGTTTAACTCCGGGGTTTGGAATGCCATCGCGTGGGCTCCTCTTAAAGAGGGTGCGGCTTCCTTCCAAGACATGGGGCTCGACATCGGCTACCTGCCAGCCTATTTCTCCGGTGGCAAGCTCGTGCCGGCTGCGGCTCCCTTTTTCCTAGATACCTCTGGGGAGATGCATCCCTATGCCGGATCTAGCGGACTGGTCGTCGCTCAACTTTCGGCGACAGCACGCAACACGATGGAGTTCCAAGAGGACGGCTCCCTGCGCTCTCGCTTGGTTGTTGGTGAAAATTACGAGCTCTTCGAGTGGCGAAATGGCGACTGGAACAGCTTGGCGAAGATCAAAGCGACGGAAACTCCGATCCGGGCAGAGCTAGCCGCAGATGGGCTCTACTGGCTGGTTCAGGACGGCTCCAGACGGCTCGAGCGCCCCTTTATGCTGCGTGACGGCACGCAAATCTGGATGTAATCCAAAGCTCCCTATGAAAGCACTTCTCGAATTCGGACCGCTCCTACTCTTCTTCATCGCGAACAAATACTTCACGACGGAAGAGTCGTCAGGCATCGTCACGGCGACCGGGATCTTTATGGCCGCCCTTGTCATCACGCTCCCCATCAGCTGGAAGATGGAGCGCAAGCTACCCGTCATGCCCCTGATCACGGCTGCGTTTGTGCTTCTCTTTGGTGGGCTCACGCTCTACTTCGATAACGAGGTCTTCATCCAGCTGAAGCCGACCGCCGTTGGCATCTTTTTTAGCGTTGTTCTTCTCGTCGGTTTGGCACGGGGAAAGCTGCTCCTCAAGTCTCTGCTGGGTGCCTCGATGAAACTTGAAGACGAAGGTTGGCGCATCCTGACGAAGCGCTGGGCCTGCTATTTTGTCGTCTTGGCCCTGATCAATGAATACGTGCGCCACAACTTCACGGTGGACCAATGGGTCACGTTCAAGGTGTGGGGAATCTTGCCCCTGACGTTTGTGTTCGCGATGACACAAATGGGAGTGATGCAGCGCTTTGAATCCGCCGAGGAAGAAGAGCGTCCTAGCGCATGAGTCGCGCGAGCTCGCGCCTGCGAATATAGGCAAAGGCTAGTGCCAAAGCGTCGGTGGCATCGATGGGGACATCGAGTTCGGCCAGTCGCAAGAGCTTGGGCAGGACTGCGGCGACCTGCTCCTTCGCGGCCAACCCATTCCCGGTGACACATTTTTTGGCCTCCGAAGGAGTCACCTCATGGACCTCGGCCCCGTAGACAAATGCCGAGGCGATTGCGACGCCTCGCGCCTCGCCCAGGCGAATCGCTGTCTTCGGATTTTTGTAGGTGAAGGCTTGCTCGATGACGACAAAACTCGGGCGCGTCAAAGCATAAACGTCCTCGAGCCCCCGCAGTATATGCCCTAGTCGCCTAGCTATTGGCCACCTTGGGTTCGCTTTTAAAACGCCGGCCGTCAGAAATCGAGGCCCGTCCGGCGCGAGCACAAGCGCGCCATAACCGAGGACAACCGTACCGGGATCTATGCCTAAAACGATTTCGACCTGCAACCCATCGGGCACAAGACACCGCGGCTTGGTGGCATTCTTCGCATCCTCTAGGTCTTGGATGCCGGGTTTCGGTTGAGATCCGGGTTTCACAACTGCAACCTACACGCCTGGCAGTCGTTTGCAAACGCTTGCCAGCAACTCTCCACTTCGATTTCACAAACACCCGCCCGCGACCAAGCTATGAGCGCCGCCAACAAGGAACAACCCGAGGATCAGCCCGAGGACCAAAGTGTCGAGCACATTTTGCAGCCGCGAGGCGCGACGCCAAGAGTGGCGGTCATCATTGTCGCCGCCGGGAACTCGACGCGCATGCAGCTCAAGGACGGACAGCGCAAGCCGCAGCTTGCATTGGGCGGAAAACCGATCCTCGAGCGAACCTGCGCGCTCTTTCACGGTCTAAAAGAGGTCTCAGAGATCATCTTAGTGGCTCACCCGGAGGACATCCGCACGTACGAGCAATGGACGATTGACTGCCCCGAACTCGGAAAAGTTCGGGCGATTGTGCCCGGTGGACAAGAGCGCGCCGACTCTGTTCGCAATGGTGTCTTTTGGTGCCACTTCGATGTTGACATCATCGCCATCCACGATGCAGCGCGCCCCTTTTGCGCACCCGAAGTAGTTCGAGAGGCGTTCCGAATTGCACATGCGAAAGGAGCGGCACTTGTCGCGGCGCCTGTCCATGACACGATCAAGGTTAGCGAAGACGAAGGCAGGACTGCGACCAGCACCCTTGACCGCTCCAAGCTGTGGGCGGCACAAACCCCACAAGTCTTTTCAGCAAAGCGCCTGCGCGAGCTCGTCGAGCGGGCCGTCAAAGAGGACTTCTCCCCAACGGATGACGCGGCACTTTGGGAGCGCTATGAAGGCGCGATCGCTCTTGTCCCCTCGGACGCCTCAAACATAAAGATCACTACACCAGCCGATTTGGTCATCGCGAAGGCGATTCTTCAAGGCCGCTCCTAACGCACCCTCAGACGCTACGACTTGGAGATCAGGCAAACGGCTTGCACAGCGACGCCTGTGCCGCCGGCAAGTGCCCCCATGCCCTCGAACGTCTTCCCTTTCACGTTGATAGCGTCCGTAGTGGCATGCAGAAGCTCTCCTAGGCGCGCGCGCATCTTTGCCCTTTGAGGAGCGATTCGCGGTCCCTCTGTTGCGATGACAACATCTAGGTTCACAAGGCTCCAACCACCCTCCCCAAGCCTGTGGACCACTTCGGATAAGAGTGAAGCGCTATCGACTCCGCTCCACTTGGGATCCGTATCGGGGAAAAGCGTTCCCAGGTCGTCCAGTCCGGCCGCGCCTAAAAGGGCATCGGAGATGGCGTGCAACACCGCATCCCCATCGGAGTGCCCCATCGGCCCCTTCGGGTGATCGAAGGTGATGCCCCCAAGGATGCAAGGACGGCCCTCTTCGAGACGGTGCAGATCAAAACCCAGCCCTACGCGAATGTTCATTGCGACACTTTAGCCGCTGGAACCTATAAAGTGAGACCATGAACATCCGAATGACTTTGAGTGCACTTGCGCTCGCCTCGCTTTCGACTGCATCCGCCCTTGTGTTTGGCGTTGCCGACCAATCCCTGGACTCCCCCAAGCAGACTGCCGAAGTGGGGCTGGCAGTCGACATGCGCCCCATCACGGTGATCGCTGTTCGCCATGCCGAGAAGGGCGATGACGACCCCCGTGACCCAGGTCTCAGCGCGGCCGGCGAGCTGCGCTCCCAACAGCTAGCCGCCATGCTGCTTCCCAGCGGTGTCACCCACATCTTTTCGACGGGCTATCGCCGCACACAGTCAACCGTGGCGCCCCTAGCCACGGCAACGGGCATCGAGATCGTCACCTACGATCCCAGCGAACTGGGCGCGCTCGCGGCCACTCTTGCGGCCTTGCCCGCGGGTTCGATAGCCGTCGTCTCCGGACACTCCAACACGACCCCAGGCATGGTGGTGGCTCTTGGCGCTAGCGTCTCGAACC
>ERZ889078.3003-NODE-3003-length-11580-cov-9.710282_pt1 | contig 11580 bp, 14 predicted proteins | sample MGYA00521266_ERZ889078 | MGnify/ENA primary metagenome ERZ889078 (study PRJEB32303, sample SAMEA104408618) | aquatic metagenome | biome: Brackish water; feature: Pelagic; material: water | place: Baltic Sea | collected 2014-06-16T06:34:00 | depth 76,534 m ... | reverse complement strand
CGCTGCAGTTTTGAAAAGAAATTGTAAATCCCACGATCACCGTAAGAGAAGTCTTTTGCAACGAGGTGGTTTGATTTACAATTTTTGATAAAGTCAGTACCAGTTTCTCTCAGCTCAGATTTAAAGGACTCTAATTTTTGACGAAGTTTTTGGCGAAGTTCACTGAATTCTTTAAGCTCAATTTTTTGCAAGTGTTCAAGATGAAATCGGCTTTCTTCAGAGAATAATACACCGATGAACGTTTTTATTTTTTCATCAACGTTCCAGCCTTTTTCGTCATCAATTGCAGACTCAATGAGGTCAGTAAGAGCATGGGTGAGAATTTGGTCAGAACCAACCTGATTCATCAATTCGTCCAGCACGGCTTGTTTAAGAATATCAGCGTCTAATTCTACTTCAAAATTGACAGATAATCCAAGATCTTGCGCAAAGGTTCGTATTAACTTGTGGCTAAACTTATCTATCGTACTTATGCCTACATCAGAATAATGATGAAGCATATGCTTGAGAACATTAGCGGATCTTGATTGTAATTCGCCTTCAGTTATTCCAATTTCGACCAACAATGTTTGAGCCATGGAAGTGTTTTCATCGGAACTCTGAGACATTGATTGAAGTGCGGACAAAACACGCAATTTCATCTCTTCTGCTGCCTTATTGGTGAAGGTTACTGCTAGAATACCTCTGTAAGAATCTGGCTTAGTAGAACCTAACGCAATCCGCAAATATTCCTTTACAAGTGTGTAGGTTTTTCCAGAACCTGCTGATGACCTATAGACTTTAAATGGCATGAATTGAAGGTATGAAAAACAGAACTTGAGGCGATTCTTTTCTCTTAATTCTTTGAACTAATTTGCAGCATGATTCGCATCTTCATTATTCTTTTCTTAGCGTTGGTTTCCTGCAAATCTGTAAATGTTTCTCGGGCTGATGGAGCCTCTAATAAACAAGAAGTCGCATCGGAAACCTATCCGATAATGGTGAAGTTTAAGGCGGAGGATTCTGTGAAACAAGTTATTTACAAGTTAGAACGATTGAAGCTTGAAGTGCTTGCCGAAGTTTCTGCTACTGACCACATTTACAACATGAAACTAAGCTGCAAACCGTACGAAATTGATGGTTTTGTTGAAAAAATCGGGAATGAGGATGGAGTAGATTGGGCGAAGCGCGTAGAGTAGAAGTTTACATTTTTAAGGTGAGCGCTACATCTGGGTAATCGGTGATAAGACCGTCAACGCCCAAGTTCAGTAATCTCTCCATGTCTTCTTCTTCGTTTACGGTCCACGGAATAATTTTTATACCGTTTTTCCGGCAAGATTGAACTAGGTTTTTATCCACCAATCGAAAATTTGGGCTGTATACATCTGGGGTGAATCCTAGTTTTTCTAAGTCCTTTTCAAAGCCATCTGTTTCTGCCACTAATAAGGCAACAGGTATGGTAGGGTCTAGTTGTTTCATTGCTTGCAATGCCCTCACATCAAAAGATTGAATAATGGTTCTGTCATGAATGTTCAAAGTGTTAACCTGGTCCAACACCAATCGGCAATATTCGCTTGGTGCAGGATGATAAATACCATCTCCTTCCTCTGTACTTTTAATCTCAATGTTGTATTTCAGCGGATTAATTTCCAATGCTGAAGCGTTGCTTTCAATCTCATTCACCGCTTCGGATAATAATGGCTTGAATGTGGCAATTTTAGCCTGTAGAGGGAAATCTGGATGAGGTTCGCTCCCGCAGTTGTAATTAGAGACCTCATCATAGGTCATCTTGAAAATGTTTAAACCCTTGCCAGGAGGAACAGGTTTGTCATTCAAACCCCAACAGATGGTGGAGCTAATCCAAGGCTCATGTGATATTACAACCTGATTATCCTTTGAAATAACCACGTCCAGTTCAACAGTGTTAACCATTAGGTCTACAGCAGCTATGAATCCAACCAAACTATTTTCTGGGAAAAGACCTCTTGCACCTCTGTGTCCTTGAAGATCGAAGTCTCGGTTAAAAGGAGTCTCCTCTTCTTCTTCTTCTTCAAATGAATTTTCGTTTTTTGGCGTTTCATTCCGCTCAGAATGTTGAGTACAGCCAATACAAACGACTAAAAAAATCAAAAGGAATAAATGAGTCTTCATCAGCCTTTTATTGTGGCAACCACCCAGCGCGTTTCAGGATGTCTACCTCCTTCAAGCATAGTTAAACGAGCTTCTTTCGGTAATGAATTGAACCAGTCATCGGTAATGAGGTCTAGTCCATCAGAGAGTGCCTGTTGGTCCACTCTTGTCACATTATGCGTTTTGCTCAATACGTCAATTACCTTTTGAGTGGCATTAGGCGCAAAGTTGTCATGCGTTTCAATAATCAAGTCACACTTTACGAACTTGGAAAGATTTGCATCTGTAAATATCTCTGCTTCAAAACCTTCGCAATCTGAAAGAATAAAACCACGCTTTTCAAGGTCAATTTTATTGAGGGTTGCAACACTGAACTCATCTAAGATTTTGACGTTAGTGGCATTATTATCTTCAATCCTCTTTCTCAATAATGCTCTAGTACAATAATCTTGTTCGAATGCATAAATTGAAGCTGGATGACCGCTAGCGTTAATCGCCCTGTCAAAGACCATTGCGTACAATCCTTCGGCAGCACCTATGTCAATAAAATAATCGTACTTATTGTTTGATAATAAATCGGAGAAATAAGGAGCTATTTCAAACTCATAAATGCCTAATACTTTCTGTGCTATACCTGCCTGTAAATCTTGGTAACTGGTAATCTTGGTGTCCTTAAAAATACCGTAAGGCACCGTTTTGGTAAATAATTTGGATGTGAAATCTTTTAGTACCGTATCAATATAATTCTGAACGAACTCTGCTCGTGCATTTTCCTTTTGCTGTTCAATGAAAAGCGGATTGTTGAGTGCGCTCCTTCTTATTAACGGAATTTTAGAAGTAAAAGACATCGTTTTAAGGCTGTTGGCCCTAGCTGCATCTGCCGATCTTAGTTTTTCTATTGCTTTATCGTTCATAATCTAATTACCTATTGTTCAAATCTCGATTACCTTATACTCTGAATTACAGTGGACGGAATTTGCGGCTTAAACACACCGTAAGTTTTTCCATACCATTCAATTCCATCATCTTCAAAAACTTCGGTAATCCTAAATGTGAGAAAGTTGAAAATGGTTAAGAATGTAACCGACCGATCTCTAACAAAGCTGATGCAAACCCGGTAATCTCCTTCTTTTAGAAGGTTGCCAGGTATTTTAAATTCAACGTTGTAAGTACAGTTTTCATCTGCCTGAAACGCTTTGCAAGGAGCGGAAAACAGGTGTAAGTCTTCATTAGTTTTTATAACGATGTTGGCGTAAAAAACCTTGCTATGTTCAAATTCTATTTCACAATTAATAAGAATGTCATTGTTGGGTTTAATGATTTCAGGAGCAACAATTTTAGCCGATTTCAGTGTTACACCTTCAGCACTATTATTCTCTCCTCCGTTATAGGTTAGAATCTCCGTTTCTGTAGCGTCTAATCCTAAGTAATGACTTACCGAATCTTCGGTAGAACCAGCAAAATCTACCGTTCCGGATTTTAAAACTATTGCACGTGTGCATAATGAGTTGACCGCTTTCATATTATGGCTCACAAATAAAACGGTTCGCCCTTGACCGCTTGATACGTCTTCCATTTTACCGATAGCCTTCTTCTGAAATTCAGCATCGCCAACTGCCAATACTTCATCTACAATTAGTATTTCGGGTTCAAGATGAGCGGCAACTGCGAAGGCCAAGCGTACATACATTCCAGACGAATATCGTTTTACTGGTGTGCCTAGGTAGCGTTGAACTCCCGCGAACTCCACTATTTCGTCCATTTTTCGAGTAATCTCGGCTCTATTCATTCCCATGATAGCCCCATTGAGGTAAACGTTTTCTTTACCTGTAAGCTCAGGATGAAACCCAGTTCCAACTTCAAGAAGGCTAGCAATCCGTCCCTTGGCTTTTATCTCGCCAGTGGAGGGTGCGGTTACCCTTGAAAGCAATTTGAGCAGGGTACTTTTTCCTGCCCCATTTTTTCCAATAATTCCAAGAACCTCCCCTTTACTAACCTCAAAATTCACATCCTTAAGAGCCCAAACAAAGTCGCTGTTTGCAACAGAACTTTGGTCGTTAGTTTCAGCTATTAACTTGTAGGGATCCTCCTTCTGTCTTAGTTTATACCAAAGGCCCAAAAGATCTTCCCTCAGAGTGCCAGCCCCAACTAAACCAAGTCTATACTGTTTAGAAAGGTTTTCTGCTTTTATTACAACATTACTCATGCGCTATCTTACCTATAAGTGTATTCTAAGCTGCGTAAAATTAGGATTCTCTCGTAACCAAAGAACCATCTAGATTTAACCTAATCGCTAGGTTGATTTTAACCCGGTAAAAACTACTTTTTTAAGTTCAATTGTCCCCGTCAGGATTGAAGTTTCGCCTAGCTTTTGATTCCGATTTGACCTTCTTTTTCTTTAACCGTTTTCGATCAGATGATGCAGGGATGGAGGTTTGCTTTCTTGCCTTTTGCTTTTGTATAGAATTTAAAAGCAGCTTTATAAGCCGCTCTGTTGCTGTGTTTTTGTTTTGAAGTTGTGACTTTTTAGCTGCCGATGAAACAACTAGTTCCCCTTTAGAATTTATTCTTCTCCCCATTCGAATCCGGATAGTTTCTTTTTGTGCATCGGAAAAATGAATGCTTGCATCTAGGTTGAAGATAGCCTCTACACGCGTTTCAACCTTGTTCACGTGTTGACCACCTGCGCCAGAGCTACGGGAAGTTCGGTACTTGATTTCTTTCTGAAGAGCATCAGTATTCATAAGTACAATATAGTGAGGTGAGGTAAAACGAACGAAAACCAAAAGCAAGTATCTGATAAGCACACTCTTAGCCTACTTTTGGAATTAGCGATTACGAATCAAACTATTCATGATATCAGTCGAAGAAGCAAAAACTCTTCTAGGATCTTTTAATCCAGAGCACAAATATGTTAAGTCTGAACTTGCATGTTCTGAAGGGTTTGTGCTTTCCGACAATGTTTATTCCACTATTAATATGCCGCCATTTGCGCAAAGCGCAATGGATGGATATGCCCTTGGCAATGGTGATTTATCGCCCAAAACGAAGTATAAAGTTGTAGATGAAATAGCTGCGGGTACTAACATTAAGAAGGTCCTAAAACCAGGCGAATGCATGAGGATTTTTACGGGTGCACCTGTTCCAGAAAACTGTATTGCTGTAGTGCAGCAAGAGTGGATTGAAACGGAGAAGGGTAATGTAATTCTTAAGCGAGGCGTGGCTTTAGGAATGCACATTCGTTCTCCTGGAGAGCAAGTGAAAATGGAGGAACTTGCTGTAGAAAAAGGAACATTGATTACTCCAGCAACTATTGGGTTTCTTGCCATGCTTGGAGTTAGAACTGTGATGGTTTACAGTAAACCGAATGTTGAAATAATAGTTACTGGTAATGAACTAGCTGCGCCCGGTCAAAGTCTTAAATATGGCCAGATTTATGAAAGTAATTCTCAAATGTTGCGTACTGCTCTGGCTAAAGAAGGAATGGTAGGAAAGTCATCAGCAGTCAAGGATAACTTAAACGATACCAAAGAGAAAATTGAACATGCGTTGGAGTTTAATGACATTGTGGTGTTGACTGGTGGTATATCTGTAGGTGATCATGATTATGTGGGCACCGCCCTTAAACAACTAGGTGTTAAAGAAGTCTTCTATAAGGTGGCTCAAAAACCAGGTAAACCAATATTTTTTGGAACGCGAGGAAATAAAGCTGTGTTTGCGTTACCCGGAAATCCAGCAGCTAGTTTAACTTGTTTTTACGAGTACGTAATTCCTATTCTTAGAATGTCATACGGGCGAAAGGACCTCTTTTTAACTACTCTCAGATTACCATTAGCAATAGGTTATACCATTCGTTCGCTTCCGCGTGCACAGTTTCTAAAGGCACAGATTAATAACGGGAAAGTTAGAATTCTAGAGGGCCAGAGTTCGGCAATGCTAAATACGTTTGCATTATCAAACGCTCAAGTTTATGTTAGGGCTAATACTCCAATAGTTAAGGAATGTGAGTTGGTTGAAGTGCACCTATTACCTCAATAAGCTTACGCAATAATAGTCACACTTTAATTGCTGCAACATTCCTACTTTCGTTATATCTCGCAGGGAATAACGGTATGAATAATCTTACGATAGAAAATAAGCTTTGGCTTCAAAAAGATGGTCAATTCTATCTTGGGAAAGGTAGAGTAGAACTCCTTCAGGCCATTGTAGAACATGGTTCAATTAGCGCTGCTGCTCGTAGTATGCAAATGTCTTACAAGAAGGCTTGGACCGCTATTGATGAGATGAATTCAATATCGGATGAGCCACTTGTAGTGAGAAAAACCGGTGGAAGTGCTGGTGGCGGAACGTTTGTTACAGAAGCTGGCAAGAAAGCGATTTCTCTCTACGAAAGAATCAATATCCGATGTATTGCGTTTTTGGATGAAGAAATGAAATCGGCACAGTGATGAATCTATTTCAGATGGAAGGCATCGGAATATTTTTGGCCATTTTACCAATGGTCGCTTTCCTTTATGCTGCAGTTGGTCATGGTGGGGCCAGTGGCTACCTAGCTCTTATGGCGCTATGGTCATTTCCAGTTGACATGATGAAGCCAACCGCCCTCGTGCTCAATCTGTTCGTGGCCGCTATTTCGTTTATTGCTTTTGCAAGGAAAGGCCACTTTAACTGGAAACTGTTTTCTGTCTTCGCTCTCGCTTCCATTCCAATGGCATTTTTTGGTGGAATGATTGAAATAGACGCTTCCATTTATAAGAAAATATTGGCGATACTATTGATTCTTTCCGTTCTTAAAATGCTTGGTGTTTTTGGTAAAGAACCTAGTCAAATAAAGGAAGTTCCTTTGTGGCAAGGCCTCTTATTTGGAGCGGCAATTGGTTTCTTTTCTGGCCTGATAGGTATCGGAGGAGGCATTATTCTCAGCCCCATTATTCTAATTATGGGTTGGGGTAGGATGAAAGAAGCAGCCGCGGTTTCTGCTGCGTTTATTTGGGTCAATTCCGCATCTGGTTTGGCTGGGCACCTTAGCAGAGGAGTTTACATCGAACCCCAGGCATCTATACTTGTAGTATTGGCCCTGATTGGAGGGCTATTAGGTGGATATTTTGGTAGTGCTCGTTTCGATAATTTGTTGCTAAAACGAATGTTGGCAGTCGTATTAATCATTGCTTGTGCTAAACTGTTTTTTGCCTAATGGAACCTATTACAGGCATCATATTAGCAGGCGGTAAAAGTTCCAGAATGGGAACTGACAAAGGGCTAATTCAACTTGCGGGAAAGCCGATGATTCAGCACATAATCGAACCCCTAGCGACCATTTGTGATCGAATCTTGATTGTTTCTGGAAATTCTGAGTATGCAAAATTTGGGTTCGAATTGGTGCAAGATGAAGTCTCAGATTTCGGTCCTGTAGCTGGGATTCTGAGTGGTCTTCGAAAATCAAAAACGCAGAAAAACCTTGTTCTGAGTTGCGACTCTCCTTACATAACCACCGAACTTTTGTTGCAATTGGTGGCTGTTGCTACAACGGCAGATGTGGTTTTGGCTTGCACAGAAACGGAACAGCATCCGCTTATCGCTTTATACGATAGGAGTTGTTTGATTGGATTTGAAAAAGCAGTTATCCAATGTGATCACCGATTAACGGATGTTTTAGAACATTTTAATGTGGTTAAACTGTTGGTTAAGAAGCATGATTTGGTGCGGAATATAAATACTCCTCAAGATTTAACAGTATGAAATTGAAAGTGAAGTATTTCGGGTTGATAGCTGAGTTCGTTGGAGCTTCAGAACAATCCGTAATTGCTAAAGGTCTAAGCGTTCAAGACTTGCGACACCAGTTGGAAACTGAATATCCTAAATTGAAGACAATTACCTATCAAATTGCTGTTAATCAAAAGATTACATCCGATCAATATCTTTTTAATGACGGAGATGAACTAGCATTGTTACCACCATTTGCAGGAGGATGAGATATGATCGACATATCACAATTCCAGAGATTGGAATACAGGGCCAGCAGAAATTACTGGATGCAAGAATCTTAATGATTGGTGCAGGTGGGTTAGGTTGCGCTGCTTTGCAGTATTTGGCTGCGGCCGGAGTAGGAACGATTGGAATTATTGATGGAGACCTTATTGACGAAAGCAATTTACAGCGTCAGATTCTGTACGCAACGGACGACATTGGAAAGCAAAAAGTTGATGTGGCGAAGGAAAGACTGTGCGCTCTCAACCCTGATTTAACCGTTGATGTTTATGCAGAATATTTTACTGCCGAAAACGCACAATCCATTGTTACTCAATATGATATTGTGATAGATGGAACGGACAATTTTTCTACCCGTTATTTGGTCAATGATGTTTGCGTAAAATGCTACAAACCATTTATCTATGGTGCTGTTCATAAGTTTCAAGGTCAGGTTTCCGTGTTCAATTTTGAAAACGGTCCTACATATAGGTGTTTGTTTCCACAACCAGTACAGCAAGGTCAAATCCCAAACTGTACAGATTTAGGCGTTTTAGGTGTGCTTCCTGGAATTATTGGATCGTTTCAGGCAGCAGAAGCAATAAAACTAATTCTGCGTATTGGCCAGCCGCTTTCAGGTAAGCTGAAAGTATTAGATCTCCTAACGAACACAGAGCAGATTATCGAATTCACTCCAAACCAAGAAGAAGTGATGAAAGCCCGTGAAATGAGCTTAAGCAAATCTAACAGTGATGCAAATTGCAGTACGGTTAAAGGGGTCAATGCGAATGAAATGATGAGCTGGATTGAAAACAGAATTGAAATCAATTTTTTGGATGTTCGCGAACCTCATGAGACACCCAAATTACAGCACTCAAATGTAATTTGCATGCCTTTAGGCCAACTACCAAATCTTCATTCTCAGATTCCGTCAAATCGGTCGCTTGTCGTGGTGTGTCAGCATGGCATTCGAAGTCAGCAAGCAATAGAATTTCTCCTTACCCAAAAGTTCCCAAACAATTTAATCAATCTAGAAGGCGGAATGGCTGCTTTTTCAGCAATAGAATTTACAACATGAGTGAAAAGAAAATGAAGAACGTGTTTGTGCAAGGAGCAATTAGCCCTGAAAAAATTGCGAATTCAATTTCGCATCATCAAGTGAAAACCAATATAGGTGGTCATGACATTTTTCTAGGTCAGGTCCGAGCTGATGAAATTGACGGGAAAATTGTGAAGGCAATTGAATACACTGCCTATGAGGAAATGGCGAATCAAACGATCCACGAAATTCGCGAAGCTGCTTTCGAGAAATTTGATTTAACATGTATGCACATTTATCACAGCTTGGGGTCTGTGAATGTGGGTGAGATTTGCTTGTTTGTGTTCACGTCTTCGGCCCATAGAAAAGATTGTTTTGATGCTACTAGGTTCATAGTTGAAGAAATAAAGACCAAAGCTCCAATGTTCGGCAAAGAAGTATTTGAAGATGAAACCCATGTTTGGAAAGAAAATAAATGATTGATATAACCCATAAATCGAATACACTTCGTGTGGCAACTGCCCAGGCAATCGTTAAAGTGAGTAGACAAGAAACGATTGATGCAATAAGTAATAGGACCGTGCCCAAAGGCGATGTATTTGAAATGGCCAAAGCGGCAGGACTGCTAGGGGTTAAGAAAACACCAGATCTATTACCTGATTGTCACCCTATTCCAATTGAACAAGCTTCGATTGAATATAGTATTGACGGGCTTGAGATTACGATTTTAATGCATGTGAAAACCATTTACAAAACAGGTGTAGAAGTAGAGGCAATGCATGGGGCTTCTGTGGTTGCATTGACTTTGTATGATATGTTGAAGCCAATTGATAAGGGGGTTGAGATTCACCGAATCAAATTGTTGGAAAAGAAAGGAGGGAAATCTGACTTTAGAAATCGATATCGTGACAATCTGAAAGCCGTTGTGGTTGTCTGTTCGGACACAGTTTCTAGAGGAGAAAAGGAGGATAGGGCAGGAAAGGCAATTGTCGAGAAACTGAAAAACTGTGCGGTAGAAATTATGGATTATTTGGTGGTTGCTGATGAGAAAGATGGTATTCAAGCCATATTAAAAACGTCAATCAATCAAGGCGCTGACATTGTCATATTTACGGGTGGAACGGGATTGTCCAAACGAGACGTAACGCCCGAAGCAATAGTGCCAATGTTGGAGAGAGATATTCCTGGAATCGCAGAGGCGGTTCGGAAATATGGGCAGGAAAGAACGCCTTATTCAATGTTGTCGCGAACCGTTTCTGGTGTAATCGGAGAAACATTGGTGCTTGCTTTACCTGGTTCTACAAATGGCGCCAAAGAGAGCATGGACGCACTCTTTCCTCCATTATTGCACATTTTCGGTGTGCTCAAAGGTTCAAGACACGACTAGGTGAGCGATAACTCTAATATATTGACAGATCAGCATTCAAGAATGCATGATTACCTGAGAATTTCGTTAACCGAACGCTGTAACTTGAGATGCACTTACTGCATGCCAGCAAATGGGATTCCGCTTCGACCTCGTGATGAATTCATGCAAACAGACGAAGTAATTGCGATTGCAAAAATGTTTGTAGAATATGGTGTTCGAAAAATAAGACTTACGGGGGGCGAACCCTTTGTGAGGAAAGATGTTGGTGATGTAATAGACCGACTTTCTGAGCTTCCAGTTGAACTAGCCATTTCAACCAACGCGATATTAATCGACCAGCACATTGAAAGATTGCAAAAATGCGGGGTTAGTGCAATCAATGTCAGTTTGGACTCTCTGATTGCCGAAAGAATGAAAGCGATTACAAGACGCGATCATTTTGACCGTATTTATAGTAACATTCAGTTGTTATTAGCAAAAGATTTTAACGTCAAAATTAACTGTGTCGTAACTAAGGGCATTAACGATGATGAGGTCGTGGACTTTATTAATTGGACGCGGAATACACCAATTCATGTACGTTTCATTGAATTTATGCCATTTGACGGTAATAATTGGGACTGGAGCATGGGAGTTTCGCAAGACGAGATTCTTCAAAACACTGTAAAGCACTTTGGCCCTTTTGGGTTCGAGCGCATATCAGATAGGCCAAATGATACGTCTAGAAACTTTCGTCTCAAAGATGGCAAGGGCACCTTTGCAATCATAAGCACTGTAACTAACCCGTTTTGTGATACATGCAACCGAATTCGATTGACTGCCGATGGCAAATTGAAGAACTGTTTATTCTCAAGTTCAGAAACGGATTTACTTACCCCATTGCGTAACGGAGAAGAAATTCTCCCTCTGATTAAGGCTTCGATTTACGGAAAAAAAGCTGTCCGCGCAGGCATGGAAACGCACGAGCAATTCGCCTCAAAGGATGAACATTCTGCGAATAGAAAAATGGTGGCTATTGGCGGCTGATTGAATAACTATGTAACACAAAAAGCCTTCCATTTCTGAAAGGCTTTTAGCGGTCCGGACGGGACTCGAA
>ERZ889078.3002-NODE-3002-length-11581-cov-24.826826_pt1 | contig 11581 bp, 13 predicted proteins | sample MGYA00521266_ERZ889078 | MGnify/ENA primary metagenome ERZ889078 (study PRJEB32303, sample SAMEA104408618) | aquatic metagenome | biome: Brackish water; feature: Pelagic; material: water | place: Baltic Sea | collected 2014-06-16T06:34:00 | depth 76,534 m ... | reverse complement strand
CAACAAACTTTTCGGTGACGCCACAGACCATACGACGGGACATCAACGAACTGACTCAGGCCGGACAGCTTCAACGCCATCACGGGGGTGCCGGTCTGCCATCCAGTGTAAAAAATGTGGCCTATACTGCCCGCAAGATGATGTGCATGCCGGAAAAAAGACGAATTGCCCGCTTGCTGGCCCGGCACATCCCCGACAATGCATCTCTCTTTATTGATATCGGAACCACCACGGAAGAGGTGGCCAATGCTCTGATTCATCACAAAGGTCTCAGGGTCATCACCAACAATTTGAATGTGGCCACCATTTTGAGCGAAAATGAAAACTTTGAGGTCATTGTGGCCGGCGGTGTGGTAAGAAGCCGAGACCGGGGCATTACAGGAAAGGCAACGGCTGACTTCATCCGGCGCTTTAAAATCGATTTCGGCATCATTAGTGTGAGCGGAATTGATTCCGAAGGCTGTTTACTGGACTTCGATTTCCAGGAGGTCGGTGTGGGGCAGACCATCATTTCAAATTCCCGAAAAGTCTACCTTGCGGCGGATCACACAAAATTCGGCCGTGAGGCCATGGTGCGGCTCTGCAACCTGCGGGATATGGATGCGCTCTTTACGGATCAAATGCCGGGGCCGGATATTTGCCGGATGCTATCTGAAGCCAATGTTCCCCTCCATGTGGCGGAACCCCATGAAATGCCCGCCTGATTCTGCTTGGCGCGGCCATGTAATGTTGTCATGCAGGGGTCCAAATGAACCTTCGATTTAGGGTTGCGCCCGAAACGGTAATGTGAGACAGTGAGAGACGGATGATCGTGGCGCTTGTGGGGCCATGAATTGAACCGAACCTTCATTTCATGAAAAGTGGGTGTGCCATGCGGGAAAATTTTACAGATTCTTCATTTTTTGCGTTGAACCGGGTCATCGACGTCATATACCGGGATGAAGAGGATATCGGGGATATTCTTTTTTTTATGGTGTCTCTGGCTGCTGAAGCCATGGGCGCCAGAGGAAGCACCATCCGGATTCTGGAACAGGGGACTTTCCATCTCAAATTAGCCTCCTCCTACGGTCTCACAAAATCCTACCTGGATTCAGGGGCTATTGATTTAGGTAAGAGTGTTACCGAAATTCTGGCCGGCGATATTATCGTCATCAACGATTTTGAAAATGATCCACGTATTCAAAACCTGAAGGCGGCCAAAAAGGAAGGCTTAAGATCGGTGATCGGTCTTCCTTTCACCGTAAACGACACCACCTATACCATTCTGAGGGTCTATTTTGCTTCAAAAAAGGTGCCGACTCAGGATGAAATATATTTCCTGAATAGTCTTGGAAAGTTGAGTTGTCTGGCCATTGAACGGGCCGCCATCAATCATATGCGGACCTCGTTAAATACCTGAAACTCTTTATGATCAAGGGTTAGTTTTCTTCGAGGTATTTCATTGCGTTTTCAGAAGAGATGGTGTGGATGCGGATGGTTTTGTTCCTAGAATGCTCCCCTGAGACGATTTGGATTTTTCTTTTGGGAAGTCCTGTCTTTTTTGCAAGAAAATTGATAAGTGCTTTGTTGGCCTTTCCTTCAATGGGCGGTGCAGTCAGTTTTATCCGGTAAACGCCGTCCGCTTTGCCCACAATTTCAGTTCTTGAAGAACGGGGTAACACCTTGACGTGTATCACGGCGCTCCCCATGTCCTTGTTTTGCGCCGTCAATCTCACTACCCCCCCATCCGCATTGCCATTTCTGCGAGACTTGTTACCAGGAAGCGTTGCACGAAAACAATGATCAGAAGTACGAGGATCGGTGAAAAGTCGACCCCCCCGAAACTGATGGGCAGCCGCCGCCGGACCTGGTAGAGCACCGGTTCCGTGACAGTATTCAAAAACCGTATGATGGGGTTGTGGGGATCCGGGTTGACCCAGGAAACCACGGCCCGGGCGATAATGACCCACATGTACAGGGTTAAAGCGATGTCGAGTATTTTAGCAATGGCAGCCAGAAAATTTCCAATGACAAACATGGAATTTATCCCCCTTCACGAGTCAAGAATTGGTTTGTTTTTATAACCGTGAACCGGTAACTGTAAACTGTTGTTACCCATACGTTAACCCGGGTATGTCGAAGCAATTCATAAGCCGGGTTCTGTTTTCCGAAAGGGTCACCCGCTTTCGGAAAAATGACCATTCATCTAGTCTCGCCGTTACCGACGAGATCAAGCGACCTACCCGGGAACATGAGCGGACCACCCTTAACGTTCCCCTATTTGGTCTTGCTCCAAGCGGGGTTTACAAAGCCTCCGCCGTCACCGGCGGAACTGGTGAGCTCTTACCTCACCCTTTCACCCTTACCTCTTTAGAACACCTGAGTGTTCTTAAAAGAGGCGGTTTCCTTTCTGTTGCACTGTCCTTCCCGTCACCGGGACTGGGCGTTACCCAGCGCTTTGTCCTGTGGAGCCCGGACTTTCCTCCCCCCTGCCTTTATGACATGGGCGGCGGTCATTTGTTTTACTTCGGCATACCCGGGTTAACGTATGGGCTAAAAACAGTTTACGGTTGCCGGTTCACGGTTGTCGGGAACCGTAATCCCTTAAAGGTTTTATGTGCATGAATATTTCTTGGCGGAAGATGATTTAAGATTCTCCCGGGTCGTCCAGATACCGTTCATCCTCTCCCCAATATATGATCCGTGCACAAGTGGGACAGTTCATGAGTTTGTCCCCTCGGATCAGTTCGTTAAATTTTTGAGGTGGGATCGCCATATGACAACCTTGGCACACCCCTTTGATGACAGAAGTAATGGCGATACCGGCCTTGTGGCCCCTGAGCACGTCATATTTTTTCAAAAGCGATTGATCCGTTGCTTTACAACAATGTACACGCTCCTTTTCAAGTTTTTTAAGATCCTTATCCAGAACTTTCATGTCTTTCAGGATTTGCTTTTTATCCTGGTCAAACTGCTGTTTCAATTCTTTGGCTTTTTTTTGATTATCGTCACAGACGGTCGCCAGGGCATCTTTTTGCTCCATCAGTTCGATAACGGAATTCTCCAGGGTCTCTTTTTCGTGCTTGATGCCCTCAATTTCCTTGAGAGCTGCCTTATATTCCTTATTTGATGCGATACTGGATAATTTCACCTCAGCCTTTTTCAACCGTTCATCCAGATCTTGAATTTCCCGTTCGGTTTCCCGGCTCAGGTTGTCATGGGCGTCCAATTTGTCCATTTCTTCCTGCAACAGGGCTTCCGCTGCCGCCAGACTCTCTTCGCGTTTTTGCACCGCCGCCGGGCCCTTTTCTTTTAGGGCCAGCTTCTCTTTTATGCGGATATCATAAGCCTGAAGAGCAATCAAACGTTTCATTGTTTCTTCCAATGTTTTCACCTCTTAACTCACTCGATGGGTTTATGGTTTGTGGGGCGGTTTAATTCAGGCAGTCCCGTCGGATTTTCCTGCCTGGTAGATGCCGGACGTCATCCAGGTTGGATCCTCCTGAATGCTATCCGTTTCAACCCCAACTTCCCAACCTTCTTTTTTAAAAAAATTCTTCAAGTTCTCACAAAAAATATTAAATGCAGTTTTTTCCGTATGAAAATGCCCGCCATCGATAACTGCAATTCCGAGAGTTTTCGCTTCCAGTGCCACGTGATGCCCCACATCCCCTGTAATAAGGACATCCGCGCCACTTCTTGCAGCAGAAGATATCAGGCTTCCGCCTGAACCGCCAACCACTGCAACGCGCCGGATGGGATCTGCTTTTTGACCCACCAGGCGGATGTGATCAGCGCCGAGCATCATTTTTACGGTATTTGCCAGGATGATCAGGTTTGTGGCTTCGGGCAAATCACCGACCCTTCCGAGGCCTACCCCGGGTTCATTATGATGAGGTTGCAGAACTTCCACATTTTGGAGGCCCATGAGATCCGCTAAGATATCGTTTATGCCGCCTCTGGCAACATCCAGGTTGGTATGCGCGGTCACAACCGATATATTCCTGCGTGCGGCCCGGGCCAGAATGTGACCGGGGTAGGCGTTGATTTCGATATGGGATACGGATTTGAAGATCAGAGGATGGTGTGTGAATAGAATCTGAGCATTGATTTCGGAAGCGGTCATCAGGGCGTCGAGGGTGGGATCCAGAGAAGAAAAAATTTTATCGATTTTCTGCTCTGAATCCCCGATCTGAAGACCGGGATTGTCCCACGGTTCTGCCAGCTTCATGGGCGCAATGCGCTCAATCAGATGCAGAAAATCTCCCACTGTTGGTATCATCGCAAAGCCTGCTTTCGGCTCCCTTTTACAAAAGGTAAAGGGCGTATCCTGCATAAGGATACGCCCTTCCTGAAATCTTTATTCCCGATTTGGGTAAAACATTTCCATGCACACACAAAAACTGCAGGATTATGGTTTGGTGGTGGGCCCACCTGGGTTCGAACCAGGGACCTACCGGTTATGAGCCGGTGGCTCTTCCAGCTGAGCTATGGGCCCGCCAAATGCACGTTGCTCTAAAATACCCGCCTGCCAAGGCTGATTTAGCGACAGTCGATCTGAACAGAATGCTCATCCAGCCAGAATTTGTCAAGGAAAAACCGGCACAACCCGATCTGTTGGCATCAGTTATTATCCATAAAGCTTTTCAATATTCTGCTCCGGCTGGGATGTCGCAGTTTTCTGAGGGCTTTGGCTTCTATCTGCCGAATACGCTCTCGGGTTACGCTGAAATCTCTTCCCACTTCTTCCAGGGTGTGGTCCGCTTTTTCACCAATGCCAAACCGCATTCTAAGTACTTTTTCTTCCCTCGGTGTCAGGGTTGTCAGGACTTTTCGGGTTTGTTCGGCCAGACCAAAATTGACCACGGCATCTCCCGGTGAAAGGATGTTCTTGTCTTCTATAAAATCTCCAAGATGACTGTCTTCTTCCTCTCCGATGGGGGTTTCAAGGGAGATGGGTTCTTTGGCGATTTTGAGGACTTTTCTCACTTTGTCCAGCGGAAATTCCATCTTTTCGGCGATCTCTTCGCTTGTGGGTTCACGTCCGTGCTCCTGAACCAGATACCGGGAAGTTCTCATGAGCTTGTTGATGGTTTCTATCATATGGACCGGAATGCGGATGGTCCTGGCCTGGTCGGCGATGGCACGGGTAATGGCCTGCCGTATCCACCAGGTTGCGTAGGTGCTGAACTTGTAGCCCCGCTGGTACTCAAATTTGTCCACGGCCTTCATCAGGCCGATATTGCCTTCCTGGATGAGATCCAAAAACATGAGCCCACGGTTGGTATACTTTTTTGCAATGCTGACCACCAGTCTCAGGTTGGCCTGAATCAGTTCCGACTTTGCCCGGCTCGCTTTTTCAAGGCTTCTTTCCACCCGCTCCAATTCGGCTTTCAATTCCCTGGGTGTCAGGTTGGTTCTTTCTTTGACTTGCCGGATCACCCGCCGGCATGCGTCAGCCCTTGCTTTCAGGGCAACCAATTCGCATTTTTTCAAATTAATGGGATCAATAACATCATTATCCTGGGCCGATTCAGGCATTTGTGCGATGCACCGTTTCAAATAACTGATGGGTTTTCCACCCGCCTGCAACATGCACTCGGCAACATTTTTTTCAGCGGTTTCCACGGTATTCAAAAGTTCCCGAAAACTCTCCAGCATATTTTCAAGCTGCCTTTTTTCAAGGCTGAAAGAACTCACAACCGACAGAATGTTCTTCTGATCTTCCTTGATTCGAGTATTCAGTTTATGATGGGTTTCTTCCGAACAGCTGCTTTTCGCCATTTCACGACGCTTATGGCGAATGGCTGCATTGAGTTCCTGGATCTGATCGATCAGTTGAATGAGTGATTCCCTTTTCTCACCCATTTGCATGAAGTTGTCGTCGTCTTCCAGGTCATTGATCACATCTTTTAGTTTGACTTCAGTTTCCTTAAGGCAATCCCCCAGCTTAATGATATGCTCCACGCCCACGCTGCAGGCTAACAGGGCTTCCAGGGCTTCCTTTTCACCGGCTTCAATCCGTTTGGCAATTTCCACCTCTCCATCCCGTGTAAGGAGTGAAATACGGCCCATTTCTTTTAAATACATCTTGACCGGGTCTGAAATTCGCGATGCTGAGTCGGCTAGATCAAAGGAAGAAGCATTTTTGTCTTCCTGTTTTATCCGTGCTTTCTTGGCATTTTTACGTTTTTCAATTTTCTTTTTGGTATTATCGTCAATGACCATGATGTCCAATTCTTCAAACATCATCATCAAGTCATCGATTTGATCCTCCGAGGAAATGATTTCTTCAGACAGGTCATCATTCAGCTCTTCAAAGGTCACATAACCTTTGTTTTTTCCTGTGGCGATCAACTTCTTTAGATTGACCATGTCTGTGCTTTTTTCCATCATATGGCCTCCTGAATGATTCATTTTCCAAAGGGCCGGCCGGCGGCCTGTACTTTCAATTTTAAAATTTCGTTTATGGCCCGTAGGTCTCCCTTGGCCTTTTTTAATGAATCCGCTGTCATCTTTCCCTGTGCATCTTCTGTAAACTCCCGTATTGCTTGTTTTATTTCCCGATCTGAACAGAAAGAAGGGCGAAATGCAAATTCCCGAAGCCATACCCGGTCCCCATTGTTATCAAGACGCTTTTGGATGGTTTCAAAGGTCATCTCATCTGCCTTTCCACACCCGTCAAAGATGACATCCACAATCCTGCGGATCATGGGGTCGGAAATCAGCCTCCTGCAGTGATGGCCCTTCAGATCGGCAACCGTTTGAGGATAATGCAACAAAAGATTGAGAAGTTGAATTTCTCTTAAAGGCTTGTTTGCATTTACGGATACAAATTGGCCTTTTATTTCTTGTTTGAGGCGACTTTTCCCCGAGGGCTGTTTGACGCCCTTTAACGCGGAAATGACCATGGATTCCTTAATATCTGTCCTTTCAGAGAGCCTTTTCACGTACAAAGCCCGTTGGGTTTCATTGCGCACCTTTGCCAGAATGGGGAGTATTTCTTCTAGAATGTCGACTTTGTGATCAATGTTTTGAGCGCCTTTCCCCAGCTTGTGATCCACATAAAAATCAAAAAGCGAAGGGGCCGCGTCCAGAAGTTTCGAAAAAGCCTCTTGACCGTTATCGTTAACAAAGCTGTCAGGATCATGCCCCTTGGGCAAGATGACGGCCCTTGCCGAAAGGCGTTCATTTAGAAAAATGGGCAAGGTTCGCACGGCCGCCGCTTTCCCCGCTTCGTCAGCGTCAAATACCACAATCGCCTCTTTTCCGATCCCTTTAAGCTTTCGGACGGGTGTTTCGGAAAGTGCGGTGCCCAAAGTTGCCACCACCTCTTTCAGCCCATGTTTTCTGAGGGCCAGACAATCCATATAGCCCTCCACTACCACGGCACGCCCTGTTTCTCGAATGGCTTTTCTGGCAGCGGCAAAACCATAGAGGCACGTGCCTTTATGAAAAAGTGGGGTTTCAGGCGTGTTCACATATTTCGGCAGGGTATCATCAAGGACCCTGCCACCAAAACCGATGACCCGTTGTTTCTGGGTCAGATCCATTATGGGAAACATCACCCTTTCCCTGAACAGGTCGTAATAATGACCCTTGTCACTCCGTTTGAGGACGCCTGCGGTATGAGCCGTTTCTAGAGATACCTTTCTGCTCAGAAGAAATTGCTTCAAGCCATCCCACCCTTTCGGTGCATAGCCCAGGCGAAACTCTTTTATGATATTATGGGAGATGGACCGCTTTTCTAAATAATCACGTCCGGGTTTTCCTCTAACCGGATGCGCCAGCTCCTTTTGAAAAAAGACGGCCGCCTGCTCGTTAACGTTGTAGATGTTTTCTCTATCATCCGCCTTCTTTTTTTCTTCTGGTGTAAAATGCTTCTCAGGTAGCCGTACATTGTATTTTTCCGCCAGATCCCTCAGCGCTTCGGGGAAACTCAGGCTGTGATATTCCATCCAGAAAGCAAAAACATCTCCACCCTTCTTGCATCCGAAGCAATGGAACATCTGCCTATCCTGACTGACCGTGAAAGAAGGCGCCTTTTCTCCATGAAAAGGGCAAAGCCCCACAAAATTTTTCCCCGCCTTTCTGAGTTGAACAAACTGGCCCACAACCGAAACGATATCGGCCGCCTGTTTTATCTCCTCTTTGGCAGACTGATGGCTTATCATGGGTTGTTCTTCATTCTCTGCGGCTCTGATAAAAAAAGTCAATCAAGCAAGAGCACGGACAGGGATAAGCAAATCTGTTGATCATAAAAATGCCTGACGGGATTATTCCACCGTACAGGCCGTGTAAAAAATATTTATTTTTTGTATGCTATGGCGGAGGTTCATGGCGTTCTTCGTAAGGAACTTAGAGAGTCTAAGAAAGAAAACACCCGCAGAAGATCCAAAGCCTTTTTATGCATGCTTTCAGGCCAAAAGCCTTTTGGCAATTTCATTAACCTCCTTGCCCTGGGCCTTTCCCGCCATCCTCGGCATGGCCATTTTCATTACTTTTCCAAGGTCCGATGGTTTTTCAGCGGATAATTCTGAAATAATTTCCCTGAGTATCTTTTCCATATCCTCCGGAGTCAACTGCCGGGGCAAGTAGTCATAAAAGATAGCGACCTCTGCTTCTTCCTTAAGCGCAAGATCTTCCCGGCCTGCATTCCTGAATTCTTTCACAGACTCCTTCCCTTTTTTAATCAGGGAAGAAATAACACTTTGAATCTCCTCGTCTTTCAAATTCCGTTGTTTTTCCACCTGAAGATTTTTCAGCGCGGTCTTCAGCATTCTCAAACAGGAAAGGCGAAGGGTATCCTTTTCCTTCATGGCCTTCTTCAGATCTTCAACGATGTTATCATCAAGTGACATGAAATTTTACCCGTGACCCTGTCCGAAAATTGAAAACGATCAGTTTCGTATTGCAATCAAACACTTTCCAACATTATGACGCGTCTGCAAAATGTCAACCCGGCATTTTAGCAGAAGGTGTTGTTTGTTCATTTATTGGCAGGCTTTAATGGCGGCGGCTAGATCAAGGCTGCCGTCATAAAGTGCCCGTCCGGTGATAAGGCCCATGACCCCGTCAGCGGCCAAGGGAAGGATTCTTAACACATCATCTATCTCGGAAATTCCGCCGGAAGCGATGACCGGAACGCGGGTGGTTCCGGCCAGGGCTCCGGTTGCTTCCACATTGCAACCGGTTCTCATGCCGTCACGGTTGATATCCGTGTAAATAATTGCCGCCAGACCGTCATTTTCAAATCGTTCTGCAAGAGCAGCGGGGGTCAGGTCTATTTCTTCCGTCCAACCCTCTACCGCTATGCGGTTATTTCGTGCATCAATGCCCAGAATGATTTGGCCGGGATACAATCGGCAGGCCTCTTTGACAAAGTCCGGGTCTTTGTGGGCCACTGTTCCCAGAATCACATATTGAAGCCCCAGATCAAAATAGGCACGAAGCGTCACCATGTCCCGCACGCCGCCACCCAACTCCACGGGAATGGGAACGGATTCAACGATTCGGCTGATGGTTTCACGATTGACGGGCTTTCCGCTGACCGCGCCATCCAGATCCACCAGATGAAGTCTTTCTGCGCCACAATCGAACCATTTTTTTGCCATCTCTTCAGGTTTGTCTGAAAAGATCGTCTCATCGGACATGCGACCCTGTTTGAGCCTGACGCACTTGCCGTTTTTTATATCAATTGCCGGAATGATCAGCACGGGTTGGTTTTTCCTCTTCTTTTTTGGGTTTCGGGAGCCCTGGCATTTCCATAATGAGCTTTTCCAACCCGATATCCGCCAGTTTTTCCGCCGTCAGCCATCGTCCTGCACTTTTCACATAGGTATCAAAATCAAAAAGATCCGCAAATAAAGATTGTTGTGTTTTGTCAAAATGCCCGCGCCACATGATGGCCCCGTTGGAGGGTCGGACCAGAACCAGATCAAATGATATCGATGCCGGTTTGTCCGCCGCGAAATCGCTGCCCACGCGTTTCTGCCAGCGGTAAATATGCCCAGCGATAACCGCATCCGCTTCAAAGGTTTTTCCCACGGACAGCAGCATTGCCCGAGGGGTTTTTTCCATTTTTTTGTCTCCATCAATAATGCTTGCCAATACACCCCTGGCCTGGCCGGGAGACACCAGTGTCCACTGTTTCCCCTCCATGAGCTTGCCAAACAGTATGGTGTTCATCTGTCTAACCACATCTTCGGGCACGGGTTCGGCCAGAAATGAAGTGCCTGTAATGGGATTCTCCACAAGGTTCGGCCCTGGTCCTTCAGTCATTGCAGCCCGAAAGCCCATGACCACAACTTTTTTTATTTCTTCCTGTAAACGGGACTGATATGCGGACTGATACGCGGTGGGCTTCGTGTCTTTCTGGCAGCCCCAGAGGAAGGGTATACAAAACAGCCCCAGAAGCCATAACCGTAGAGGTTTAGGCTTTCGGAAGATTCTTTCAAACATGGGAACCTCATCTGAATTGCTGTTTCAAATTTGGGGATGCATCAAAATACTAAAGGAGCCCCTTTGTAGAGGGTAACTTCCCCTTCAGTCGACTTTCCAGCCGGGTGGCCCGATCCAAGGCTTTTCCAAATGCTTTGAAAATAGCCTCGGCAATGTGGTGAGGCTCCTCTCCGGAAAGGAGATCAATATGCAATGTGATTCCGGCATTAAAGGCCAAGGCCCGAAAAAACTCTTTGATCAGACCCAGATCGAAGGAACCGGTGGTATTTTTTTTATAAATTACCCGATAGGCGAGAAAGGGTCGGTTGGAGATATCCATGACGACCCGAGCCAATGTTTCATCCATGGGAACTGTTGCTTCCCCATAACGCCTTATCCCCTCTTTTTTACCCAATGCCTGTTTAAGAGCCAGCCCGAGGCAAATCCCCAGATCCTCAACCGTGTGGTGGTCGTCAATCTCCGTGTCACCCCGGCCTTTTAATGTCAATTGCATGAAACCGTGGGCCGCCATTAAGTCCAGCATGTGGTTTATGAAAGGGATCCCGGTATCTACCGTTGATGGATCCACACTGTCAAGATTGAGTTTTAGGGAAATCTCAGTCTCTCTGGTCTTTCTCTCTATACTTGCTTCTCTCATCATCATGGCATCGTTTCCATCAGCATAATGGTGGAGATGAGGGGATTCGAACCCCTGGCCTGTACGTTGCGAACGTACCGCTCTCCCAACTGAGCTACACCCCCACTTGAAGGGGAAACCGTCTTGTCTGTTTTAAGGGATAAACATACACCGGATAAAACATGTAACGGTGCAGTATATACATCTGGCGAAGAAAATCAATATTTTTTTGAAATTTTCATTTAATTCATTTGACATCCGTTACGGTTGTGGTAAAAGAAACGCCATTGCCCCCGTAGCTCAGGTGGATAGAGCACCAGATTCCTAATCTGGGAGTCGTGCGTTCGAGTCGCGCCGGGGGCACCAGTGATAACAAGGACTTATGGCAAAACGGCCTCAGGTCCTTTTTTGTTTCCATCCTCCATTTCCTCATTCCTTAGGCAGAAGTTCACCTAGCCTATCGAACATATCCAGGCCTTTTAGCCGAGTGAGTTCCCCTTCAGCGGTCAGGTCGTAATGGATGGG
>ERZ889078.2996-NODE-2996-length-11602-cov-6.455530_pt1 | contig 11602 bp, 12 predicted proteins | sample MGYA00521266_ERZ889078 | MGnify/ENA primary metagenome ERZ889078 (study PRJEB32303, sample SAMEA104408618) | aquatic metagenome | biome: Brackish water; feature: Pelagic; material: water | place: Baltic Sea | collected 2014-06-16T06:34:00 | depth 76,534 m ... | reverse complement strand
GCCAACGGCGCGCGTTGGCGCCTCGCTTATCCGCGTCCGCCCGAGTTCGTGTCCGTCGTCGACAGCGAGGCCAAGAAGCGCAACGTGGACGCAGCCTTCGTCTGGGCCATCATGCGATCAGAGTCGCGCTTTGACCCCAGAATTCAGAGCCCGGTGCACGCTACGGGCCTGTTGCAGTTGATGCTGGCCACGGCCAAAGGCGTCAATCGCAGGATCGCGTCGGGGTATGACGTCACGTACCCCAACTTGATGAAGCCGGCGATCAACGTGCCCTTAGGCGTGGCGTACATGAGCCGGTTGCAGACGGTCATTGGCGACCACTGGGCGCTGGTGGCGTCGTCGTATAACGCTGGGCCCGGCAACACTCACAAGTGGCTGCGCAGCCGACCGACCGATGAGCTGGACATCTTCGTCGAGGCCATCCCCTTCAAGGAGAACCGGCGGTATGTCAAAGGGGTGCTCACTTCGTGGAGTCGCTACCGCGCGCTTTATGCCGACGACGAAGCGGCGCGCCTGTCGATCGACCTGCCCGACGCTTGACCCGCACACCGTCCAACTCACTTAGGCCTTGTTCAGTCGCGGCGAGACCCTAGCTTGCAAGTACGCAGAGACGCCGGAGGGCTCCATGATTTCACGTCTTATCGGTCTGATCCCAGAGGGTCAGAGCAAAGACACCGGCATGTTGGTTGGCGGCATGGCCGCGTTGCTGAGCGGCAATCGTGTGCTCGGTGTGTCGCTGGTTGGTCGCGGGCTCTACCAGACCGAGCTGCGCTGGCGGGCGAGGCACCCAGAGTTTAAGGGGTCATTTCGTGACCGTTGGCAGCTCGCGCTGGATCACTACGACCAGACCCACCAGGACACCATCAACCGCGGACTGCATCTCATTGGTGTGCCGATGGTCGTTGGCGGGGCGGTCGGGCTGTTCCTGTTTCGACCACCCAGCCCGCTGTGGGCGGTCTCGGCGACGAGCTTCAGCGTCGGTTGGGTCCTCAGCATCGTCGGACACGCGGCCTTCGAGAAAGGCCCCGCGGCGTTCACGGACGACGCGCTGTCGTTCATCGCCGGCCCGGTGTGGGATTTTCGACGCATGGGGATGACGCGCCGCGCTGGACGAGCGAACCAGACGCGCGCGCAGATGGCGCCGACCGCGCACGCGTAGCGAGCGGTGCCTGCTGGGACCGTGGCGCCGAACGAACATGGCGCCGAACGAACATGGCGCCGAACGAACATGGCGCCGAACGAACATGGCGCTGTATGAACATGGCGCGGAACCATCGCGAGGGGGCGCGTGTGTGATAGACTTGACGAGTAACGCAACGAACAATTCCTACGGACTCTTTTGAGGAGGGACACCATGGCAACTCAGACAACAGTTGTGAAAGACAGCGGCAGCAACGGCGCGATCAGCGCGCGAAAGGACGATCCAGTCATCCTCGACAGCCAAGGTGGGCGCACCATCGTGATGGAGAGCGTCGTCGCCAAAATCGCCGGATTGGCGGTCCGCGAGGTGCCCGGCGTGCACAACCTGGTGCCTTATGGCGCTGGACAGGCGATTACGTCGTTCGCTCGCAACATCCGCGGCAGCGACATGCGTGAGCTCGGTGTGCACGTCGAAGTTGGCACGATCGAAGCCGCGGTGGACGTGCGGATCGTGGCTGAGTACGGCGCATGCATCCCGGACATCGCGACGAGCATTCGCGAAAACGTGACCGCACGGGTCGGCGAGATGACTGGCCTCAGGCTCAAAGAGATCAACATCGAGGTGGTGGACCTTTACTTTGACGAGCCCGAGCGGGTATCGGTCGCGACTGGACGTGACCTTAAGTAAGCCGGGACACCAACATGCTGCGTTCCCTTGATTGGCTCCGTCGTTTCGTGACCTTCTCCGGCGGCTTGCTGTTCGCGGCGTGTGGCGTGTTTGTCTTTCTGCAATCGCTGACGCTCGTGCCACCGGTCCGTGGCGGCGGGGCAGGGCTTCAGTTCGTGCTCGACCTTGGGCCGGAGCCCGTCTCTTGGCGACTGACCTGGGCTGCCGCTGGCGTCGCAGCTGCGGTGCTCGGAGTCTTGGTCGCGGCCGCAGCCGTCGCGCGTACAGCGGGACGCGAGCCGTGGGTCACCCTTGAGAAACGGTACGATAAAATCCAGGGCAACTCGGTGGTGCGAGTGAGTCGCCGAGCGCTCCGCGGGCTCGCCGCACGCATGGTTGAGTTGGTGCCGGGTGTACACGACAGCGATCCCGTGCTCGAGCTCACACGCAAGGGGTGGCGCGTTCAGTGCGGTGTCTACGTGTCCGACGGCCCCGGTCTGCCGGAGCTGTTGCGGGAGATCGAGCGAACGCTGCGCCATGGTCTCGAGGCGCAGACGGGGCATCCCGTCGACGATATTGACGTCCGCGCGCAGATTACGCCGTTCAACCCAAAGCGCCGCGTGCAGTAGTCGTCGGTGACGACGCGGAGGGAGTGAGACATGGGCCCTGGTGATCCGTTTGGAGACGAGGAGCAAGACGACGCTGAGGTGGGCCGGCCACGGCGCGCCGCGCGGTCATCCGCACGCGGCGGTGGCTTCGCAGACCAAGAGCCAACCGAGCCGCAGTCCCCGATCGCGGCCATCGTGGACCGGCACCTGGGCACGTTCATCCTGGTCGGGCTCATCATCGGCGTCGCGTTTGGCTTGGCCGTGGTGCTGCGTGGCTTCATCGCGGCCCTGGTGCTCAGTGTATTCGGCGGTCTCGGCGTCGGGCTCGCGGTCGCGGTCTGGGTCGCTGCGTCGGGCCGGATCGATTTCGCCGCCGTCTGGGAAGCGCTCACCCGCCGCGGCCCTCGCTGACCGCCTCGATGCTCGTCGCACCGCCCCAAAGCGTCGCTGAGCTCATGGAGCGTGGCATCCAGCTGTCCGGTCGGCTCGTGTCGGACGTCGCGGCCGATCTCGACTGGCAGGTGCCTGCTGACTTGCGCCGCGCCAAGGGGTTCATAGGGAGACTACTGGAGACGGCGCTGGGCGCGCCGGAGGGCAACGCCCAGGCGCCAGACTTTCCGGCCCTGGGGGTCGAACTCAAGACGATCCCGATTCGCGCCGATGGTCGGCCAGTGGAGTCCACCTGGGTCACGCGAGCCTCGCTGCACGACGCGGCCGAGCAGCGCTGGGAGAGTTCGGCCGTGCACGCAAAATTACGTTGCGTTCTATGGATTCCGGTGCTGACCGAGCCTGGAGTCCCGCCTGCCGATCGTCGAATTGGATCGCCCCTGCTGTGGCGACCCGACTCCGTTGAAGAGGCGATGTTGCGGCGTGATTGGCATGATCTCATGGAGCGAATCCTGCACGGAGAGCTCGCAGATCTCGACGCAAAGGTGGGTGATGCCCTGCAACTTCGGCCCAAAGGCGCGACCGCCCAAGAGCGCACGCACGCGGTCGACATTGACGGCCGACCGGTCATGGCTCAGGCCCGCGGTTTTTACCTCCGCGCGAGCTTCACAAGAGGCGTTCTTCTGCGTGGCTTTGGCTTGGCAGAACGGTCGACCAGTGCTACGGTCAGCCCATGATCGTGCAACACGTCTCGCGAGAGAAACACCCTCGAGAACTCCACCACGTGGTTCGCTTCGGCGACCTCGAGGCGGCGGTTCCGACGGCGGAGAGGCAGACTGTCTTCCTCTCTGTTCAATTTACCGGATCCGTGGTCTCTGGCCCGCCGGAACATCGCCTGTCTCAGCGCTCTGGTCGAACCAAAGCTGGGTCGAATGACGGTGTTGATTACGTACAGCTCGCGCTGGTGAGTTTTCACCCGAGAGCTGAACGCGTCGTCGAGCCAGACGGTAGACCTTGGGACGGTGTCGTGGAACCGGTGGTGGTTTTTGCGGAGATCTATCCGATCGAACGCAAGGTCAGCGAGTGGTTCCCGAAGCTGCGTGCGGCGGTCGGTGAGGTGCTTGTCGCACGCATCGGCGAGCTAGCGCGCGGTGGCCTGCCGGGCGAGCGCTGGTTGCTGCACATCGGATTCCTGCCTGAGAGCGGTTCGCTCGAGGTCGGGGTGACGACGTGGACGGACCTCCGCAAGAACGACGAGCTGGTCGACCAGTTCAAGGTCTAGCGCTTCAAAGGTCAGGCGTATCTGGCTTTGACGTATCTGGCTTTGACGTATCTGGCTCTTGCGTAGGTGGCTCTGGCAGCGACCGGTTCGGCGGCGAGCGCCGCTCGCTCATGCTGCGCTGCGCGTGACGCGGGTGTCGGCGTTGATTCGCCTGTGCTGCCGGACTACGGTGCGCGCCCACCCAGGAGTCGCCGTGGCCACGACCGATCTCGCGACGACACCGACCCCTTCGCCGGCGGCGTCAGGCAGCCTCTCAACCACCGACACGCCGCCGACCCAGATCGCTGGGTGGGGGCGCATCGCGTTGCCTGGTCACGAGGTCTTCGGCGAAGACCTGGAGCGGCTGAGCGCGCGACCAACCCTATTTCGCGGCCTCGGACGCTCCTACGGGGACTCAAGTCTCCCGGCCTCGCCGTCTGCAACCGTGGTGAACACGACGCTCGCCGACAGAGTCCTCAGCTGGAACCCCGAGACGGGGATGCTCCGGGCCGAGGCCGGGCTGTCCCTCTACACCATGAACCGGCTGTTCCTCCCTGCGCGCTGGTTCACACCGGTGAGTCCAGGTACGCAGTTCGTGACCCTCGGCGGGATGGTCGCCAGTGATGTGCACGGCAAGAATCATCACGTCGCCGGGTGTTTCGGCCAACACGTGCGCGCGATGCGGATGCGCGTGGCCGATGGCCGTGTGCTTGAGGTGACCCAACGCCAGTACGCAGACTTGTTTTGGGCGACGGTCGGCGGCATGGGGTGGACCGGGGCGATCTTGGAGGTTGAGGTGCAGCTCCAGCGCGTGCCGTCGCCCTGGATCACACAGCACACAGAGCAGGTCGGCGACCTCGAGACGCTGGTCGGGCGGCTGAAGGAGGTCAGTCGAACCTGGCCGATGACCATGTCTTGGATCGACTGCCTCAAGCGCGGCAAAAACATGGGTCGTGGGATCGTGTTCTACGGCCGCTGGGCAGACGCCAAGGACGCGCCCGCGACGTTTCCAGCCTGGCGTGGTGAGGTCGCGCTCCCGGTCGACGCGCCGTCTTGGGCGCTGAATCCTTTGACCATGGGCGCCTTCAACTTCGGCGTGTACCGCTCACACATTCCGCGCCACAAGCACGCAATCGTGGGTCCGGAGACGTTCTACTACCCGCTGGACTACGTGCGCAGCTGGAATCGCGCGTACGGCCTGAGTGGTTTTACCCAGTACCAATGTGTCATCCCGGACGACGCCGGATTGCGCGCCGTCGTCCGCTTCATGGAGCTGCTGACTGCGTCCGGCGCGGCGTCGTTCCTCTGCGTGATGAAGGACTGTGGCCCCGAGGGCGAAGGCTTGCTGAGTTTTCCCAAAGCCGGCACGTCGATTGCCGTCGACATCCCGGTCAAGGCGGACACGGCGGCGGTCGTGGCGCGGCTGAACAAGCTGGTCATCGAGGTGGGTGGTCGCATCTACCTGACGAAGGACAGCTTCACGACGGCCGACGATTTTCGCGCTATGGAGCCCCGGTTGGACGCCTTTCTTGAGGCTCGACAGACGTGGGACCCGGAGCGCCGCTTTGCGAGCGCCCAGAGCGTGCGGCTCTTCGGTGACGACCCAACAGGAGCGAGATGAACACCATCATTTTGGGCGCGACGCGTGGGATGGGCAGGGCGCTCGCCCGGCAGATGGCGGCGCGCGGCGACACCCTGTTCCTTCTCGGCCGCGACGAAGACCAGCTCGCGCACTCCGCAGCGGACCTGCAGGCGCGGGGACACGAAGGCTTGCCGGGGACGTGTGTGTGTGATCTGGCCGATGCGACGACTTTCGCGCCGGCGCTGTCGGCGGCCAACGCTGCCCTCGGCACCGTCGATTGCGTCGTGGTGACGGCGGGTCTCTTCGCGCCCCAGGACCAGCTGGTGGCTGATCTGGCCCTGACGTGGCGCCTGTTCGACGTGAACCTGACCGGCACCATCGTGTTCTGCGAGGCGGCGCGACCGCTGTTGCTGGCCGACGGCGGCGGAACGCTGTGTGTCTTTAGTTCGGTGGCTGGGGACCGTGGCCGCAAACCCGTGGCCCTCTACGGCGCTAGCAAGGCGGGTCTCAGCTACTATCTTGAAGCGATGGACCACACCTATCGCGGCGCGGGGATGCGGACGGTCTGTGTGAAGCCCGGCTTCGTGAGGACCGGGATGACCGCGGGCCTGAAGCCGCCGCCCTTCGCCGGCGACCCCGACCCGGTCGCGCGGCGTGTGCTCTCGGCCATCGACCGTGGCACGCCGATCGTGTACGCGCCCGCCATGTGGCGTTGGGTGATGTTGGTTATCCGCGGCTTGCCGCGCTTCGTGATGCGGCGAATCGGCTTCTAAGGCCGGGCGGCGGCGCCTGTTCGCGGGGCGTGTCAGGTCCGCCCGCTCACAGCTCGCCGCCCTGATCCTCGGCTACATGACGACGGGACGCAGCTTGCGGGCCAACTTGCTCTTGATGGCCGCCTCGACCTGACGCACACGCTCGCGGGAGATCCCGAACTTGTCGCTCAGCTCCTGCAGCGTAGCCGGGTCGTCGGCCAGCATGCGGGAGTCGAGGATGGCGCGCTCCTTCTCGTTGAGGCGCTGGCGCACCAAGTCGATGCGCTCACGCGTCACGGCGAGCATCTCGGCGTGCGCGTAGTGGTCTTCGGCGCAGCCGCCGGGGCAGGCCAACGTCTCGCCCAAGGTCAGGCGGCCGTCCGCGACGACCGCGCCGTCGAGGTCCATGTAGCGACGCGCGGCGTTGGCCGACTTGTGCCACCGGGCGACGTCGTTGAGGCTGGGTTTGGCATCTTTGGACACGCGGGTGGCGCCGTCGGCGCGCGCCGCCCGAACCGTTGCTGAGCGTTTGTCATCCTTCTCTGCGCGCATGCCGTCGCCGCGAGCGGCCTCCCCACGGCCGAGCTCAGCGTCCGTCGCCGCGTCACGGTGGCGGCCGAAGAGCAGCCGTCGTTGCTGCGACGAAGGCAGCACGCGCACGAGGGCCCACTGGCTGGAGATGTGCGCTTGAATCGTCGCCTTGATCCACCACACTGCGTACGTGAGCAGACGGTTGCCATGGTTCGGGTTGAATCGCTCGACGGCCGTGATGAGGCCCAGATTGCCCTCTTGGATGAGGTCGATCATGTCGAGTTTGTAGCTGCTGTACTTGTAGGCGACCTTCACGACGAAGCGCAGGTTGCTGTTGATGAGCTTGGTCTTGGCGGCGGCGTCTCCGTCGGCGAAGAACCGTTGCGCCAGGGTCTCTTCCTCTTCGCGGGTGAGCAGCTCGTGGCGGTTGATCTCCCGCATGTAGGACTCAAGGACGTTGTCGTTGCGGCGACGGTCGTAGCTGTGGCTGGTTGAGGGGGTCGTCATTTTGCTCTCCATGGCTGATTCCAAGGGCGGGTTGAAGCTGGTGTGCCTCCGCCGTGGTGCAACCCTTAAGAGCAACTTGCGTGCCAGGGAGAGATGAATCTTGATTCAAAAGTTTGCCGTGCTTTCATAGCAGGGACTTACACGTGCCGAAGCCTCGTAATCGTCATGACGACTCACCCTGGAGGCCGACACGTCGGCTGGGCGGTGGGTGGGTTTCCCCAGGTAAGTGGGAAATATCCCCCGTTCCGTCGTCTGCACCCTGAGCGCTTCGAGTCTAGTCCAACGGCGGCACCCCGACGCTGAACCGCACCTCGGTGCCGCCGCCGGGTGGGCAGCGCAACGTCGCGGTGCCGCCGTGGCGCTCTGCGGTCTGGCGCACAATCGCCAAACCAAGCCCTGTGCCTTGGTGCCGCGTGGTGAAGAACGGCTCGAAGATCCGGGCTCGCAGCGCCTCTGGGACGCCGGGGCCATCGTCGACCACCGTCATCACCACCAGGTTCCGAACCCGCCGTGCGCCCAGCACCACCGTGCCCTCGCCGTGCAGCGCCTGGGCCGCGTTGATGGCGAGGTTGAGCAGCGCCGCCACCACGTGACGCGCGTCCAGCGAGCCCGTCAGCGGACCACCATCTGTGTCAGGGTGGACCTCGACGCGCAGTTCTACGGCCCGAAACCGCGGATCGCCGCGCACCTGCGTCCGCACCTCATTCAGCAAGTGTTCGATGTTCGCTCGAGAGCGCTTCAGCGTCCGTGGCCGCGCGTAGTCCAGCAGGTCTTCCATGGTGTCGTTCAGCGTCTCGATGCGCTTGAGGATGTCGCCAATAATCGCCCGCTCCGGGCTCGCCTCGGGCATCCGCCGCACGATGACCTGCAGCGCGCCGCCGATCCCCGCCAGTGGATTTTTCACCTCATGTGCGACCACCGTCGCCATTTTGCCCAGCCGGGCCAGCGCCGCCCGCTCACGCAGCGCCTGCTCCGTAGCCTTCCGCGCAGTGATGTCCGTCCGAATCGACACGTATTGGTACGGGCGCCCCGTCGGATCGAGGAACGGCACGATCGTGGTGTCGACCCAGTAGTCTGTTCCGTCCTTCCGGTGGTTGAGGATCTCCCCGCGCCACACCCGACCCTTCGCGATCGTGAGCCACAGATCGCGAATGAACGCCTTTGGGTGATGCCCGGAGTTGACGATCCCGTGGTCCTTGCCGAGCAGCTCTTCGCGCTCATAGCCCGAGATCTCGCAGAACTTGTCATTGGCGTAGGTGATGCGTCCCTTCACATCGGTGATTGCGACGATGGAGGCTTGATCGAGCGCGTCCTTCATCTCGGTCAGCTGCCGCTCCGAGGTCGCTAGCGCCGCCGTGGTGTGAAAGATGTCGGTGACGTCGGTCCCGGAGCTCAATGTGCCCGTGATCTGCCCGGCGTCGCCGCGGAGCAGCACGTTGTTCCAGGCGATGAGGCGCTCCGACCCATCTGCGCTGAGCACCGGGCTCTGGTGCGTGCCGTGGCGGGAGGCTTGATCATGCACGAGCGCGTGAAATACGCCGCGCAGCTGGGCCCGGCTGAACTCCGGCACACAGCGCTCAAACCAATCGACGCCGATCCCCTCGCCGTCACCGAACCCCAACACCTCCCGAGATTTCCGGTTCAGCAGGGCGATCCGGCCGTCGGCGTCCAGCACGACCATCAGACTGTCGGTCGTGTCGATGAAGTTCGATTGGGCCTGCTCCGCCACGATTCGGGTCCGCGCCAGCTCGACTTCGGTCGGTGGTCTGGGTGCGGCAATGTCTGTACTTTGGCTACTCACCGAGCACCTCCGTTCTGGTGAGCGGGGAGGATAGAGGGGTCATCGCAAATTTTCTCAGCATTCGTCGCGAAAGTGTCTATCTTGCGCAAGTATTGGTGTAGGTGCCGCTGAGCCGTTTGCGCAGTCAGCCTTGACTCGCGTTGAGCGCGCTCGCTCTCCCGCCCCCGGTCGTCTCGGTGATGGAGTTCTCCGTGGTCCTCGTGGTTGACGATGAGTACTTGATTCGATGGTCCGTCGGCGAACGCTTGCGCCAGGAAGGCATCGTCGTCATGGAGGCTGGGACCGGCGCCGAAGCGCGCCGACAGCTCGGCCCGGATGTGTCGGTGGTGGTCTTGGACGTCAAGCTCCCGGACGCAGACGGCCTCGATCTGCTCGCCGAGTTCACGGCATCTCATCCGGACGTCGCAGTCATCATGATCACCGCGCACGGAACCGAGGAGATGGCCGACGTCGCCATCGGGCTGGGCGCGAGTGGTTTCCTCCGCAAACCCTTCGATGTGGAGGAGCTGTTGGCGGAGGTGATCGCAGCGCGCGACGGCATCAGCGACGCGGACGTGTACTAGGGGCTGATGCGGCGCGGCGGCGCCGGTGAGCCGGTCCCTGGTCCCTGGTCCCTGGTCCGTGGCCCCTGCCCCCTGCGCCCTGGTGTCAGGTCGTTGCGTTGGAAGCGATGGCGGCCGCCAGCGCTGGCCGATACGCGGGTCACTGCTGCCAGCCGCCGATCGCTTGACGCACGCGGGTGTGCGGCGGACTCTGCGCTCGGTTCGTTGGAGTGATCGATGTCCTCAGCTCGCATCCTAGTCGTCGACGATGAAGCGCTCATCCGGTGGTCTCTCTCCGAGCGGCTGACGGAGGAGGGCTACACGGTGACGGTCGCCGCCGATGGCGAGACGGCGCGTCGATTGGCGGCGCTTGACCCTCCGAGCTTGATTTTCCTCGATTATCGCTTGCCCGACACGACGGGGATCGAGCTGCTTCGCCATTTTCGCAGCACCCAACCTGATGTGCCCGTGCTGCTGATGACCGGCCACTCCAGCGTGGAGCGCGCGGTCGAGGCGATGCGCCAGGGTGCCTACCACTACGCTGTGAAGCCGCTGAATCTTGAGGAGATCGTCGTCCTGGCGGCCAAGGCGTTGGCGGAGGGTCGGCTGCGGCAAGAGGTGCGGGCGCTGCGTGCGTCGAACTCCGCGCCCTACAGCTTCGATCACATCATCGGCGAGTCGGAGCCCATGCAGCGGGTCAAGCGGCTGATGCGCAAGATCGCGTCGACCCGCGCGAGCACGATCCTGTTGACCGGTGAGTCGGGCACCGGCAAGGATCTGGCCGCGAAGGCGATCCACTACAACTCGAATCGTGGCGACCGGCCATTCATGAACATCACCTGCTCCGCGATCCAGGAGTCGCTGCTGGAGAGCGAGCTGTTCGGCTACGAGAAGGGCGCGTTCACCGACGCCAAGCAACGCAAGAAGGGGCTGCTCGAGCAGGCGGACAGCGGGACGGTGTTCCTCGACGAGATCGGGGAGACGACGCCGGGCTTTCAGGCGAAGTTGCTGAGATTTTTGGAAGAGAAGACGTTCAAACGTGTCGGTGGCGTGGACGACGTACGGGTCGACCTGCGGGTTATCGCAGCCACAAACCGCGACTTGGCCGCCGATGTGAAGGCCGGCCGCTTTCGCCAAGATCTCTTCTACCGACTCGCGGTCTTGCCCATCGAGTTGCCGCCCCTGCGCGCGCGGATCGGCGACGTGCCTCGGCTCCTGACGTTTTTCGTGGGCCGTTTCAACGAGGAGTTCCGCAAACGAATCCGCGGCGTCAGCCCGGACGCCGTGCAGGCGCTCGTCGATTATTCGTGGCCTGGCAACGTGCGTGAGCTCAAGAACGCCGTGGAGCGCGCGATGCTGCTGACGGAGAGGGATGAGCTCGGGGTGGATGACTTCATGATGGTGCTGCGGCCCCAAGGCGGCGTGATCGGCGACTTTGCGTTGCCGGCCGACGGCATCGATCTTGAGCAGGTTGAGCTGGGATTTGTGCGCCAGGCGCTCGACCGCTGTGACGGCAATCGCACACAGGCGGCGCGACTGCTGTCGATCTCGCGGGACCAGATGCGGTACCGCGTCGAGAAGTTTGGGCTGTAACGCGGATGCCTGACGCTCCCGCAGCGTGTCGCCACTGCCGGTCGCCGGTGGGGGCGGGCGAGCAGTTCTGTTGCGGCGGCTGCGAGGCCGTGTTTGCGGCCCTCCAGGGCGATGGGCTCGACCAATACTATCGGCTGCGCGACGTCGATCGGGACGCCTTAATGGGGGTCGCGGCGAGGCCCCGTGGCGGGGACGCCTACGCCTATCTCGACACCGAGAGCTATCGACATG
>ERZ889078.2995-NODE-2995-length-11603-cov-32.740821_pt1 | contig 11603 bp, 5 predicted proteins | sample MGYA00521266_ERZ889078 | MGnify/ENA primary metagenome ERZ889078 (study PRJEB32303, sample SAMEA104408618) | aquatic metagenome | biome: Brackish water; feature: Pelagic; material: water | place: Baltic Sea | collected 2014-06-16T06:34:00 | depth 76,534 m ... | reverse complement strand
ACTTCCTTCTTACGATCGGAAAGCATGTGCATTGCCTGACTTCTTTTTTTCTTATCTGGAGGATGAACGCTATTTTCCATCTTCAAAGCCTGAGTATCTTGTCTTTGTGAGTAGGTAAATGTGTGAATATAAGAAATAGGCAAATCAGCTATAAACTCCATAGCACTAGCGAATTCTTCATTTGTTTCAGTAGGAAAGCCAACAATCACATCGGCTGCGATACAAGCATTTGGCAATACAGATTTAATTTTTTCTACTCTAGCTGCATACATTTTTGTATCATAAAAACGGCGCATATCTTTCAGTACTTGGTCTGAGCCACTCTGCAATGGAATATGAAAATGGGGCAGAAAAACTTTTGATTGAGCCACCAAATCAATGATTTCATCCGTAAGCAACTCTGGCTCAATAGAAGAAATGCGAATTCGCTCAATTCCAGGGACTTTTTCTAACTCTAAAAGAAAATGATAAAAAGTCTCTTCAGTCCCTTTTCCAAAATCGCCAATATTTACACCCGTAAGTATAATTTCACGAATTCCTGATTGCCCAATTTCACGTGCCACTTCGATAGTTTTGGCGATTGAAGCACTTCTCGATCTTCCCCTTGCCAACGGAATTGAGCAATAGGTGCAGTAATGATCGCAACCATCTTGCACTTTCAAAAAACTTCTGGTGCGATCGCCCGAAGAATAAGAAGGCATAAATCGTTTTACCTTTTTTATATTTGCCACATGCACCTCCGCAGATCTCTCTGAATCAGGATTTTGCAAATATTCTACTATGTTGTATTTATCATCATTTCCCAAAACCAAATCAATGCTTGACAATGCCGCTACTTTCTCTGGGTTCAGTTGCGGATAGCATCCCATCACAGTAACTTTAGCATTAGGATTTCGCATTTTGGCTTGTTTGGCGGTTGAATGTGTTTTCCGCTCTGCTAAATGCGTGACTGAACAAGAATTGATTACATAAAAATCGGCCTTGCTTTTAAAATCAACAATCTCATATTCAGATGTTGGGAACATTTTAGCAATAGACGAAGTTTCCGAAAAATTCAATTTACAACCTAATGTATGGAATGCTATTTTCTTTCTCACAATGGATAATATTATTAATCGGCAAAGATACAGATTAGTCATAAATTGAAAGCCCTATTTTCATGGAATAAATATCATTGAAAATCATAATGAAAATAAATATAGCATTCGTATTCCGATGAAACTGATATAGTGGAATTTATTTCAACTCAAACCCACAGTACACTATAATTATACTTTAAGGTCAAGCCGCAAATAGCCTTAATAATATTTTACCAAACCTGCATGATTTTTTATAAATTTGCTCCCCTAATTATTTATTCATTCAACATCAAATATTTATGAAAAAATCAATCTTTATTTTTAGTTTTATTGCAGCATTTGGTTTAATGGCATGCAATAACAACAGCAACACGGAAGTTGTGGAAGAAATTACTCCTGATACAAATCTATATACCGCAGTAGAAGGCGCCAATGTGGATGTATATACTGAGGTAGAATTGAAAGCCGATATTAGTCATCTTAGCGCCAACGAAAAAGAAGTATTGCGTCTTTTGTTCCAGGCGGCTGATATTATGGAAGACATTTATTGGAAACAAGCTTATGGCGATCGCGAGTCTCTTTTAGCCAATATTACTGATCCCCAACTTAAGTTATTTGCTCAAATTAATTACGGGCCATGGGATCGTTTAGATGGTAATAAATCGTTTTTGAACCAATTTGGCGCAAAACCAGCTGGCGCAAATTTTTACCCTGCTGATATGACCAAAGAAGAGTTTGAAGCATTAGCAGATTCAAACAAAACCAACCTTTATACACTAATTCGTCGTGATGAGCAAGGTGCTTTAAATGTAGTTTGGTATCATGATGCTTACAAAATTGAGGTTGAGAAAGCTGCAGAAATTATTCTACAAGCTGCCACTTTTGCTGATGATGCTGGTTTGAAAAAATATTTAGAGCTACGTGCTCAAGCACTTCTAACAGACCAATATCAAGCTAGCGACATGGCTTGGATGGAAATGAAAACCACTAATATCGATTTTGTTGTTGGCCCTATAGAGAATTACGAAGACCACCTATTTGGATATAAAGCAGCTCACGAATCCTTTCTATTGATAAAAGATGTTGAGTGGAGTGATAAGCTTGCATATTATGCTCAGTTTTTACCACAAATGCAAAAAGAATTGCCTGTGGATGCCAAATACAAACAAGAAACTCCTGGCTTAGATGTGGATTTAAATGCTTATGAAGTAGTATATTACGCAGGAGATTGCAATGCCGGCAGTAAAACAATTGCTATTAATCTTCCAAATGATGAAGAGGTGCAATTGAAAAAAGGCAGCCGCAAATTGCAGTTAAAGAATGCTATGCGTGCTAAATTTGATAAAATATTAGTACCCATTTCTGAAGTACTTATTGCTGAAGATCAGCGTCAACATATTCAATTTGATGCATTTTTCGCCAACACTATGTTTCATGAAGTATCGCATGGTATGGGTGTGAAAAACGTAATTAATACTGATGGAAAAATTAGTGTACGCGTAGCTTTAAAAGAACAATATTCAGCAATTGAAGAAGGGAAAGCAGATATTTTAGGTTTATATTTAGTAACGAAATTAGCCAATATGGGCGAATTAAAAGATGCTAACTTAATGGATAATTATGTGACTTTTATGGCTGGTATATTTAGAAGTATCCGCTTTGGAGCGGCTAGTGCTCACGGAAAAGCCAATCTTATCCGCTTCAACTATTTTCTTGAAAAGCAAGCATTTACACGTAATGAAAACGGAACTTACAGTATCAATTTTGACAAAATGGTGGAGGCATCTGCTGCTTTAACACAAGATATTTTAAAGATACAAGGTGATGGCGATTATGATGTAGCGAAAGCATTTGTTGAAAAATGGGCAGTGGTAACACCCCAACTTCAAGCAGATTTGGACAGATTAGCTGATGCTAATATTCCAAAGGACATATATTATAAGCAAGGCCCAGCAGTATTGGGATTATAATTAATTCTGATTTTCAGATTTTAAAAAGTAGCTATTCATTTTTTGGATAGCTACTTTTTTATTGATAAGTAAAAAACAAGCCCAACTTTTACCGAATCAATTGAACTGTGCCAACAATTTCGTATTGATCCATGAGTGGCTCTTTGAGCCTAATCACGTAAGTAAAAACATCACTATTTAAAAAATTCCCATTAATATCTTTTCCATCCCAGTGCTTTGATACATCTAGTGTTGAAAATACCAGTTGCCCCCATCGGCTGTAAATATAAAACTCATAAATCTCGAGGTTAAACAACCCCACTGGTCCAAAATCATCATTAATTCCGTCGCCATTTGGAGAAAATGCGGTAGGCATAAAAAGCGTATTACAATCGTAGGCAAATATAAAAATCGAAGTGTCAGCACTACATTCAACATTATTATAAGAGTTAGTGGCCGTTACAGTATAAATATCAGGTTGACTTGGTACTACCTGCCAAGTGTCTCCCAAGTTTGCGCCATTATTCCAAATATAATTTTGACCACCTGTTGCATTCAAAAATAAATAACTACCAAAACAAATCGTATCAGTATTCGACATAATCGCTGGTTGAGGCATTGGAATCATTGTAACATCTGTGCTAGTACTATCAAAGCAACCTGCTGCATCCCAAACCACAACTCCATATTGAGTCGATATTGAAGGCTTTACCCAAATAAATGGCATACTACTTCCATTTGACCAAGCATATTGATTCCAAATACCAGGATCTAATTTCACACTATCTCCTTCGCAAAATGCTTGGTCTGGCTCAAGAAATGGAGTTGGATTATTTCCAACCAAAACATCTATAGAATCGGTTGTAACGCACTGAATATTGTAAAATACATCTACCCAGTAAGTGCCAGAACTAGTCACAACAAGCTGTGCGTTAGTTGAATTATCTTGCCATAGATAGGATGCACCTAAGTTTTCCGCATCCAATATCAGGCTACTGCCACTGCATAACAATGTGTCGCTGCCAAGATCCACAACAGGGAAAGCTGCAGTTTCGACGACGATAGTATCACTATTTTTACAATTCCCATTGGCCACTTCAACCCATAGCGTGTCGGTAGAAAAAGCATCATGAAATGGAGAAACTGAGGAATTATTCCATAAATAAGTAGAGATGGAATCAGCGCTTGCGTCCAAATGCACGGTATCGCCTTCACAGATGAGGGTATCATTTCCCAGATCCACATTGGGATAATCATTATACAAAACAGTTACTGTATCATGAAATTCGCAAACCTGGGCAAAATAAATATCATCAATGGCGAAATCATTCCCACTAGGATTGACGTTTTGGTTCTTAATACAGATGTTTGCTGAAATCTGCGTTGGGCCAGAAGTCCAAGTCTGAAAAAAGTTTTGCCACAGACATGTTGTAGAGCTAACATTTACATTTGAACCTATGGAAGTATTGTTTATTGAAAAGTTTAATATGGCAGGATTTGAAGAATGAACAGAGGTAAACCAAGCTGAAAAAATATAATCAGTTGCCGGTACCACAGCAACAGTCTGACACCAAACACTTTGATTAGCAACTGCGGAACCATTAACAATCATAAAATTACCTGTTCCTGTAGTGTGATCGGTACATGGAGAAAAATTTACATGGGTAAGACTAGCATTTGTACTGATAGCGTATTGACCGTCATTGCTCAAAAGCCCATATGAGCCTCCTGTTCCATAAACATAATTGCTAGTAAATAACAAATTACCATAATCAAAATCACCATTAATAACAATGTTGGCAGAATCTACAATTTTGGCGGCACAAGAATAAATACCTGGCGTTGTGACAGTAATCGAAGAGGCTGTGCTATTTGTATTCCAGAGATAACTGATATACGCTTGATCTGCATGAAGAACAACAGACTGTCCGGCACATAATGTTGTATCATGACCAATTGTAAGCGTATCATTGCACCATTGGGAGAATAAATTATTTCCCATCAGGAAAGTAAAAATTATGAAAATGACAAGCCTCATATCTTTTATATATTTGAGCAAAGATATTGAAAATAATAATAAAGAATTTTGGCTATTTAGACATGAATAACTTATAATCTACTCCCATTTCGCATTTGGTTTTTAATATCCAAATTGCCTTTCTTATCATTGAGCATCTTTAAAAAATAGTCTTCAAAATAATCGGTTGGTAAACGTGAATCCCAGGCCACAATATTTCCTTTTTTGTCAATTAGTATTGCCCTTGGCAATACGCTTAACTGAAAATCTTGAATAAAATAATATTTGTCTTCCAAAAATACAAAATGCCAATTGAAATTTTGATTTTCAATAACACTCATCATATCTTCTTTGTTTCTATCCAAAGAGACATGCACAAAAGCGATGATATCATCAAATTTTTCATTTAGCTCTTTGGTAAATTTCATCTGAGATAAACACTCAATACACTCATCATCCCAAAATTGGAAATAGATATATTTTCCAGCTAATCGCTCCAAAGAGAGCGTATCACCTTTTATATCAATTAGCTCAAAATCAGGTGCTTTGTCGCCAATACTCAATGCTTGTAATCTAGTGCGTAAATTTACCGCAATACGCTGATGTTCTTTACTATACTTACTTGCACTGATATCGTAAAGGATATTAATTAATGCCTTTTTATTAAAATCTGGCATGCTATATAATTGAGGAATATTTCTCAAAATAACAAGCTCTCTAAGCACTGGATTAGTCAATAAACTATCTTCAGCCAATAGTGCAGACAGAGCTTGATAACTTTGCTCTTTATTAATGACTGAATCAAGTCGTTGTCTAATAGAGTTAGTTACTCTGGAGCTAATATATTTAGTCCAAAAAGAACTAAAAAAGCTCATAAAAGCGGGATTATTATAGGCTATTTTCTTGGGATCGAAATAGGTTTTTACCACCCAGTCTTCACCATATTGATTGCTCAACATCCGCAATTGCACAAACTGAATTTCTGCATAACTTTTTAAGTAATCATTAGGATTAGCTACAAGAAATGAGTCCACAATTATTTTTAAAGAATCAACCAACTTCCAGCTTTTGTTGCCTAACCTCAATTGCAAATGATTCTTGTCAATAAAATCATCAAAATACAAAGTTAGCTCGTATAAATCTTCGTTCAGCTCCTGTGCTTCAGGTTTAACAATTTTAAATGGTGGAGCTAAATAACCTACTACCATTTTGGGGTAATAATTACGATTATTAAAATCAACTGCATCCACCTCTAATTGGTAATCTTTTTTAGGCTCAACATAAAATGAAATTCTAAAGTACTGTATTTCAATATTATAATTAGTTACTTGATTATTATAACTCTCAAAACTCATATTTCCCTTTGCATCAAATTGCTTCTCAAAAAGTACAATACGCTCCAGTGAAATTAAATCTTTATAAGTCCAAATAATGGCTTTTTGATTTTCAGCTCCAGGGAAATGGATTTGAATGCTATTCTTTGCCCAAAGATTTTGGTTAGCAAAAAAAACAAAAATAAATCCAAAAATAAATTTAGTTTTTATCGAAATCATAGCCTCTTAACGTTAGTCTTTGCGTAATATTTCGTCAATAATGATTGTAGGAACCAATTGGCTAATATCACCATGGTGCTTGATGACGTCTCTAACAATAGAGGAACTGATGGCAGTATGCGCATTGGAAGTGAGCATAAAAATAGTTTCAATTTCAGGGTCCATCAATTTATTAACCTGTCCAATTCCTCTTTCAAACTCAAAATCAGCACTAGTACGCAAGCCACGGAGAATATATTGAGCATTTTCTACCTTGCAAAAATCAATAGTTAAACCAGAAAAAGACTTGACAATAATCTTAGTTTCACCTTCAAAACTCTTTCTAATCCATGCCATGCGTTGTTCAACGCTAAACATGGATTGCTTGGTAGAATTCATACCTACGGCAATAATAATTTCATCAAAGAGAGGAATGGCTCTACGAATCACACTCTCATGCCCAATGGTGATGGGATCAAAACTACCTGGAAATACAGCTTTTCTCATGGTTAAAAATATTTTTACTATTGAATTTACAAAAGTAGGGATTTTTCTTATTGCATTTTACACCTTCGATGTGAGTGTTTATGGCTTAGTTATTCAAAGCATTTGAAACATATCGAGTATCTTATATGTTTATCAACAGTTGCGGTTTATAACTATATCTAAAAACGGGTATAATCCGTGTTTTTTAATAAAAATTTAACAATATTTTTGTAGCTAGAAAAAATTATTACAACTAAAAATTAAACTATGAAATCAAAAATTCTACTGGCAGTTCTCGCCATAATTATGGCAGTTCCGTTAAAAGCACAAGTTGAGTATTATGGCATGACCAATATTGGTGGAACATCAAATGCAGGCACTATTTTTAAAACTAACTCCTCTGGGACAAATTTACAGACCATTTACAATTTTGAGTACGAAAATAAGGGGAAAAATCCTCAAGGAATTCTTAGCCAAGCTACCAATGGGAAACTCTATGGCGTGGCTCGATTTGGTGGTGACAATATTTCATCTTTTCCATACTACTCATCGTTGAAACACAGCGGAGTAATCTATGAATTTGATCCTAGTACAAATATTTATAACGTACTGTATCATTTCGACGATACTGCAAGTGGTTGTTGGCCAGAAGATTCACCTATTGAGGCAGCAAACGGGAAACTCTATGGTGTTGTTAGAGGAGGAGGTGTTCATAATTATGGAACGGTATATTGTTTTGACAGAGCAACATCTACCTATACTAAAATTCATGACTTTGAAGGTAGTTATGCTGCAGTAGGATATGATGGAGTGCAGCCTGTTGGGAATTTATTAAAAGCTACTGACGGAAAACTATACGGCTTAACTAATGGAGGTGGTTATAATGGTCACGGCACCATTTTTAAAATAGATCCAACAACTAATACTTACACTAAATTATTGGACTTACAGATTTCCTATTCTGGAACTAATGCTGGATATAGTCCCGAATCTGGACTTATTCAAGCCGCCAATGGAAAAATGTATGCAACAACACAATCTGGAGGGAGCAGTTATAACGGAAATATTTTTGAATATAATCCAATCACCAATATAGCAACTAATAAATTTGAATTTACAGGAAATGGAATGGGCGTTTATCCCTATGGTTCTTTATCTGTAATTGGTGTTGATAGCTTGTATGGTGTTACCTATAACTACTACAACTCTATTAGTCATTATTATCTCTGGAGATATCAGATTTCTACTGGAAATTTAGTCGTTGTAGATAGTATTGTAAATGGAACTTTCAGTCGTGAATTGTCAATAACCCCTTCTGGTAAATTATTAGTATCAGGATATGATTATAACATATCTTATGGAATACGCTTTTGGGAGTTTGATCCTGCCACTCGAACAAGAGTTCTGAAAGACACCACCAATTTAGCTACCAATTCACAAGGAATGATGCTTGCAAGTAATGGCAAGTTTTACGGAGGCTTTGGTAACCAATTTGGCACACCTTATTCTGATGGAACATTTCTAGAATATGATATGACAAATCATCAAGTTATCAGGAAGTTCAACTTTTCCGACCCTATCGATGGCGTTTCTCCTGAAAGTGGATTAATGATGGCTACCAATGGAAGGCTTTATGGAACAACTTCACTAGGTGGCGATTATAACAAAGGCGTCATATTTGAAATAAACCCTTCCAATGATGCTTACACCGTAAAATTCTCTTTAGATTCATTATCCGGATATGCACCTCGTAGTATAATCACAGAAACCTCCAATGGTAAATTTTACATATTAACACGAAGAGGTGGTACAACTGGCTTAGGTACAATTATTCAGATTGACACTACTACTTGGACTCTGTCAAAAAAAGCTGATTTTACTACTTCAATAGGAAGGAATCCCGAGGGCAAACTTACCGAAGCCAATAACGGATTACTTTATGGATTGGCTCCCTATGAAGGAGGTAACGGATATGGAAGTATTTTTGAGTTTAACCCCAACACAAACGCACTGAATATCAAGTACTCATTTAACTATAGCAATGCAACTGGTTATTCTCCCATCGGAAGTTTACTTTTAGCAGATAATGGAAATTTGTATGGATATACCAGATATGGAGGAGGAAGCTCGTATGCTAACGGAGCACTTTTTGAATATGTCCCTGGCACCACAACTTGTACATCAAAAAAATTGATGCTTCAATATTCAGGATATTATGCGGAAAGAAATACGCCTATTCAACTCGATAATGGAAAAATGTATTCCTTAATTAAAGGAGGTGGGAATTACTATCATGGAACCCTTTTGGAATATGACTTAAACAGTAATTCTTTTTCTGCATTGGTAAATTTCTCTGACAGTTATTCTGGAAAATACCCAAAAGGAGATTTAATAGAAGCTGCAAATGGGAAACTCTACGGAATGACTTCGGAAGGTGGAGTCAATGGAAAAGGAGTCCTTTTTGAATATGATATTGCAAGCTCAACCTATACAAAAAAAACAGAGTTTAACAGCGTAAATGGAAGTTTCCCAACTGGAACATTGGTAGAAGTTTGTCCAAGCGCAATTTCAATAACGCTCCAACCTCAAATTTCATCTGTTTGTGCTGGAGATATGGCATATATTTCAGTAGCGGCAACAAATTGTAGCAGATTAACTTACCAATGGTATAAAAATGGAGTAAAATTTATTGGAGAAACCAATGATACGATCACTTTCAATAATTTAAGTACATCTGATAATGGCAGTTATTATTGCAAAATAATGGGTGGAGCAAAGGCGGTGGTTTCATCAACTTATGTATTGACTGTAGCAACGCCTCCTGTTGTTAATTTAAGCGGATTGTCTAATAGTTATTGTGTTAATGGTCCAGTATCTTCATTAACGGGAACACCTAGTGGAGGAACTTTTTCAGGATCAAACTTAATAGGAAGCGTTTTTGTACCTGTAGCAGCGGGCAATTTCGATATTATTTACAATTATACTGATACTCAAGGTTGTTCAAATAGCGATACTGCAAGTACAATTGTTAATACTTTGCCTTTGGCTAGCTTTACTGGACTAGCATCTTCTTATTGTATAAATAACCTACCGGCTACACTTTATCCTACAACAGCCGGAGGTACATTTACAGGAACTGCCGTAATTGGAAATACCTTCGATCCTTCTATATATACTTTTAATGGTGGACCATTATACTATATATCTAAAGTTAAATATCAAATAACTGATGCCAATGGTTGTAGCAATAGTGATTCTGTAAATACAAATGTTTATAACGTTCCTGCTGTTACCATTTCGGGCTTAGCGACAGCTTATTGCGCCAATGCAAATAATGACACCATGGTTGTTTCGCCAATTGGTGGCACGATTACCGCGGGGATAGGATTAAGTGGAAACATATTTAGTCCTTCATTGGCAAATTTAGGAAATAATCCAATTTATTATTCCTACACAAGTTCCAATAATTGTACGAATATCGACACTCTAGAAATCACGGTAAATGCACCTCCCATCAGTACTTTTACAGGCTTAGCAAGTTCCTATTGTGAGGGAGATTTACCGACTACATTAGTCCCCACTGTTGCTGGTGGAACTTTCGTCGGAGATGCAATTCAAGGAAGCACCTTTAATCCTGCATATTATGTTTTCGTTGGCGGAGTGCTCTCGTTTCAATCGCAAGTTAATTATACGATAACCGATCTTAATAATTGTAGCAGTATGGATTCAGCCTTCACCACAATCTATAAATCACCTGTTGCTTTAATCAGTGGTGTTGACACTTCTTATTGTTCCAACGCTATAGATGTTACAGTAAATACAAGTCCAACAGGTGGAACATTAAGCTCAACAAGTGGACTAAATGGAAACGTATTCAGCCCATCCTTAGCCAGTTTAGGAGCAAATTCTCTGTATTATGTTTTTACAGATCTTCATAGCTGTTCTGCTTATGATACGCTAAACATCAATATTTTAGAATCCCCAACAGTGGTACTTGGAAATGACACCACGATTTGTATCAATCACACCATTCTACTAGATGCAGGAAGTGGAAATGGGTTAATTTATTTATGGAGTGATGGAAGTACAAACCAAACCCTTTCAATTGATGGAAGCATATTGGGAACAGGAGTTTATAGCTATTCGGTTACAGTTACCAATGCTAATCTATGTGAAGAAAGTAAAACTCTTGAAATCACTGTTGACCCTTGTACTGGATTAGAAGAAACTGACAATGATTTAGCTTTAAATGTATATCCTAATCCTTCTAATGGTATAATCAATATCACGTCAAAAGCGAATTTGGGAATTATGGATATTGAAATATATTCTTCAATGGGAAAATTAATTATGAAAACTGAGTGGAATAGTAATGATAGCCAAACTCAAAACATCAATCTCAGTAAAGAGCCAAAAGGGGTTTACTATTTACGATTTAGCAATAAAAATCAAGTCTTTACCAAAAGGATTGTAATTCAATAAAATAATCATTACTGACCGACAAAAATAATTCAGTGAATAAAATAAATCGGGCGAAAAA
>ERZ889078.2991-NODE-2991-length-11626-cov-6.380520_pt1 | contig 11626 bp, 10 predicted proteins | sample MGYA00521266_ERZ889078 | MGnify/ENA primary metagenome ERZ889078 (study PRJEB32303, sample SAMEA104408618) | aquatic metagenome | biome: Brackish water; feature: Pelagic; material: water | place: Baltic Sea | collected 2014-06-16T06:34:00 | depth 76,534 m ... | reverse complement strand
CACTCCATCAAGTAGTATGAACATGAGGTCATCAATTATCGTGGACACGCTCAGTGCTCCCCTGAAAAGAAGTATTTAAAGCGGACATTTTCTGGTAGGCATCTGAAGCAGACTCTAATTCTGAACTACTTTTGGTTATATTCTGTGAATCTTGTGTTCCCCAGGTATCAGTTTTAGATAAGGTATTCCCGTCTTTTAGTGAGGAGCTTAACTCTGATCCAAATTTCGCAATCTGATTATCGGAATACTTATAATCCATTCCGGCTTGTAGTGACTCTGATGATGTTTGTGTAGACCCATCTGATGAAGTACTCTGCATGTTCCCTGCTAGTCCAGCCCCAGCTTTTAATCCGACTCCAGCTGCACCCATTATTTGGCTGAATTTTGCAGCATTAAAAGAACCATTTGCATCGATAGAGGCGACAGCAGCACCGGTTACGGCATCTTTATGGTCATGCGATATAGCACCAGATTCAGCCAGGCCTTTGGAGAATGAGCTTGCGTTTTGTGCGATTTGTGAATTTCCAGCACTTACGGAACGTCCTATATCTTCAGCGCGATCAAATCTTTGTTGTTCAGTTTGTCCACTTGTAATTGAATGTCCTAATGTGTCGGTATATTGATCTGCACTTTGCCTGAGATTTGCTTCTGTTGAACTAACTCCCTTACTTAATGCTGTACTTATTTGCGCGGTTCCAATCATAGACTCAGATCCTGTCATCATCATACCATTCAAATAGTTCCCACTATGCATGGATGCTATGTTTGCCATTCCCGGATTATTCTTAATGTCTGGTGAAACATATCCTTCATCGACAACATCAGAGCTTTTTAATCTTCCAGCTAAATGCGTGGCTGTTACGGCTGACCCATAAATGAGCATTAGAGCAATAGCTGGAGTTGAAGCGGCAAGTAATCCACCGGTTGCGATCCAGTGTTGCATTGTATCGGCTGCTGCGTTTAGTGAATAGAATGAATCCCAGTTGTGAGTCCCCATTGTGCCGTATGTGGCGACTGCGCGACTTGCAGCCGAATAGACATAAAGATTCACGATTGACAGTAACGGCATCCAGAGCTGGATCCAGATTAAGAGCGCAAAATACTTACCAGCCAATTGTATGCCTTTGGCTCCAAGCACAATGACAAAAGCCATAATAGGACTGATTGCATAAATGAAAGCTTCAAAAAATGCCAGCATGGGCCTGACAATTGACATAAACAAGGTTTGTTCTGTCGCCCATTGGGTATTTCTTTGCTGTAGAGCCTGGTTAACCATCATTGCTCCCGATAGATCCTGGGTGTCCTTGTATTTCCTTTCAGCGGCCATTCCTAAAATAGGCTCCAGAACTGCAAGTTTTATGTATCGTGTTGCTGCCATTCCAACTGGGATCAATGCCGCTATTGCATCATTGGTCTTTGTGATAGAAGAATCACCGGCACCTAAATTATTAGCATCTAAACCCAGTATAGAATTAAAGGCTCTGGTTGTTTCGGCATCGAAAGTAGTTGTGGCTTGTAAAGCGTCCCAGGCATCTGCGCAAGTGTAATTTACACCAATGCTACTGCCGGGATTGATGAATAATTGAGTTCCATAAAGGTTTGAATCAAACTCCAGGCCTACTTCAAAGGATGAAGTATAGAGTTGATGCGCCGTTATTAAGCCAAGGTCAATTTTAGTCAATGTGCAATCTTTTATGTATTCAGTCCAGCTCTTTTGCAGATCTACTTGTCCCGACCCTGAATCTTCATTGATACCATTCCAAATAGCGCTTTGCATCGACTTGTTACGAATATCAGTTAGTATCCGTAAGGATTCAGAGAATTCATTTTCGGTCATTGCTGGAACTATAGGTGCATACGCCTGCTCAAAAAGTTCGGTTAACTTGTAACCGACAAGGGATATTATTCCACCAGCTGCAGCGGGTCCTATTGGCACATCGTCTACAACTCGTACCTGGCCGGTATAGGTGTCTTCGATTAGTACTCGTGCTGTTGGCACAAACATAGTCGAGTATATTATGAAGCCCAGTAGGACATGTTGAAATTCAATTTTCTGACCTCCAGTGGATATACCGCTTATTACCACTGAAAAAACGCCAACTAGAAGGCCAACCTGCACCATTGCTGTGAAATCATCGATACCAGCAATCATCGCTAGTGCAATCATGACTTGCTCAAGAAATAAAGAGTCCCCTATGGAGTAAATTGTAAAGTACATAGCTATTTAGCCCTGTTATTGTTTGCGCTACTGATAAAATAGTTTGGTTTATCAATATTCTTAATAATATTGTTGTATTTTTCCTCGACCTCAGAGACGCTGCCGTAGGTACTATTAAGAGATATAAACTCTTTTTCAAGATCATCGTAAGAGGCTTTGATCATTTCCATTGCCTTTCCTTTATATGTTTCATTTTTCTGTTGAGCTAATGCATCCTCCGTAGCTCTGACGGATTCTCTAATCAGCCTCCATACATATTCCAGGGTCACGGGGTTAATTACGTCCCGGATTAATGTTTCTGCTGCAGCTGTTGATTTGGGTGCTATCTGAAATATTTTTGTACCAATAGAGTGAGGCATGGCGGCTAAAATTGCTTTTTGTTCATCGGTAAAATTGGCGTTAATATCTCCATTTCGTATATGAGTGATTAACCCTGTTGCTCCAACAAAAGCATCTAGTATGCGTTCTTTGAGTCCAGTAATATTTATTGTTTTCTTGTCTGCAGGGTTTATTCGACAAAGATTTACATAATCTGTTTGTGAACAATCATAAATTTCTGCATTTTGTTTACCCTCAATTAGGTCTTGTATAGTGAGTTGTAATCCGGGTAATTCAATTACTTCTGTAGTCTCGCCATTATCATCAGGATTTGTTACCAGGTCTCCGACAACAACGCTACCGGTCATTGACATGATGCTTTCTATAAGTTCCGCATCACCACCGGTATACCAATTTTGGGCGTTCTGGTATCGAAGTGCTTTATAAACGACATTGCCTGTATTTTTTTGAGCGAATACATCAGCATCAGCATCTTTTGCGCGTCGAGAGGGGGTTAAAGACTCTGAGATGAAACCCTGTAAATCACCGAAATCATCGCCTACACCCGTTAAGGATGCTTTAAGTGAAGCATCTGTTTTTTCCTTTATTTTCCAGGGCATAATGCTTGATGCATCATTGACAAGCCCTTGGGCAAGCTGACAGGAATTGGAGAGATTGCTATTTAAGGCCTGAACCTTAGATTGAAGTTCGTTCATCCATTTCATGCAGTCCGGGCACATATTGTCCATGGCGAGCTGGAATGCGTAGCCTTGTGCATTTGATGCTACTTGTCTGAGTAATTGAACCAGTTGATCGGCATTAACAAAACTGAATGATCCCCCAAAAGCATCAATGCCTCCACATCCACCCTTAGCACTAGGAGCTACCATAGAGATCAAGTTTTCATTAACTATTTTGGTTTTATAGGTATAGTGACCCAGTGTGTAGCCTGATCTGCGCATGGTTTCATATGAACCTGGGGCAGTGTAATTCTCCATATCCTGATAAATATTATCGAGCTGTGTTTGCATACCGGCAGCAAAAGTTTGTTGAACAATCAGCAGTAATAATGTGTATATAATTAAGGTTGTATTAATTAATGATTTCATGTGGATTACCTTTGTTTGAACAGGTTAACGATGTCTTTCTGGGGAACAGGGACGGAGCTTGTATCGCTTGAGCTATTTTTTAGTTGTGTAATATCAACATTGATCGAACCAAGATTGCGTATTGGTCTTGTTTGGTTTAATTCTGCCTCATTGATGACTCCTAATCGATTTGCTCCAATGAGTAGTCGATCCCTCAGGTCGGAATAACTTACCGGTGCCTGGCTGATAACATCGTAATTACCATCTGCACTTATTAATGCAATAGCGGGGTAAGTTGATATGCTGAGTGTCTTTGACCTGCCTTTATCTTCTTTAAAGCCTTGATCGGCCAGTTCTTGAGTCGGTTGGGCCGTAGTGATTTTTAAAATATCAAAGTCAAAGTTTCTGACAAGCATGCTGATAATATCGGCTTGTATCTTTGAAGCGTTGCTATTATCTGAAAAGAAAAATATGCCTGAGTTATGACTGATATGATCCAGTGTTTCAGCCCTTTTTTGTGTTGCCTCCTCATCCAGTTGGCGATTTGCATAAGTAGCTGTGGGTCTTTGTGATATTGAATCGAACATTGGGTGTCCAAGTGTTGCTTTCTTGTTAGCATCCATAAATTGCATGGATTTATTCATGGCGTAATTTTGTATATATAAATATGCAGATACATTTTCCACGGTGGGACTGTCTATTGCTGCATCCAGATAGAACTGAATGTTTCCTCGTATCCAGGCTGATGAGAAGGGTGCAGCTCCTTCTTCCTGAGGCACTTTAGGTTTTGCTACAGGAGGTGGTGTCGGGTTATGGGGGGCTTCTTTTTCTATCTTTATTTCAGGTTCGGGATCTTCTTGTTCTTTATAAAAAAACCATCCCTCTTCATTTCGATTTAACCACCTGTCCTGATCAGCAGTTGCTATGACGATCATTGGTTGCATAGTAATTGCGTATAAGAAAGTTACTAAAATTAATTTAAGCATTTTAATTGTTCGCTTATTTAAGTAACTCTGGATTTTAACTTATCAGCACGGTTTCCTTATTTTTCTACAACCACCGAAAAGGTGTTTATTTTCAGTTTTCTGTGTTTATTGCGGTTTTTAAAAGCCTCGGATTTGAAGCCCAACGTACTTGGTATTAAATTCACAGGTATAAATAAGGTGTCAAAGCGCAGGTCATTGTATATTTGCAAAATTTGTCAGTTCATCTAATAGATGGATGGTTCATCCTATGTAACCAAGTTAAATGATGTTAATTATGAGTCTAAATTTACCAGATTGGTTTTAGATTCATTTTTAAGTTTGGGTCAGCACAAATTCCACAAGTTTAATTGCAATACATACTTGTTTAAAAGTTGATTTTTTTCTTTGTTTTATATCAAGCCGGTAAGTAAAGGTGTTGATAAATAAAACCTGCAACCCTGTAAATAATGTGGTTTAGAATGGGTTTTAGATATGATTTTGCTGAAGAAATCTTTTACGACTTTAAAACAAAAATATAGCCAGGAATAGGAGGTATTCAGGCTAACCTATGTAAGAGTGTAATTATTTTTGCTTTAGCTTCCCTGTGCCTTAAATTGCTGACTACATTTTTAATGAATGGGTACGATCTTCAAGCATTATTTTAATTACATTATGGTCAAGACAAGAGCGCATAAAAACATTCATTGGTTTCATTTCTCCAGAATTATAAAAATCAAGCATCAATTGGTTAAATTCAAGCTGTCTCTTTGCGGGTAAATTAATAGCAGGATACCCTTCATTTAACAAAATTCCATTCATAATAAAACGCCCCATTCTTTTATTAACATCATAAAAAAACTGATTTTTTGACATCTCTAAAAAAACATAAATAGCTTTATCATAAATGTCATTAAATGATTGAGTCTTATTTGACATTTTTTCAAACAATTCTGGAAGACGCTCGTAAGAGGGTGGAGTATATTCGGTTCCTCCAATGTTAACTCCTCCTGAGCGAAAAACACCCCATTCTAATGCTTCTTCCTTAGCTGCGATAGAATGTAGTTCACAAGCATACCCAGCATTTAGAATAAAACTATCCTTTTTAATTGATGAAAAAAGGTAATTCCATGCTTTACCTTGATTGATGGTGATTTGTTGATCATTAACTTTATGTCCACCAACTGTTATCCCATCTAACAATGTTTGTACTTCAGGTAATGTCATAGCAATACCTTCAAGATTTACAGCATCACAGACAAAAACAGCAACTTCTCGCTGGGCAAGCATAAGAGCCTTTCCAAAGTCAGGCTTCATTTTCCATTTTTTATCTGTTGGGATCATTTTTTCTAATTTCATCAATATAGATTACAAAGCAAATTTTAGCGCAAATGTCTTGACCTGCAAATAGAGCCATATTTAAAAACAGCTACCATATAGAATATTGTAACACCTTTGTGTACCGGCTTGGCTGGGCCTTATATTACGACTTTTTTCATATGCAAGTGTATTAAATCCTGGGTATGTTCCTGTCCATAGAGTTCGTCCAATGAAAGACTTAGGCACTTAGCAAATTGTAGCACTTGAATATCAGTGATTTTCCTTTCGCAATTTTCAATTTTAGACAAAACAGCTTTACTTATATCGATTCCGCACAAATTCAGTTCATTGGAAAACTGATCCAATGTGAGTTTATGTTTGTTTCGATAGGCTCGTAATTGCGGTCCAATTATATTCATCAGGTATTTGTCTGTATGGCCATTTTATACTTTTGTATTTTATCTGATTGCATAAATTGTTTTATTGCTACAGCAGTCATTCTATCCGTTCTTTTTGTTCTGGGTGGTTGTGGAGACCCTCTTTTATCCATTCATCTAGCGTTTTTTCAATGTATCCTTCGTAAATCAGTAAATCATTTTATAACCTTCATTATTCTTAAGTGAAATCCACTTCTTTGACGTTTTTCTTGATCCGACAATTTTCAACCTGATCCCGAATTATCTTTAAGATTTTATTGGCTTCTGGTATGGCCTCAATTAATGCTCTCGGATGAGTCCGGTCTGATGATACCAGCACAATGGTTCCTAATTTGAAAAATCGATATACCAGGGGTTCGTCAAGCGTGTAGTCACGAAATCGATATAGTTCAATTTCAGAGTGTTCGAAATTGAAGACTCCAGTACGGACAATCAGTCTTTCGGTTGTCAATGTATAGCGCAATAATTTTACTGTCAGCCACTTCCACATCATGATGCCCAGCAGCGTTGCCATAAACCCAATAATAGCCAAATCTGTATACTGACCATGGTTATTTTGAAGTCCTGATATTGTATAGACAGGATAGATAGCGAGAAGAGTGAAGCTAATTATCAGGTAGGCGTTTACATTAACAATTTGAGAAGGGGTTTGAGTCCAGAGTGTTTTTTCTTCCATTTTGTGAATACCGGCAAAGAATTAAACCGTTATTCTATTAAAATTTGAAGCGATTCCGTTTTTTATAAAGCCCCTTTTTGGTATATTTCGAGATTTTTTGCAATATTTGTTAATTATTTGTGCATTATAATTATATCTATGCTATTTAATGAAGTCTTGTTGCGCAGGAGCATTAATCAATCTTCCTGTTTATTCTAATAATAAATAAAATGCAATATCATTACTGTTTATAAAATGAAAAATAAAATTGCCCCTAAATCACATATTGGCGATGTTGCTGATTTGGAAAATCGTACTGACTTGGCGGTTCGGATTCTGGAAGTCCGAAATAGATGTGGTCTTATTAATGTGCAGCTTCTTGAAATGATAGGCGAACGTATGGGTGTAAGGATACCCCCATCAAATCTTTCTGCCTGGATAAGAGGAAAGATACCAACTAAATATTCAGAAGCTACTATTCTCTCTATTCTTGATGACATTGAAGCTAAATATAAAATTTCAAACAATTCTAAAACTTATGTTGATCAAAATGAAATAACCAGGACGTTCAATGAATGGTTAAAAGTAATAACGGTTAAGCAAATTGCTATAGCATCTGAGGAAGTCGTCCAGAATATTTACCGGTGGAAAGAGGGGAAATCACCCATAAAAACTCGTAAATGGCGAACACTTAAAAGTAAAATTGAGCCGTTTGTGCAGTACTATAAATCTCAGAGTTAACCCCACTCGTCTTTGCCGTATTATTTCCAGGACTATATTTTTCTGGACTGTATAATAAGTTCATCTCCAGTTTCAGTCTGTCTATCTTAATGGGAAATGTGCTAATAGTAGATGATGAGTCTACGGGCAAAATAATATTAAAGCAGCTCATCAGTAATCTTCGTAATGATATAAATGTCATTACCTTAAGCTCTGGTATGGAAGGACTGAAATGGTTGTCCGAGAATAAGGTTGATTTAATAATTACCGATTACAGTATGCCAGAAATGAATGGTGTTGAGTTTATTCAGAAAATTCGATCTCTCGTAGACTGTGAGTTTGTGCCGATTATCATGATAACAGTCGTAAGTGATTTGACTGTAAGACACCAGGCTTTGAAATCTGGGGCGACAGTATTTCTTAAAAGACCTATTGATGAAATAGAGTGTGAAACTACTTGTAATAATTTACTTAAATTGCAGGAACAGAATCAAGTAATAAATGATAAGGCAGACTGGTTAGCTAGAAGCATCAATATTGCCACACAACAAATAGAATTTCGTGAGAAGTCTACCTTGCAGCATATTGGTTATATGTCGAGTTTTAGAATCCAGGGAGAGCCATCTAATTACACCCGCTTATCAAAATTAGTGTATTTGATTGCCTCAGGAATGGGGCTTACTGAGAGGGAGTGCAGGGATCTTGAGTACTCATCTCCGTTGCATGATGCTGGCATGATTAATTTGCCGGATAATATTATTCATAATAATGCTGAATTAAATGATGCAGAGCTTCAAGAGATAAAAATACACACAATAGTTGGTAATACACTTTTGTCTGAAAATAATTCTCGTTACTTCAGGGTAGGGGCAGAGATTGCGCTCTATCATCATGAGAAGTTTGATGGAACTGGTTATCCATTCGGTTTAAAAGGCATTAACATCTCGCTAAATGCAAGAATAATATCTATATGTAGTGTTTTTGAGGCTTTAATGTCTTATAGGTCATATCGAGAGGCCTGGTCTTTTAAAGATGCTATTTCATATATTCGGGATGAATCTGGTAAATCCTTTGATCCTGGTTGCGTAGATATTTTCCTTGAAAGATTCGACGGCGTAAGAAGGCTGTATTCAGATATTTAAATTGTTCTCAATAACTACAATGCTCTGAGCTATTATTTCGTTAAGTTCATTGGTACTGGATTGTATTTTATTCGAGTCAATATCACTCTCAGCAAACTCTTCACATTTAATACATTGCTGGACAACAGCAACAGCGCCAATTTCATAGGATGAACTTTTAATGGCGTGTAATTTTTCACGGTATTTTTTGTAGTCATTAGATTGTGCTTTATTTATGACGCCCAACGATCTCAAGACATCATGCTTATAGCTAGAGATGAGTTCATTAATAAAATCTTGACCATTACTCATGCTTTGTAACTTTTTTAATTTTTTTTCATTGATAGCGGGAGTAGATCCAAAGCTTTCTTTTTGGGTAGAATGTGGTTCAACTAAAGTTCTAATTGTTGTTAAGAGTAGTGTTGTATTCAGTGGTTTAGGTAAGTATCTTTCTGCACCAGACTCAAGACATGCTGCCTCACTTTTACAAGATGGTTCTGCCGACACAATAATGACTGGGATATGGCTTGTATTTTTATCCTGTTTTAAAAATTTTGTCAGAGTTATGCCATCCAGTTTAGGCATATTAAGGTCAAGAATTATGAGGTCTGGACGTAAGTGTTCAGATACGATAATATTTTTTGCCTCCTCTCCATTTTCGACAACATGGACTGTATAGCCATTGTTCAGGAGAATTTTCTTCGTGAGTTTGCGATTTACTTCGTTGTCTTCTGCAATCAGTATGACAGCAGAATTATTTGAAGATATTGTACTATTGTCTTGCCCTTTATCCTGATAAACACAGGAAATGGTTTTTAGATATTGAGAATAATGAATGGCAGGGAATAGATAATTATCAATATCCAGGTAATCAATAAAACTAAAATATCTATGATGTATCGTATTATAATTGACTATAGAATTTGCAGGGCCAATTAATATCAAGGGAGTCTCAGCATGTAATTCTTCATCCAGGATTACATCGCTAAACTGGAAAGGGTCATGATCTTTTATGACAGACTTATCAAGAATTAAAGCGTCATAACAGTCTTCTTCCAGTAATAACTTATAAGTAGCCGCTGTAGTATTTGTATATTTATATTGAACTCCCCACCTTTCTAGTAATGGGCGCACTTGATCCCCTATTTTCTTGCTAGATAGAAGTAATACATGTTTACCTTTTAATGCGGTATTTGGAATATTTATTTGTGTAGATACGACCGGTATTTCATACCATCTATAGCTGATAGAATCATTTATGATATCGCTTTTCCCCCCCCCAGTAATGAGACCAGTTCACGAAGAAGAGGGGATAGGGGATTTATTATGAATTTATTTTGATGAGTACTGTTTTTTTCCCAGGGATGTATTTCAATTCTGATTAGTAATTTCTCTTTAGTTTGTGGTATGGAGCTTAACTTAATAGTTGTATGAATTGATTTGTTTTTATAAGTGTCATTTTTCAATATTGCGAGCAAAAGATAAGTCAATAAGAATTTGTTAGAAACTATGTAGTATGGTGTTGATGGATCAGCATTAAATGTCAGATTTATTTGTCCGTCACTATGAAAGCACTCAGCGATTTTAATCACTTTACTCCATTCTTCAAGATAATTTATTTTTTCAGATTTTTGTATGTCATCAATATCTAATTTAGCGGTATTAATAAAGGAATTGATTAAGCAAGCAGACATATCAATCTGCTTTTTATACGCAGAGTCATCTGTTGAATTACGGGATTTAGCACTAAGTCTTTTTAGAGGCTCGTTAAGATCATCTGCTAGTAAAGATAATAAGTATTCTTTTGATTGTATGGCTGTATATGAAGATTCGGATCTTTTGATGTAATAGTATGCATATATAAACATAGCCATGAACGTGATGGCCATAGTAATGTCGATATTGCCGGTATTGTTAGAAAAGTTGATGGAATAAATGATGACAAGACCAGATATAGCGGCGGTGAATAGTAAATGCTTGATCCCGTATCTATGCGCATACTCCATCCCATAGATAAGATATAAAGGCATTATTGTTAATATATTGACACTATTAAGAACCCCCAGTACAGAGAGAGTAAGTAAGTCTATAAAAGTCGAGAGTAAATCTCTTATAGTGGATTTAGCTGGCTTGTGATTTATATGTATAACCAGCAACAGTGAAGCAATGGCATAAATTGCAGAATAAATTAATGAATTCTTAGCAGGTGATGATGTGATGAATCCTTCATCGATTAACCCAATTGAAGAAATAACTACCAGCAGTATGCTGATGGGCAAACGAATATATCTGGCGTGTATTTTTTCACTCTCGTTATAATTCATTTTTGAAGTATTACGTGCGTTTTGAATCATGTATTTTTTATTTTTGTAAGATGAGTTTCCGTTACATTTTAACAATTAATTCAATGAAGTTTTAGCCCACTTTAAATTATTTTCTATTACAATCTTTAGATGATTGGCCCACTCCAGTGGCAACCTTTAATATCGACAGATTTTCCTTCAATAAATTTTATTTCTGGGGGAGAATGTTGTGTATCTACATGACAAATTTCTTTGTTATTTCCATTGATACACCAATAATATCCCAGTTTTACTGGGATATCGATTTCTTCATAGTCGTGTTGACGTAAAGTCATTTCAAACTCAAAACCATTTGACCAGGCCCTATGATAATCCGGCTGTAATTCAAAAGGGGATGTAGTTGGGTGGTTATCGAGACCCTGATATAGGTCGGAAGGTGTCAACCTCATATGGACAGTTAGTTAAAAGATAACATTTATTTCAC
>ERZ889078.2988-NODE-2988-length-11635-cov-7.383333_pt1 | contig 11635 bp, 13 predicted proteins | sample MGYA00521266_ERZ889078 | MGnify/ENA primary metagenome ERZ889078 (study PRJEB32303, sample SAMEA104408618) | aquatic metagenome | biome: Brackish water; feature: Pelagic; material: water | place: Baltic Sea | collected 2014-06-16T06:34:00 | depth 76,534 m ... | reverse complement strand
TGAAATATCGTATAAAATGCTCAAAGATTTTGGGTGTGACCTCGCACAAGGTTTTCTGTTTAGCAAAGCATTGACCGTTGACGAATTAAATATATTTATTAAATCTTCACCTTATGGCCTTAGTGATAACAATATTGCATCGACAAAAGGTCCAAAAGAGAAAAAAACATGAGCATGCTTTTGATAAAATGCCTAGCTATTGCAAGCTGTGCCCTACCATGTTTATCCTATAACGCGAGCGCGCAGGACAGTTTTCCTGAGATTAGCTTTGAAGGCTTAGTGGATGTGCGCGCGGTGCAAGGCAGCGGACAAAGTAATTGGCTCGATCGCGGACTTGGTAAAACCCGCTATGGAACAGCATCTGATGGATCACGATCATCCATCCAATTTTCTGAAGCCTCGCTTATTGCCAATGTCCGCTTTAGTTGGGACCTAACGGCCATGGCCCACATCAAATTTGATCCTGAACAAAAGAATGCGGTCGATCTGGTTGAAGCCTATATAAAATATGATCCTGTGTCGACATCACCGTGGCGCATCCATGCTAAAGCGGGTATGTTTTTCCCGCCCATATCGCTTGAACACAGTGATGTGGCATGGACTAGCCCCTATAGCTTAACACCCTCAGCTATTAATACATGGGTGGGTGAAGAAATAAAAGCAACGGGTTTGGAAGTGACATTTGAACGCCGAATGGAAGATCTCACGCTGTCGCTCACTGGCGCGGCTTTCATGCTGAACGATCCGACCGGTACTTTGCTTGCTTGGCGCGGATGGGCGCTACATGACATCAAAGCCACTGCCCTTGGTCGCTTTGCACTGCCCGACATCAACTCCATAAAGTCGACCGGTATATTCAACAAGCAGGCTCCTTGGATTGAGCCACACCATGAAATTGATAACCGTGTGGGCTATTATGTAGCGGGTAACTGGGAGATGAAAGAGGCTTTCACCCTGTCGGCGCTTTATTATAATAACCGAGGCAATCCTATTGGTTTCGACGGTAATCAATATAGCTGGGGGACAAATTTTTTCAATCTAGGCCTGATCACCCTGCTGCCGGGAGACGTTGAGCTTTTGGCGCAATATATGAAGGGCAACACCATTATGGGGCCTAGAATTAACGAGGTTTATGTATTGGATATGGACTTCTCATCCTATTATATTTTGCTGAGTAAAATGATTGGCGAGCAACGCCTGTCGCTACGCTATGACAATTTTAAAACGGATGATTTATCGCTTATTGTTGAAGACAATAATAACGAGGCAGGTCATGCCTGGATGGCATCGCTGAGCCGCAGCTTTGACGGCGGTTTCCGATTAATGATGGAGATGCAATATGTTGATAGTGACCGCGCAAGCCGACTAGACTTTAACATTCCAACACACGCTAAAGAGACCCAGCTTCAATTTAGTTTTCGCTATAGTTTTTAGGCTCCGCTCTTGTCATAGTCTTTCTCAAGCTCTCTCGCCCGATTATAGCCTTCGTGGGTACGCAGTTGTTTCGCATAAGTCTCAATATTGCTGAAATGTTTAATAGCGCCTGTATTTCCAAGTATCTCGACGATAAACGACATCATAATGTCAGCGCCAGATAATGTATCAGCAACAAGATATTTTTTACCCGCAAGTTCGGCGTTAAAATAGCTGATCACTTTTTGGATTTCCGTATCGGCATAAGTATCAAGAAAATTCATTTTCGCGCCGTCTTTGCCAACAAACATTTTTAGCAGTAAGGGTAATATAGCTGAACTCTCAGCAAAGTGAATCCACTGTAAATACTGGGTAAAATCATCAGTACCTCTTACAGGTGCCAATCTGTCGGCTGCATATTTTTCAATAAGGTGCTCAGTAATTGCGCCCGATTCCGTAATGATCAGCCCACCGTCTTCGATTACTGGGGATTTGCCGAGCGGATGAATGGCTTTTAATTCAGGAGGCGCTAGGTTTGTTGTCGCATCACGTTGATATGGAACGATTTGATAGTCTTGTCCCAGCTCTTCCAGTAACCAGATGATACGCTGCGATCTGGATTTATTCAAATGGTGTAATTTTATCATGATAAAGGCTCTCTAATTTCTATCTTTAAAATACCATAGGCTAAATCCTCTTCGAGCCAAGCATCTTTTAGTGTTTTATTGCTTTATCTCTTTCCATCCACCAGCTAAGTCGATAAAACCATGAGAGCATCAAAGGGAATTTTCATGCGCGGATATTTTGGTATTGGAATTGATAGTGTCTCCAAAGCTGGCAATGTGGGTAATCTTATCCGCACGGGCCACAGTTTTGGCGCAAGTTTCGTTTTTGCGGTGTGCCCCAAGCGCTTTGTTCATAGTGGCGAGCTTGTAACCAAATCAAAGTCTGATACATCCAAGAGTGAAGGCCAACTGCCCTTTTATGTATATGATAGTGCCGCGGATATTGTGTTGCCACGTGGCTGCCGCATGGTTGGTATCGAGATGAGTGACGAAGCAGTTGACCTACCAAGCTTCAAGCACCCGCATCAGGCCGTTTATATGCTCGGCGGCGAGCGAAAAAGTCTCAGTCCTGAAGTTTTAGCGCTTTGTGATGATGTGATCAAAATTCCAACAAAATTCAGTCTTAATGTTGCAACTGCTGGCGCAATTGTTATGTATGATAGACTGCGCACGTTGGGCGGCTTTGCTGATCGGCCCTTAATGGATGGCAGGCAACCAGAAGAAAAGCAAACGCACCAGCACGGCGGACCAATTAGCAGACTGGAAAAAAGAAAGTTGAGTGAGTGATATGATAGGCAAAAGAATGAAATCCACTATTATAACTATATTAGCAGCTACGGTGATTTCCAGCAGCAGTTACGCTGACACTCGCAAGGATCTTGGCACCTTTAATAACTGGGACGCGCTTCTAGAGGTCAACGCCAAAGGCCAGAAAACTTGCTACATCATCTCAATGCCGAATAAGACTTCAACCAGCCAGCCTGTTTCAAGTCGCGGTGATAGCTATATGATGATTTCCATAAAACCAACTTACGGCATTATAGCAGAGATCATGGTAGCACTAGGTTTTGCGAGCAATGAATCCGCTGAAGCCACAGTGAGTGTTGATGGAGACCGCACCACGCGCATGTTCATGAAAGGCGAAGAGGCATGGACCTATGACGCACGCGATGACGTTGCTATGGTTGCTAAAATGAAAGCCGGCAGCAATTTGCTCTTCACCAGCACATCCAAGCGCGGAACCGTGCTGAAAGATACATACAGCCTATCTGGTTTTACTGCAGCCTTTAATGCGATATCGAGTGCTTGTAAGTAAATTATTTACCGTTCAAACATCGCTAAAGGCTCCCCTCGCATTAGCTTAGCCTTACGCTTCGTTGGTGCGCTTATTAGCCGTGCGCTAATTAATTGAACCACTTTACATACGCAATCAAACAGCCTATATAGCCATCAACATTAACCACTCACCAATGGAACGTTGGTGACCTATTAAACGTCCTGGCGCCCTAAGGGTTAAAGGCAAGGTGAAAAAAGATGCAAATAACGCCCGATGGCAATGTGCCAATCGTTAGTCCACGCCCTGTGGATATGGATGAAAAACTCAACATTTTAGGTCTTGACCGCACTGAGTTGAAAGACGCACTGATCGCAGCGGGTGTGCCGCTCAAACAGGCCAAAATGCGCACCCAGCAGGTTTGGCATTGGGTGTATCACCGCGGTGTCGCCGACTTTTCCTTGATGGATAATATCTCCAAGGTGGTGCAGGCCCAATTGGCTGAGCATTTCATTATTGAGAGGCCAAAAATTGTCGAGGCGCAATATAGCACTGATGGAACCCGTAAATATCTCATTCGTTTTGCTGATGGCAACGAAGCTGAGGCAGTCTATATCCCCGAATCGGATCGCGGCACTCTGTGTGTATCAAGCCAAGTGGGCTGCACGCTCAATTGTAAATTTTGCCACACCGGCACCATGAAGCTTGTGCGCAACTTAACCGCCGCTGAGATTGTCGCGCAGCTTATGATAGCACGGGATGATCTAGGTGAATGGGAAAATCCGACCCATGATCGCAGCGTCACCAATATCGTGCTGATGGGCATGGGTGAGCCGCTCTATAATTTTGATGCTGTTAAAAAAGCACTCGAAATTATCATGGACGAAGAAGGCATCCAGCTTTCGCGCCGTCGTATAACCCTATCAACCAGTGGGGTTGTTCCGCAGATGGAACAATGTGGACGTGAAATCGGTGTTAACCTAGCCGTATCCCTGCACGCAGTGAATAACGACGTGCGCTCTGATATTATGCCAATCAATAAAAAATATAGCTTGAACGACGTGCTTAAAGCCTGCGCCAATTACCCCGGTGCGCACAATGCACGCCGCATTACCTTTGAATATGCCATGCTCAAGGGTATCAACGACAGTGACGATGATGCACGTGAGCTAGTGCGCCTCCTCAAGCAATGGAATTTGCCCGCAAAGGTTAATCTCATTCCGTTCAACCCATGGCCCGGCACAGTTTATGAGTGCAGTGACGCAGCGCAGATCGAACGCTTTAGTGATATTGTCTTTAAAGGTGGTATTTCAGCCCCAATACGTAGGGCGCGCGGGGCGGATATCATGGCGGCTTGCGGTCAGCTAAAATCAGCGTCTGAGAAAAAATCCAAAGCGCAAATTTTACGCGAAGAAGCAGCGGCAGCTTAGGCGGGTTAAAGTCCTTACTTCTTCAAAACCTGTTTTATTCTGGCAATAAGGCTATCAATTTGATTGTTAGCGATATTACTGTCGCCAATGGGAAAGGCGCGGGCTTCTTGAAAGGCTTTGAGCGAGGCTTCACTCTGGCCTAAATCACTATTGAGAAACCCTTCCAAAAATTTCATACGGCGCATCGCTTGCTGATAGGTTGTTTCGCATTTAACCGCCATATCGAGAGTGGCTAAAGCTTTACGATAATTACCACGTCTAATTGCTGGCACTTGTGACTTACCCCACACACGGTAAGCAAGTGCCATATCATAATAATAATTTTCGCCCGCAATGAAAGGTGTGTTTGTAGGCTTACAGCCACTGTTTTTTTCCGCCGCCAAGCTATTTGCTTGCTTATACAAAGTGATGGCTTCAGTGTAGCGGCCTTGTCTCACTTCATTCTCGGCATTACGAATCAGTGAAGAAATATCAGTATTTTCATTAAGGCCCATATTTGGCTGTACTTTGTTCAGGCTGAGCGCGGGAGCGCTTGCACAAAAACCAAATAATAATCCAATGGCGACCAACTTCATTTTCATCATTACCATTCCTCATACCTATTTATACACCCTAGCTTAGCATCATTTTGATAAATATCCAGAAAACCATTAAAATGACTCTAAAAACTGCATTGACGGGGGAGCTAGACAAGCTTATATCTGCGCCAAATTTTAATTGGGCTTTCTGAATGAACAGGATGCCTAGGTGTGAGGTTCCCTACATGACACATAATATCAAAAAAGTTGTTCTTGCTTACTCTGGTGGTTTGGACACATCGATCATTTTACGCTGGCTTACTGAAACCTATAACTGTGAGGTTGTTACCTTCACTGCTGACTTGGGTCAAGGTGAAGAGCTTGAGCCTGCACGCAAAAAAGCGGAAATGATGGGCGTTAAAGAAATATATATCGAAGACCTGCGTGAAGAATTTGTGCGCGATTATGTCTTTCCGATGTTTCGTGCCAATACAGTTTATGAAGGCCAGTATCTGCTCGGCACCGCTATTGCTCGCCCGCTGATCGCCAAGCGGCAAATCGAAATTGCTGCGGAGACTGGCGCGGACGCTGTGTCTCACGGCGCAACTGGTAAAGGTAACGATCAGGTTCGTTTCGAGCTTGGCTATTATGGCTGTAATCCAGACATTAAGGTTATAGCACCGTGGCGCGAGTGGGATCTTGCAAGCCGCACCGACCTTATTAAATTTGCTGAAGCACATCAAATTCCCGTAGCAAAAGACAAGCGCGGCGAAAGCCCCTTTTCAGTCGACTCAAACTTGCTGCACACATCAAGTGAAGGCAAAGTTCTAGAAGACCCGTGGGAAGAAGCTCCTGAGTATGTTTATAGCCGCACGGTAAACCCCGAAGACGCACCGGACGAGCCTGAGATTATCGAGGTTGAGTTTGAAAAAGGTGATGCTATCGCAATTAACGGTATCGCTATGTCGCCAGCAACCCTGCTGACTCAGCTTAACGAATATGGTCGCAAGCACGGCATTGGTCGCCTTGACTTACTAGAAAATCGTTTTGTTGGCATGAAAAGCCGTGGTATTTACGAGACCCCGGGTGGCACAATTTTGCTAACCGCTCACCGAGGTATCGAACAAGTAACGCTTGATCGCGGAGCTGCTCACTTAAAAGACGAGATCATGCCAAAATATGCCGAGCTGATTTATAACGGCTTTTGGTTCTCGCCTGAGCGCGAAATGTTGCAAGCCCTGATTAACACCAGCCAAGAGTTTGTCGCGGGTACTGTGCGTCTCAAACTCTATAAAGGCAGCGTGAGCTTAATTGGTCGCAAGAGCCAGAATAGTCTTTATTCTATGGCGCATGTAACCTTTGAAAAAGACAGCGTTTATAACCAAAAGGACGCAGCGGGTTTCATCAAGCTTAATGCCCTTCGCCTTCGCCTGCTCAAACTGCGCGGCTAGAGAGCAAAATATGATTAAAAAAGCCGTATCATTGATTTGATGCGGCTTTTTTATTGCAATTTACCGTGAACTATTCATACCTTACGCCATGAACGCTTTTGTTATCATTGCTCCAGTATTTGCTATTCTCATCCTCGGATATGGTTTGGGCCGAACAAATTTATTTCCTGAAAATGGTGACAAAGCCCTTATCACCTTTGTTTGGTATATTGCCATACCAGCTTTGCTGTTTCGCGCCATGGCGACCAACCCGACACCAAATAGTGCTGAGTTGATACTGATTGCAGGCTATTATAGCGCAGTATTTACTGTCTATTTCATATCCACTCTTATTATGGGCTACGTCTTTAAAGGCCCTATGGATGAACGTGCCAGCTTTGCTTTTTCTTGCTGCTTTGCAAACGGAATGTTTATTGGCTTGCCAATCATTGAAAGTATGTACGGACATCAAGGAGTGAGGTTACTGCTGATACTACTCAGTGTGCATTCCTTTTCTCTGATCACAACATCCACTCTCATTGTTGAAACCTCACGCCAAGGCGCAGGTGCTCTGCATAAAGTAGCCGGTACGACAATGTTTTCTTTGGTGAAAAACCCTATCATTATAGCGCTCGCTGTCGGTATAAGCTGGGCTGGGTTGGCACTGCCTTTTCCCGAGTTCCTTGATCGCATGACTAGTTTTCCAGCTGCAGCTGCAGCGCCTTGCGGTCTGTTTGCAGCTGGCATGAGCCTGTCAAAAGTCAAAATAGCAGGAGATGTTAAACAAGCCATAACGGGTAGTCTGATAAAAATCATTGTCCTGCCAATGGCTGTTTATGGCTCAACAAAATATCTTTACGGCTTGCCAGATGTGTGGGTTGGCGTAGCGACCATGCTTGCCGCCATGCCAAGCGGCATAATAGCCTATAGTTTTGCGGTAGAATATAACGCAGCGCCCAGACGCTCAGCCTCTATCGTGATACTCTCTACCAGCTTTGCAGCTTTGAGTCTTTCCGCATTAATCAATATATTACATTAGGGCTTGATCGCTAACTGCGCGTCGCGCAGAGCTTTAAACTCAGAGCTTGCCGCCCATGCAGGCCAGCTATCCCCGTCAGCCACCATCATGCCAAGGTCATAATAGGCCCTAAGGTCAGCAATGGCACCGTCCATAACCCAATCCTCTTTTATTTCATCGCTTGGCTGGTGATAATCATGCGTGACATAATAGTCTTCTTTTTCTTTACCATAAGCGATGCCTTTTTCCAAATGGTCAAGGCCACTATTGGGGTAAAACATTGGCACTCCGTATTTAGCCAACTCAAAATGATCAGAGCGATAAAAATAGCCCTTTTGCGGCACTGGGTCTGGCATAATAACACGGCCATAGGTCGCGGCCACTTTTTCCATATAGCTATCAAGCTCGGAATTACCATAGCCAACACTGGTTATATCACGGGTTTGGCCATATGTGTTGAGACCATCCATATTAAGACCTGCCACAGTTTTATTGAGTGGGAAAAGTGGGTGATCGGCATAATAAACCGAGCCGAGTAGGCCTTGCTCTTCAGCTGTTACCGCAATAAAGACTATTGACCGCTTAGGCTTGACCACAAGGCTTGAAAAAGCTTTGGCCATTTCAAGGAGTCCTGCTGTGCCCGAAGCATTATCGAGCGCACCATTATAGATGCCGTCGCCATTAATTTCAGTGCCCGTTCCAAGATGGTCCCAATGCGCCATATAAATGAAAATTTCATCAGGGCTTTCACTGCCCTTAATCATGGCAGCGACATTACGTGAGCTCATGTGCTTTATAGTATTGTCGATTGTACTCGAGGCTTTTAGTGTCATAGGCACAGCTTTAAACCCGGGCTTTTGAGCAGCCTCTTTTAACATCTGATAATCAAGGCCAGATTTTTCAAACAGGCTCTTAGCAACATCGTTGGTTATCCAACCCTCCATTTGCGCTAAATGTTCACCACCATCAGCGCGCTCAATATCAAACTTTGCTCCGACCCAACTGCTTTGCACAGTTGTCCACGGATAGGCCGCAGGTTTGGTGTCGTGAATGATAATAGCACCTGCCGCACCCTGTTTGGCGGCTTCATCAAATTTATAGGTCCAGCGACCATAATAGGTCATGGCATTTCCGTTGAAAAGATTTTCATCCTGAGTGGCATATCCTGGGTCATTCACAAGAATGACGACCGTTTTTCCTTTAACATCGATACCCTCATAATCATTCCAGCTGCGCTCAGGCGCATTGATACCATAGCCAACAAAGACCATGTCACTCTCGGCCATGGAAATAGAGCCTTTTGCTTGGCGGGTCCAAACGACTTGCTCCTCGTAATAAGCGAGCTTAGTGACCTCACCCTTGGTATCGGTAATATTGAGTGATGCTGTGCGAGCTGCTTCAATCGAAATCAACGGCACCTGTTGGACATAACTGTCGCCATTAGCAGGCTCTAACCCCATGCCCTTAAAACTATCAATCAAATAATTAACTGTCAGCTCTTCGCCCTGTGTGCCCGGTCCGCGACCACCAAATTCATCTGAAGAGAGAACTTTAATGTGATTAAGCAAGCTTTGTTCACTCATCACATCTGATGCGTTTTTGCTTGATACATCCTGTGTTGTGTCTGGCCCGCAAGCAGCGAGCGTGAGTGATACTGTGAGAATAGCCCCAATTGTTTTAAACATTTTAGCTCCCTTTATTTAATCAAGAGCGCACTGTGCCATCACCGAGCTTACGGGTCAATCTGATATAAATTTACACAAAGAAAGCACTTCTAATGCCATCGATTATAAATTGCGCCGCCAGAGCCGCCAAGACAATACCAAGCACCCGCGTCAGCACGGTGGAGATTGTTTCTCCCACCAGCCCCATGACCCTTGCTGCCAATAAAAAAGTGATGAGCGAAATCACTAATACAGCCAGCATGGCACCAATTACCATAAGCTGGCCTTCAAAGTTATTCTGCTGATTTGTCATAAGGAGAATGATGGAAGCAATTGATCCGGGGCCAGCAATCAAGGGGATGGCTACAGGAAAAACAGAGATATCCTCAAAAACATGGTCTAGTTTTTCGGCCGCTTCCTGTTTGCGGTGTGTACGTTTTTCGAAAACCATTTCTACAGCAATAATGAAAAGCATGCTACCACCCGCAATGCGAAGCGCTTCCATTGATATACCAAGAGAACTCAGAAAAGGCTTACCCGCGAGGGCAAAAAACAGCAAAATACAGATCCCGACCATAGAACCCTTTATCGCCATCTTGCGCTGGTGATGCTTGGACGTTTTATCCGTGAGACTAGCAAAAATAGGGGCAATACCGATAGGATCAATGATCACAAACAATGTGATGAATGCTGAGATAAATATTGACATCATGTCCTGCATCGTATTTTCCTTCTTATCTTAGGCTCGCTGGATCAATTCCATTTTGGTAGCAGGTGGCCGTTACTGTGTTGGCTAGCAATAAAGCGATCGTCATAGGGCCAACACCGCCGGGTACGGGTGTTATAGCAGACGCATTCTTCGAGGCACCTTCAAAATCAACATCACCCACTAAACGCGTTTTACCTTCGCCCCGTTCAGGTGCATCTATGCGGTTAATACCAACATCAATGACCACAGCGCCTTTTTTGATCCAGTCACCCTTGATCATCTCTGGTCGACCAACGGCAGCAACCACAATATCAGCACGTCTAACTTCATCCGCTAAGTCCTGTGTGCGACTATGAGCAATGGTGACAGTGCAGCTTTCAGCCAGCAAGAGTTGCGCCATTGGCTTGCCAACAATGTTGGACCGTCCAACCACGATGGCCCGTCTGCCAGACAGAGAGCCGAGCGTATCCTTTAACATCATTATACAGCCAAGCGGGGTGCAGGGCACCATGCCTTTACCGCCTGTGGCCAGCAAACCTGTGTTTATCACATGAAAACCATCAACGTCTTTAGCGGGTGCTATGGCCTCAATGATAGCCGCTTCATCAATATGGTTTGGCAAAGGAAGCTGAACCAATATACCATTGACCGCAGGGTCAACATTGAGCGCATTAACTTTCGCCAGCAACTCTTCTTGAGTGGTCTCAGGTGGCAATTTAAACTCAAAGCTTGTCATGCCAGCCTCAGCCGTTTGCTTAGCTTTGTTGCGGACATAAACTTGGCTTGCAGGATCTTCGCCTAAAAGAATTACTGCCAAACCGGGCGTAATATTATGGTCTTTTTTCAGACGTGCAACATCACGTGCGACTTCGTCTCGCACTTTTTGTGAAAAAACTTTTCCGTCAATAATTGATGCTGTCATCTTACTCTCCATTTATTCGTAACTAATTTACAGATTAAGTTCCGCAATTCTGAACTCGATCAAAGCCTTTAAGTGATTGGGCTCGCCCTCAATCTTGAGAGCTTTATTGCGCGATGTTTCGCCTGAGATAATGGAAAATGCGCTCTTTGGCAATCGCCATGTTTTAGAAAGAAATTTGATAAGAGCCGCATTTGCCTTTCCTTTCTCAGGAACAACCGTCACACTCACTCTCATCCGCATAACACCCTCTCCACTCATTTCGACGCGATCAAATTTATTCTGTGCGGCGGATGGCGTTAAGCGGATGGCAATGGTGACACCATCCGCTATTTTCTTAACAAGACTTTCTGGGTTTAGCTTCACAGCAAACTACTGAACGCCTAAAAGCGGTGCAATCGTGTTCCATAAAAGTAGCCTTGCAAAATGGATAATCAACAAGCAAGCCAAAGGCGCAAGATCCACGTTTCCTAGATCCGGCATAAAGCGACGAACACGCGCGTAAAATGGAGCGGTTATTTTATATAGAAACTCAACAACCGTGTTAACAAGCGGTTGATGGGTATTGATGATATTAAAATAAATCAGCCAACTAACTACAAATTGTCCAATGATGAAATAGGCGTATATTCCCAAACAAACATCAATAATTTCAATAAAGGGAAACAGCATTTTTCCATACTCCTGTAAAAACC
>ERZ889078.2984-NODE-2984-length-11644-cov-10.351195_pt1 | contig 11644 bp, 12 predicted proteins | sample MGYA00521266_ERZ889078 | MGnify/ENA primary metagenome ERZ889078 (study PRJEB32303, sample SAMEA104408618) | aquatic metagenome | biome: Brackish water; feature: Pelagic; material: water | place: Baltic Sea | collected 2014-06-16T06:34:00 | depth 76,534 m ... | reverse complement strand
CACGGCTCATAACCTGAAGGTCGTAGGTTCAAATCCTACTCCCGCAACCAAAAAATACAAATATATCAAACAGATAGAATCCGACCTAAACAGTCGGGTTTTGGCTTGCGCATTTTGTGTCAACGCCATGTCAACGTTTGACGAGTCGCATGCAAAAGTGGTGGCTTTTTGTGTCTGGCCTCGCCAAAAACTCTGTGGCAGCATCGCCCAATGATCGAGTTCCGCACCCTTCCCAATGACCATCCTGACCTTGCGCATTCACCGTTGCTGCGGGCCGCGCTGTTAACGCTGCAGTACGCCCAAGAGCACGGCGCAATCGGTTTGACCAAAACGAAAGCGTTCAAACGCGTCTTCGTGCATTGGGCGGTCGAGCATTTTGACTGGCCTGGAAGCAGCGCCGAAGAAATGTTCCGCTACAACAAGGTCATCAATGAATACGAATTCCCGCCGCTGGAGGTACTGCATTATCTGTTGATCTCCCTGCGCCTGGGGCGGCACTTCAAAGGTGAATTCCGGCTAACCAAGCGTGGTGCTGAACTGGCGAAGGCGCCAGCGCTGCTGTTTGCTGAACTTATCCCCTTTTTCATTCTCGAGATCGACCATGCCTCCTACGCCCGTTTTGAAGAGCGCCCCTTTGGGAAATGGGATGTCTGGATGAACGTGATCAACGTCGAAGCCGACCACGGCACGACCGAAAGGGCGCTGTTCGCGGCATTCTATGGAAAGGAACACGACTGGGACAACGCTGGATGGCGCGAAATGGCCGCGTTCTCCTCTTGCGTGCTGCGCCCTCTGGAATGGTCCGGACTGCTGGTTCAGACCCGCGAAGAACGCGAAGGCAGGCACATCCACCACGTGTTCAAGACACCGCTTTGGCGCAGTGCACTGAAACTGGACACCGATGAAATGTTGCGGCCCGTGTTAATTCAGTAGGTCGCCAGACACACCCGGCCCAAAGCCGACTTTGACATGACCCTCTGTGGCTGCGGCGCAGCTTCATCAAAGCGGCCATTTTGGGGCCGTTAAGCATTGTTTGCGCTGGAACCTCGTTTAATGGACGACGCTGTCGCACATTTTGACAACTGGATAAAGGATGCAAACATCAAAAAGGGGTTGGTTGTTCACGGGCTGGCATGGATGCCTCAACACGTTTTGCGGGCCTAAAACTATCAACCAACATCAGCGAATGGAGAAAGCCTTTAGAGCGATAATTTATTGTATCGGTTGTTCCTGTTTCGGGCCGTTGGTTTTGGCGCAGTCTCCCAAAAACACTGATGGCTTCGCTGCAAATGGACGCTCACGCCTGTTGGCCCCATAGCCCATAGAGCACCAGGCATTCGCGTTGCGGCTCACGCCTTTTGCCTTGCGTTGCTTGGGTCCCAGATTGGGCCGTCCACCAGTGTGAAAGCCCGCCGCTCGCCGAGGATGACGATCTCCAGCCCCTGTTTAGCCTCTGGGGCGACATAGGCAAAGGCAAGGCTTTTGCCCGTGGCGTGCCCATAGTCGCCCGAGGTGCAGACGCCCACCACGCGGTCGCCTTGCATAATGGCCTCGCCGCCATAGGCATCGCAATCAGTGGCTGTTACTTCGCCGTAGATCAGCCGTGTGGTGATACCCTTTGCCCGCACCACTTCGGTCGCAGCGCGACCGCGAAAATCGCCTTTGTCGGAGGCGTAAAAGCGTGTGCTGGCGGCCTCGATCAGTGTTATTTCATTGGTCAACTCGCTGCCCATGCCGCAATAGGCTTTCTCCATCCGCAAAGCATTCACGGCAGCCCCACCGAAATCGGCGATGCCGTGGGCCGCGCCCGAAGCAACGATTGCGTCATAAAGCTGCACCAGATCCGCCAATGGTGCGTGTAGCTCCCAGCCCAATTCGCCCACGTAATTCACCCGCAACGCGCGCAAGGGAATGCCGGCCAGCGTGATTTCTCGCCCCGAAAGCCAGCGGAAATTGGAATTGCCAAGATCGGCATCGGTCAAGGGTTGCAGCACATCGCGCGCCTTTGGGCCTGCGACAACCAGCATCCCGTAAGCATCGGTTAGATTGGTGATTGTCACGTCTGCGCCTGAACCGCTGTGCAGATGGTCCAGTGCCTGGCGCTCGGCCCCCGTACCGGTCAGGATATAAAAGTGGTCATCGGCCAGACGGGTGATGGTCCATTCGCCCTTGATCCGACCATTGTCGGACAGCACATGTGTCAGACCGATGCCGCCTTGTTTCTTGGGCAGACGATTGGCGGTCAGCCGGTCGAGTAGGGCCTCGGCGCCGGTGCCTGTCACGTCAATCTTGGCAAAGCTGGACAGGTCCATGACCCCCACTCGTTCGCGCACGGCGCGGCACTCAGCGGCGATGATATCAAACGTGTTGTTGCGGCGGTATTGCAGGTTTTCAGCGAAGCCTTGGGGCGCGAAATACTTGGGGCGCTCCCATCCATCCACCGCCGTGTAAACCGCGCCCTTTGCTTTGAGCGGCGCGTAAAGCGGGGTGACGCGGGCCGGACGCCCCGCATGGTTTTCACGACCTGGAAGCGGAGTTTCGAACATCTCGTGGTAATCGGCAAAGCTTTTGGCGCGAGTATAGTTTTGGTCGGCATAGGCGCCAAAGCGGCGCGGATCGACCGAAGCCATGTTGATCTCAGCATCGCCATGGACCATCCATTGCGCGAGGAATTTGCCCGCGCCGCCGCCCTGCGCAATCCCGATAGAAGACCCACAGCATTGCCAGAAATTCTGCAGGCCCGCAGCAGGCCCCAGCAAGGGGTTCCCATCGGGCGTATGGGGAATGGCGCCGTTTATGATGCGCTTGATGCCTGCATTGGCAAAGATCGGCATCCGCTCCATCGCTTTTTCGAGCCAAGGAGCGATGCGGTCCAGATCGCCCTCGAAAAGCTCATTCTCGCTGCTCCATTCGGGGAAACCACCCTGCGCCGCCCAAGCCTCTTGACTGCCGAAATGCTCGTAGATGCCTATAAGACCGGCCTTTTGTTCCTGACGGTAATAGCCCGCCGTCGCAGGGTCGCGCATCACGGGTAGCTCAATGTCGCTGCCTTTGAATTCCTCAAGCGGCTCGGTCACCAGATATTGATGCTCCATATTGGTGATTGGCGTGTCGATGCCGACCCATTTGCCAACCTCGCGCGCATAGCAGCCCGCCGCGTTGACCAGATACTCGCAGGTGATATCACCCTGCTCGGTCGCGACGCGGTATTCGCCCGAGGGCAGGATCGTGATCCCTGTCACCCTATTGCGGCGGATGATCGTAGCACCCATCTGGCGCGCGCCTGCGGCCAAAGCGTTGCAGGCACTGGAGGGGTCCACATGCCCGTCCATATTGGTCCACGCGCCAGCCAATATGCCGTCGGTCTTGATCCAAGGGTTCAACTCTTTGATACGGGCGGGCGAGATGACTTCCATATGAAAGCCGATATTGGCAGAAAAGCCCGCGACATGGCGGAACCAGTCCACCTCGACTTCAGTCGTTGCCAGTCGGATACCGCCGCAGCCATGCCAGCCCGCGGTTTGGCCGGTGATCGCCTCCAGTTTGGGGTAAAGCGTGTTGGAATAGTGGTGGATCTTGGCCATGTTGTAATTGCCGATAAAGCTGGGGCATTGCCCCGCCGCATGCCAAGTGGAGCCAGAGGTCAATTCGCCTTTTTCGATCAGCACAATATCGGTCCAACCCTCTTCAGCCAGATGATAGGCCAGCCCCGCCCCCATCATGCCGCCGCCGATGATAACTACTTTTGCATGGGTTTGCATGGGCTTGTTCCTTTACCAGATTCCGTTGCCGGGGCGCATCCGCGCTTGCGGCAGGATGATATTGTATTTCGCGCGCAGCGTCGCATCAACGCTGGCGGGGATGTGGTCGGGGTAATGACTGCCAAGTACCTTGCGTACGGTATCGCGTGCCACATCGCGGGCATCGCGACCTCCTGCCTCTTCCCAGACGCTGATCGATTTGCGGTCAGCGATTTCAGGATACAGGTAATCGGTTTTCATCCGCGCGAAAGTTTGCGGGTGGCCCAGATAATGCCCTTCGCCCATCACGACGCTGCGGATCACCTCATAGTTCAGGCTGTCTTCCGACACCTCAACCCCACGGACAGTGCGCAAGATTGCCCCCACGAGGTCGTTGTCCAGAACATAGCTTTCGAGGCTGGTCCCCATCAGCGACCCATGCATACCTGCGCATTCGTGGATCATTGTGGCCCCGGCAAGGGCGGCCAGCGAAATCGTATAGCCCTTTTCGCCGCCGGACTGGAAATCCGGCAGCTTGCTGTCGGTCATGCCCGCAGGCACCGAATTGGGCAGATCATAGAACCCCGCCATCTGGGCGCAGGCGGCCGAGAGCAGCGCCTGTTCACCCGACCCGCCCGACATCGCCCCCGTGCGCAGGTCACTGACAAAGGGCCAGGTTGCAAAGATACCGCGGCAATTTGGGTCGATGATATGGCACAGGATCAACCCAGCCAGCACCTCGGCGCAAGCCTGCGCAACGGCCCCCGCAAGCGCCGCAGGTGCCGTGGCACCCGCTTGGCCCGCCGAGACCAGAAGGATCGGCATTCCCGCCAGCACTGCGGCCTCCAGTGCATCGCAGCTTTCCGTGGCAAATCGCATAGGCGGCACCACATGGCAGCAAACGGCGGTGCAAAACGGGCGCTCGCGGTGCTTGCCCTCGCCGCCAGCCACGGCGTCGAGCATGGGAATAACCGCATTGACGCTGGCGCTGTCGGTATAGCTGACGGCGATGGATTTCGTCGTGCCCGATAGGCAGGCATAGGTCGTGTTGATATCCAGATCCAGAATCGTTTGCGCATCGCGCGCCACGACGGAACGGTGATACCAATGGATATTATCCAACCGATCCACCAGCCGTGCGATATCATACAGATCGCTGACCGTGCTTTCGCGGTATTTTCCGGTGTCAAAATCCATGATCGTCGGGGCCGCCCCGCCGGTGCCCATATGCACCCGCTTGCCTCCGATTTCGATGTCATGCCGTGGGTCTATGCCATGCAGGGTAAAGCTGCGCCGCGACTTTGCGATCACATCCTCGACCAAGGCACGCGGAAAGTGCAGCCGCCCGTCATTATCCATCCAGCAGCCCGCCGCAACGGCGCGCGCCTCCAGCGTCGGGGTGATCTGGCTAAGGCCAAGATCCTCGAGCAACTGCAGCACCAATTCGTGAATGCGAATCATCTCGGCATCGGTCAGGGGTTTGTATTGCCCGCCCTTCAGCCCCGCCGACACTGGGGGGCGGATGGGCGTAACCTCGCCCCCCCCGCGCATACGACGCCCGCTTCGTTGAACCGTGGCCAAGGACATGGCAAGCCCCTTTCAATGAGTTTAATGCATCATTACGCGCTTGATATCGCCCCTCAAACGGTATTTCCGAATGCTTCGCATTCCCTCAAATCATGCCAAATCAGCTCGCAGCGCTACCTCCTCCATGATCCAGTCAAAGAAATGGCAGACGGACGGATCTTGCATCCTGCCCTTAGTTGCCCCGATGTGATAGAAGTTGCGGGTCTCCAAAACATTGTCGACCGGGCAGACCAAACGTCCATCCGCCAGCATCGCATCGGTGATATAGCTCCATCCCAAGGCCACACCACGGCCCGCTTCAGCCCCTTGCAGCGCCATCGGATAGCTGTTCAAGCGAATGCCTTTGCGCAAGGGTTGGCTGGTAACACTTTGCTTGGTCAGCCATATTCCCCAATCAACGCCCCCCCAGATATTGCCTCCACCATCCAGATGCAGCAAGGTCTGCGCCAGCAAATCCTGTGGGGTTTTCAGGTCCGGATGGGCGCGCAGATAGCCGGGGCTGCAGACTGGATAAACTCGTTCGCCAAACAGCAGCCGGGTTTCAAACGCGTCCCAACCGCCCTCGCCAAACAGCACCGCAACATCAGCCTCGCCCTTTGTTAGGTCAACCTTTTGGTCGGTGGCAAGAATGCGCAGGTCAATCGCGGGGAACCGCTCACTAAAGCGTTCCAGCCGTGGCATCAGCCAGTAATAGGAAAACGCAACCGAGGCGGCGACGGTGATTTGCGGCGCATCCTGCGTCGCGCGCAATTCGCCCACGCAGTGTATAATCTCATCCAACCCGCGCGTGACCGCATCAAACAACTGCCGCCCTTCTGCCGTCAGCTCAATCGCGCGGTGCTTGCGGTGAAAGAGCGCGCACCCGACGCTTTCTTCCAATGTCTTGATCTGACGGCTGACGGCACTTTGCGTCAGGCAAAGCTCATCCGCGGCGATCGTAAAGCTGAGCCAACGCGCCACCGCCTCGAATGTATGCATCTGTGACAAAGCTGGCAGGGGATATTTTTTCAACTGTTATGTCCCTTTTCAAAGCGGGCGGCACGTCGACGTCTTGACGAGATAATGCTAGCCAAATCTGCGCTCAGTCTGAGCCGACCAAGCAAGTATAATCAAGACGGTGCATCGCTGGGTATTCACCTGACCTTGGTCAGATTGTCCCGCTGTAAGTTATGCTTTCTTCCGCCAATGCCCTGCTCAATGTGTGAACACATATGGCCGCATTTCAATACACGCTTGTGATCTCTCCCGTATCCAGCTTCTTCACATAATCGACGGCGCTTCCATTCCAGTGATAGGCAAAATGCCCGCCTTGGGTTGGGATCGGCACCACATTTGGCCAGAACGCGGCGATGCAGTTGCCGCCCGCAAACCTGACGCTGGGCCATGTGATGCCGTTTGACCCGGCAGCACACCGTTGGGTGCCGAATACTTGGGAGGCACCGTAGTTGTCGGGGTCCAACAGATCTTTGATGCCTGTCACATCATCCATGTTGGCGTTCAATGATCCGATCAACTCCCGAAATTGCGATGTCCAGCCTGGCGCTTCATCCGTGGCCAACATGGTCTTGGTGTGGTGATGGATGGTCTCGGCGATGGCCACTTCGGTGCTGTCGCCCGCGTAATACAGGCCAAACGTCCCATCGGTGAACCGACCGGGGCGCATTGGCGAGCAATGCACGAAAGGCGCCATGACCCAACTGGCACCGTGACCAGTGACGCGCCGGGCGAGTGGCACCTTTGTCAGATCACCGATGCTGTCTCTGATGCGCGGGTTGAACTTGGCTTCGGCTGAAGCCAGCGCCTCCCAATCTGCGGGATCAGCGATATCCTCAAACAGGTCGATTGGCGGATAGATCGAGCGGATGATCCTGGCGCTGCGCGGCCAGATCACGCGGCGCACCGTCGCTGTCACCATGTGCCGCGCTCGGCATCCAGATAACTGCGCAGGTCGATCAGGTCAGTGATTTCGCCGCGCATCATGACGTCGAGTGCGCTCTGACCATTGAGGGCTGTATTTGGCTTTCTGATCCAGTCATAGCCTCGAGCGGGATCGCTGAATAGATAGCGCAGGCCTTTATGGATTCCCATGAGGATGGCCATCCTTGCCCGTAAATCACGGTCGATGCGACCGATGCTGCCTTCTTTCCAGCGTGCCCATGTGCGCTGGGCCATGTCGCCAAGAAGGGTCCTGGCCTCGATGTCGCTGAGCTGCCAGACCCGGAACAGGTTCACGGTGGTGCGCGCAAGGGCGGCGGCCTCGTCGTCCGTGATGGAAGGTATATCTGGACGGGCGAGAGTCGGTTGGATTGTGGCAAATTGCATGGCTTTCTCCTATTGACATCAATATATACATTAGATGCCATTTGGCAAGCCATGGTTCTTGGTGAAATCGCTACGACTATCGGCACCACGGCCGTACTTTCGGCATTACATCCGCCACCTCCATCTCCTGCAACATGCCGCCCGCCAACAGCCCCTCCCGCACCCAGTCCAGCGCCAACCACCAATCCTCATAACCCTGGCGGGCCGAAGCGATCTGTTCCGGATACGGACGCCAGGTGACCGGGCAAGCCAGAACCTCGACCGTCCGCCATTTGCCCCGGGTCAGCACATGCTCAATGCCCACCACGATGGTGCTCGCCCGCTCGCCATGCTGATTTTGCTTGGTCTCGACCGGCACGCAGCGCGGCACGATGCCGGGCATCCAGTCGGGCGTTATCCCCGCACGCGCCAATTCGGCCACGCTGATCGCCATACGAATGCCGCCGAGGCTGTCGGGCATGCCTGCGACAGTGGCGGCGATCACTTCGGCGTCCGCATGGATGTAACTGCCCATCTTGTGCTGGCCGCCGTCAACTTTGCAGCCCAGCGCTGCGCGTTGCATCAGGACGTATTCGAGGCCGAAGCCGAAACCTTCGTCATCAACGTCCCGCCGCGCGGGTAATTCCAGCTGCGCCTTTTCCACCCGAAACGCCCATTCCAGCACGGCCTGCACGCCCAGCGCGCGCTTTGTGCGTGTGCCGCGATTGTTGATGGGTCGTTGCATGGTCATCGCACCCCCCGCATCCGGAGGCGTTCGGGCGTAACCAACCCCCGCGCCAACATGGCATCGCGGGTGGTATTGCTTATCGTGCTGACCGGCAGGTAGCGATCCGAATTGACAAGGTCGGCGTAAAAGGCAGCCAGATCGTCAGCGCTGGGCCGAGGCGTAAGATCGGCCTTGCGGGTTCGCTTCGACTTTTGCGGCTTCGCCGCGGCTGCCGCAGTCTGCGCATCGCGCTGGGCCGCCCGTTCCATGAACCGGTCCAGCGCCTTGGGTCCATCGGGAGGATTGGGGTGATCGCGCCGGGTCTCGGTGGCGACCTCGAGGATGCGACCTTCGGTCAAGCCGAGATCATTGATCCAGCGGCGCACATGGGTTCGGGCTGGCCAACCTTGCCACCAAGCGGGCAGGGCGGCATTGGCAGCAAAGCCCAGAGCGTTCAGCAGCTCTGCGAAAAAACAATCAAAATCGGAATCTCGCGCTTGCGCGTCCTCCTCCTCCTTTACAGGTTTACTTAAGGGTTCTCTTACAAGGTTAGTCTCCGGAATCCGGAGATGGCTTTGGGCAAAATCCGGAGATGGCTTTGCCGAAAATCCGGAGATGGCCCTATCTCCGAATTCCGGAGTTGGGTCGATGTGTTGTTCCTTCTTCGTTCCACAAAGGCCGAGTCCGGTTTCCGGAGTTGGCTCTTGTGGAAACCCGTCTTCAAACCCCAGGATGTAGCGTGTGGCCTGGCGCTTGTGGGTGCGCGGATCATGGACGCGGACGCGGTGGATCAGACGCAGATCTTCCAGCTTGGCAAGGTGGTCGTTCAGCGCCGAGATCGACATCTCGGCGTCCTCGGCCAGCCGCGCTTGTGTCGGGAAGCAGCCGAAATCCGGGTTGTGCCGGTCGCACAGAAACCAGAGCACGATCTTAGTGGCAGGTTTCAGACCGCGCTGCTGGATGGCCCAGACGGTTGCCTTGTGGCTCATGGCGCGACCCTCCGTGCTGGAAGTTGCGCGCGGCTGGTGAAGCCGTTGTTGGCCAGTGCGCCCAGCGCATTATCGACCGACCGCACCAGCGCCCAGCCAAACCCCTGCGCGCAGACGGTCTCGCGAAACACCTCCTGTGATTTGCGCAATCGGCCGGTTTCGCTCTTCACCTCGAGGAACAGCACGCGGCCGCCAGAGATCACGATCAGGTCGGCAAACCCAGCATGGACACCCATGCCGACCAGGATCGACTGGCGCTTGGCCCCGCGCGGCCCAGCCTCGGTCACCTCGTTGACGCAGTGATGAACGATGGCGTCGCGGGGCAGGGCGAAACGCAACGCCTGGACGATGGCCCGTTGGGCATCCGCCTCGGGAGTACTGCGGCGGTTCATATCGCACCGCCTTTCGGGAAGGCGGCATCGGCAATGGCGTGGAGGGGGCGTCGGTCCAGCAGTCGCAGCAGGTCTATGGCATCGGCGCATTCACCGGCATCGCCGGTTTGACCGACGACCACACGGGCGGCGAGAATGACCAGCGAGTCTGGATGCTGGGTGGTATCTGCCAGGACGCCGCGCGCCTCGGTCAGGCGATCGGTTATCCAGTCGCCGGTGCTCGGGGCCGCGACAAGGGGATGGGTCAAAAGCGCGATCATCGGCGGCCACCCGCGCGCCGGGGGACGGGCACTTCCTGCAGTTGCAACCAGTCGTGCACGGCGTCGCGGCGATAATAAACTTTGCGTCCAATGCGCACACAGGGCGGGCCAAAACGCAGGGCCTCCCAGCGCCGCAAGGTGTCGATTGTCAGCCCCAGTTCAACGGCCAGGTCCGGGCGGCTGATCCAGCCGCTCAGTAATCCACCCGTGGCGGTTCGCGCCGAAGTTCCTGCTGCTATCATTTTCTGTCTCCCGATTATCGCCCGGAATGGGCTGATTTCCGGTGCCATAAGGCGCAGACGCAAAGGGGTGGCGGGAAGGCAGTGACCGGCGGTGATGCGCCGGAGGCTTGCCGGTCATTGATTTCATTCAACATTCGGGAAGGTTAGCGTTGTTTGGCGAAAGGTGCGAAGCTGGTGGCTGGGTCTGTGAGCGCTGATCCGGATCGACGCTGGCCATGCGCTACGGCTCATTTTCCTGATTTCGCAGCGTTTTGAGTGTGTTCGGCGACAAAAGCACGGTTTCGCTGGGGCGGCAGAGGGTCCAGACCCTTGCCGGTCATTGATTTCATTAGAGATTTACAAGATCAGCGTGCCTTCGGGGCTGACATGCCTGGGCCGAGGCGCTTCTGCGCAGGCATCTTGGTGGCGCCTCGCACCATTTGCACCGTTGATCTCGGGCCATAGCGCGCCACCATTCCGAAATTCTTCCATGATTTCAGTGACCGGCAGGCTTTTGGTGCATCATCGCCGGTCACCGCCTGACTGCCGCGCGGGTTGCCATGCTTTGCTTGATAAGGGCGCGAATCTACGCCTGTGTCATTGGCAACAGGAGGCGCGGATATGGTCAAGCGATTGCGATTGAATGATAAAACTGTGAGAGAGCAGGTCCCGGAGGAGGGTCGTCACTACCAGATATTTGATACCGAGGTGCGAGGCTTTTCCATCCGCATCCTCCAATCAGGTGGCCGATCCTTTGCGCTGGACTACCGCTTCGCCGGGGCCCAGCGCCGTATGGCCATCGGTCGGTGGCCTGAATGGACTGTGACCGCTGCGCGCGAGCGGGCAAAAGACTTGCGTCGCGTGATCGAAGAGGGCGGCGATCCGCTGGGCGCGCGCGGCGAGCTGCGCGAAGCCCCTCGGTTCAGCGACATGATCGACCGCTATTTGGCCGAGCATGTGCCGCATCTGGCCAAGACCAACGCGTCAGATCAGACATCAATGCTGACCAAGCTGGTCGCGCCGCATTGGGGCAGAAAGCTGGTCAACGAGATCACACCGCATGATGTGGCGAAGCTGCTGAACATCATCGCGAAGGGCAGGGCGCGGCCCTCGAAGGAAAAGCCGAACAACCGTGCGCGCAAGCTGCAGGGCGCAAAACCGACACCGAGCTGTCGTCTGCGTTGATGGCTAGCTTGGCTGTGCTGAGGCGATCACACACACGCCGAGCACGCCGACACGCGCGTGAGCGGTCGGGGTTAACTTGTCAATGTGGTTGGGATGGGTTGCGTAATGCTACGCTGATTTGTCTCGCTGAGCGTCTCGCTGACAACAAAAAGGCTCAACTGAATTAACAGCTAAGTCTTTGAATTTGCTGGTGAGCCGGTCGGGATCCGAACCCGAGACCTACTGATTAAAAGTCAGTTGCT
>ERZ889078.2983-NODE-2983-length-11644-cov-29.656139_pt1 | contig 11644 bp, 15 predicted proteins | sample MGYA00521266_ERZ889078 | MGnify/ENA primary metagenome ERZ889078 (study PRJEB32303, sample SAMEA104408618) | aquatic metagenome | biome: Brackish water; feature: Pelagic; material: water | place: Baltic Sea | collected 2014-06-16T06:34:00 | depth 76,534 m ... | reverse complement strand
TTGTTGCCAATTAGACAACTTTGACAATACTCTACTTTCCAATCATCATCAATGTTAAAAAAATAATCTGCATTCTCTTTTTCACAATCTCCGCATCTACTATTGCCATTGATGAGAAATGGTTCTTTAGAATACCTTGTAGGTGTAAACAAGGGTTTGGCCATGTGTAATGGTCGGGAATTGAAGTTTTAAAAGATAATGATATTTTTGCACTATTTCTAGGCGTGAAAATGTATCAGAATAACCTGTCTGTCTTAAAGTAAATTAGAATAGTAGTTTCATGTTTGTTCCATGTACTCTATGCAAGAAGATCATGCCGTTCAATGAAAGAAGGGTTAGGAATCAACATGATTATCACAGGTCTTGTGTTTGGCACGTTGCACATCTAGTTAGATTGGAAAATTTCTATTGAGTTCTATATAGCATACAATACACTAGATGAACTAATCAGGATCAACACAAGTAAAAATTTAGAATATACAATGTATGGAAACAGAAATTAAAAAACTAACTCAGTTTCACGACGACGATCTAGATGATTGTGACGATGAACCAGATTTTTGGTTTGAATGAGTTAAAAATTCAAGATAACTAAAAATAAATTATTTGGATTTAACTTCCATTCCGTGTTGAGATTTAATGATATACTTGTCTCTAACCTTTACGCTAATCCAATCAATTGCCAAGACGGTAATCAAAACAACTAGCATAAACATTGCAGCTTTACCATACTCAAAGAACTTGATGTAGTTAATTATGAAAAATCCGATACCTCCAGCACCGACAATTCCAAGAATGCTGGTTTGACGGACGTTATAATCAAACATGTAAAGTATCTGACCAAGCAAATGAGATGCAGATTCTGGAAGTACGACATAGCGAATTAACTGAAATTTACTAACACCAATAGAGCTTACAGCATCCATTGGGTCTGAATCAATGGTTTCAATTGACTCGTATTGCAGTTTTGTAACAAAGCCTATCGTATACATCACAATTGCTAAAACACCAGCATATGGTCCTAATCCCACCATAATTACAAACAATAGCGCCCACAAAATGGATGGGAATGTACGAATTACAGCCAATAGCGCTCTAGTTGGAGCGTAAACAAATTTGCTGTTTAGGTTTCGGGCTGCCATCATGCTCAGAGGCAAGCCAATTGCCACACCAATCACGGTTCCAATAAATGCCATCTGAAGCGTTTCAAGCATTGCCCACAATGCAGTTGGAATGTATTTTAGATCATCAATGATAGATTCTAAAACAAATATTTCAGAAATAATAACTCCCAAGTTTGGTATACCCTCTGCAAAGTCAACGGGATTTGCATCGACATTGTATGATGCAATGATAACTAGACCAACAATGATTCCAATGACGATATTATTTTTTGGAGTCAAGTGTTCATCTCCATAATTTCCTCAATAGTTAGGTTGCCTGTTTGAAAGTCAACTATAGAATCACCCTCAATACCAATCTCTAAAATCTTTTCTCCATCCTTCATTACTGCAACACGATTTGCATATTCCAGTGCAAGTTTCATGTCATGGTGAACCATGATTGCAGTTAGCTTCATTTTCTTTTGTGCATCCAAAATTAAATCCATAATTTCCCTGGCAGTCACATGGTCCAACTCTGAAACTATTTCATCAGCTAAGAGAATTGTAGGCTTTTGCATCAGTGCTCTAGCTATTGCAACGCGTCTTTTTTCACCGCCACTGATCATGTATGCTTTGCGAGATTCCATTCCAGACAGACCAACTAATTTTATAATTCTTTTAGCTTCTTGAATCTCATGTTCAGGGAATTGTTTTAGAATTGATTGCATCTTTGTAAGTCTTGGCAATGCGCCAATCAAAATATTATCCAGAACGCTAATGTTTTTTACAAGACCCAAACTTTGAGGAATGTATCCAATTGTGTGCATCATTTTTTTAAACGTTTTATTATTCATGTCAGGGGTTTGATAGTCCATTTTGATGGTACCCTTACTTGGAGTCATCATGCCGTTCATCAGTTTTAGCAAGGTGGACTTTCCTGAACCTGATTGGCCAACAATTGCATAGTTTGTGCCTCTATCAATGGACAAGTTGACTGCACTTACTGCAAAATTTTTAGAATCATATGATGTCCACACGTCATTCATTTGGATTATTTTTTTTGTAGAAATTAATTTATTATCAGTAGTAGGCATTAGAATTTATTTGATTTTAAAAATTCAGGGCTTTATTTGCTCTTATTGCCATTGTCAAGGATTTTTTGATCAAGACCTGTCAATACATCAATAAAAGTTCCAAATTCACCAATATGCATAGTGGTGGTTGTTGGAACTAGTGCCTCAGCACCATACAAATCAGTTAAAATGAAATTATTCTCATCATAATTGAGTTTAATCAATGCGCTAACTAAATTATCTTTAGTAGAGTCAGACATGCTAGAACTTACCATAAAGACATGTGATGGTACTGGTCCAATTGTTACAACTGGACGTAATTTCAATTGATCCTCCAAGTCAAGATATTTTTGCGGTGCAATATCAGAACCAAATGCAACATCAACATCTCCGTTTAACAGTAAATTCAATGCTGCCTTGTATCCACCTGCAAAAGTGTAACTCTCAAAGTTGTTTGCAAGTGCTTGCTCTAAAGCAACGATATCATCGCCTTCAATATCGATATACCCCTCAGTAACTAGAGTTCCCATAGGTCTTACAAAACCTGAGGAACCAGTTATGCTGGTAAATGCAACGCGCTTTCCAACAGTGTCCTCCAATGTGTTAATGGAATCATTTTCAGCTAACGTCCAAACTGTTGCTTGATAGTTTACCTTGCCCTCGACTATCTCTGCCAATACAGCTTCTGCACCTGTTCTTTGATGAGTAATCCATGCAGGTCCCGTATCCATAAAGGCAGCATCAATATGGCCAAATCTCATTCCTTCAATGATTGTTTCATAGTTTGTTGGGACAACTATCTTAACATCAATTCCAAGTTCAGATTCTAAGAATTTTTCTAGAACTTCTGCTTTTGGAGTTAATTCATCAGCTTTTTCAACTGGAATGAATCCAATAGTTATGGAATCAACATCGATAATTTTTGAATTAATTTCACTAGTTGTGGAATCCACATTAGTTATAGAATCAATATTATCATTTTGAAATTCAGTTGCTGGAGAATCAACTATTACAAAAGCAGCAACAAGTGTCGAAATACCAATTAATGCAAAGACAGCAACAAGTGTAAGAATTATTTTTTGGTTCATTTAATTCAAAAATTAATTCTAACAAAGATTATTTAAAGAATATGATAATTTTAGGGAGTTATTCCAAATCTATAGAATAAGAATACGTTTCAATTAATTGGACATTGTAGAATAAGAGTCATTAGGATGTAGGACTAGTGTGGGTGAGAGGTTCTCCAAAGTAATCTCTACTTTTCCAATCCTACTACGATAAAGTTTAATTTTTTTGCCTTCTGGGGAAATCACATATTTGTCAATTTCAGCCAGTGCAAGATCCTCCAATGTAGATAATGTCTTGTATACAGTTGAAATGGATATTTTTAACTCATCTGCGATTTGGGTAACGTCTTTTGACTCATTTTTTACTGAAAATAAGACAGAGCGGGTACACACGTTGCTTAGTGATTCAATAATTTTTTGGGTAATGTCAAACTCTGATAGTTGAATTATACCCCGTTTAGACACACAATATCTAATTTGATACCAATATTAAAACTGGTTCAGGCTTTTTTATGGAAATTTCAGCCTGCTTAATCCTGCTTCTGTACACCTTGTATTTTCGTCCTTTGTCAGAAATCATCCATTCTTCAACCTTGATTAGTGTGAGTTCTTCAAGGTCAGATAGTTTTTTGTAAACTGAGCTGAGCGGTATTTTCAGTTTGTCTGAAAGTTCAGCAGCAGTTTTCCCTGTTTTAACCATGGAGAACAAAATTGCCCTGGATTCTGAATCAGCTAATGCCTCCATTACTTTTTGTGTGATATCATATTTTTTTAATTGCGGTAAGGTTATCCGTTTTGACATTTCTTTGTAATGAATATGTGGTATATTTAAGCATCTTATACATATTCTTATTCTATAGAATAAGAATCAGGAATTATTCTTTGATAAATTTGTATCATCAAATTTATTCCAAAACAATCCAAGAATAAATCCTACAGATATCCAAAAAGAAGTAACACCAAGGACAGACATGAGTCTAAATTCATTAACTAGATTCATGGGGGCTGTAACTTCATCAGGGTTTTCAGGCATTACAAAAAATGCAATGACAATAAAAATAACATATCCAAGTATGCCAAGGTATTTTTTGTCGCGTTGTAATTTCTGCGATAGTTTGTAAAATCCAAGTGCCCCAAATCCAGAAATTGCAATAAATGAAATGTATAAAATTGATCTAAGAACGACAGTTTCAGCATCACCAACAGTTGGGGGATTTGCAGGGTATTTCAAAAACGGAATTAGATAGATAGTGAGCCACATTATCCCTGCAAGAATTACTGCTTTTGTTACGTCATTTTTACCAGGCAAAGAATTTCTTGATAACGCATATACGATTCCAAATAATGAGCCCATGGCAATCCCTAAAATCATTCCAGCTAAAACCTGCCCACTTTTTTGCCAGACTCGATACTCTTCATAATCTGCCCAAAATTGAGGATTGTCTTCTTCATCACCAGAAGCAAAAAGATTCTCATTTTCAATGCCAATTGCCTGATCAAGATAAGGCTCAACTATTGCAAAATTAACAGTTCCATGAATTGCCCCTGCAAGTGCACCTGAAATTATAACAATCGCAATAAAGAGAGCACTTTTCACAAAATATTACCAAACGGGACCCGTTAATACGATAACTGATTTAAAAATAGATTATAGAATTATAGAAATAAAATTAATCTAATGACACGGAAATCCGGCTGCATGTCTCATATCGTGGGTAAGCTCATGAATAGTTAGGTCAACAAATGCTTGTTCACCATACACTACACTAAAGATATGACCTTGATCAAAACCTACAACAAATAGTCCTGCTGCAAATATTATGGCTAATGCCAATATTGCGACTTTAGATACACTTGTTTTTGATACGCTGTGTTGTACTGTAGACATTAAAAATACATTTTGTTGAATGTATTTATGTTCTTGGATAGAGCCAGGTTTTAGAAAATATTGGAAAATTATCCTTTTGATCGATATCTGAGGTATCGTCTTACTCCAAAAACTGTAACGTCTGGGATTCAAGAATTAACGAAGATTTTTAGGATTTAAGAATAAAATAAGAATTGTGAAATTATATTATTTATCAATACCAATTGTAATTGGAATCATAGTAGGGGGATTTCTTGGCACATATGGAATCAATTCAAATGATTCACAAATAGTGACATCAGCAAAATTAATTGAGAATGGATCACCGTTTCTAGGTAATGCTGATGCGTCAATTACAATATTGGAGTGGGGTGATTATCAGTGTACATTTTGTTACAAATTCCATCAAAATACATTGGAAATAATCAATGAGGATTTTATTAAAACTGGAAAAGTGAAAATGGTTTTCAAAGATTTTCCACTAAATGGTCCTGATTCAAAATTAGCTGCTGAGGCATCTTACTGCGCACAAGACCAACAAAAATATTGGCAATACCATGATGAACTTTACAAAAACTGGGGAGGGGAGAGAACAGGATGGATAACAAGAGAGACATTAACTGAATTTGCACAAACAGTGAATTTGGATACGCAGAAATTTAACAGATGTTTAGATGATAACAAATATGAAAATAAAGTAAATTCACTTTATGAATTTGGAAATGATATCGGAATAGATGCAACACCGTCATTTTTAGTATTCAATGATCAAAAAATGATTAAAATTCGTGGAAATCAGCCACTGGAAGTATTTTTAAAAACTTTTGATGCATTGGATTAAAGAGCAGATGATTGCATTTTGTTTTAGCGTGGTTTTCTAAAAAATTAATTTAATGATAATGTCCAACATGATAATTTTATTTGGCTAAATCAAATATTTTTCAAATTCTTGTTTTGAAATAATTTCGTGTTCTAACTCTTTCATCTCATTGTAGCATTCATTGCATGAATGGGTGACAAATCTAGTTTCATCAATAGTGCAAATTGTAAAAATATCCTGAGACATCTCCATTTGTAATTTGGATATGTCGATATGTCTGCACATTTTGACTTTCATAGATATCAGTTAATGAAATTAAATTTAAAGATATGAGTATTAGAAATCATCACGATTTGCATCTAATGTGGGAGTGTCCTTTTTTTTAATTTTCTCCTACGATACACAGGGAAACAACTATCAAGAGACATTCCCTTTGCAAGTTATGAAAGTACACAATTTCAGTCTAATCATAATTGGTTACGGGTTAGCTTCACTTGGAATGATGTTCATGATGTTATTTGTTCAAACCTTGGGAAGTGCGTGGTTGATTTTTGGCTCCATTACATTTGTAGCAGCAATTTGGATAATAAGAAAAGAAAGAATAGACAGTAAAGCTGAAAGTTTGCAAAGTGAATTTTTAGCTATGGATTTTAGTGAATGTGTCAAGTGCGGAGAATTAAGATTTGATAAAAAAGTTAATCGTTGCATAAGTTGCGGATATCAAAATTAGTCAAGTGTGATTATTACAGATATCAAAATTAGTCAAGTGTGATTATTACAGATATCAAAATTAGTCAAGTGTGATTATTACAGATTCAAAAGAGTTATGCGTCAAATCATGTCATTATTTGCACCTAAAATTATCTAATTTAGATCAAAACAGCATTGTCGGAATATTATTTTATATTTTAATCAATTATAATTTGTAAATTGGAAATTAAATCAATATTGATTAATATCCGATAAAAAGAACAAACAGTGAATGCCTATAATCAACATAGAAAAGCAAGATTCAGTTAAACTCTATAAAATTAGAAAAACGTTAGAAGAATTATCTAAAAAATCAGGCAGAGGCACAGAATTAATTACAGTGTACATTCCAAAAGGAAAACAACTTCACGAAATTATCAGTGCACTTCAACAAGAACAAGGAACTGCAGATAACATAAAGTCTGATCTTACAAGATCCCACGTAGTTGATTCTCTGGGTAAAGTTGTTCAGAGATTAAAGCTATACAAAAAAACACCTGCAAGGGGATTGGTGATGTTTTGTGGAGCGCTACCTACAGATGAAGGAGGACCATTGGGAAGTGAAGTAGTTACAGTGTGGGAAATTGATCCACCAAAAGATTTGAATCAGTATCTCTACAGGTGTGATGATCATTTCCATGTAGATATTTTAAAAGACATGCTAAAAGACGACAATCTTATTGGATTTTTAGCAATTGATGCAAAAGATGCCGGTTGGGGATTACTGTACGGAGATAAAATTGAAGTTTTATCTCAAACAGGTTCAGGTGTAGCAGGTAAGCATAGACAGGGCGGTCAATCTGCAAAAAGATTTCAAAAGTTAAGAGAAATGGAATTAAGTTATTTCTACAACAGAGTTGCACAAACTACAAGAGAATATTTTATCGATATCTATCCAGTTAAAGGACTAATAATTTCAGGTCCAGGACCAACAAAGGAGGATTTCATAAATGGAAATTATTTGGAATACAGATTACAAAATAACATCATCAATACAATTGATTCAGGTTATGCAGGTGCTGAAGGAATTAGAGAGGCCTTTGCAAAATCAGGAGATATTTTAGGAAATTTCAGACTAGTTGAAGAGAAAAAAATGATAGAAGATCTATTTAGAGAAATAAACACCAACACAGGAAAAGGCTCATACGGATTGCAAGAGGTTATAGAATATTTGAAAAATAACGTGGTTAAAATTTTAATGATTACAGATAACACTAATCTACATAGAGTGGAGGCTGAGTGTAAGCGCTGTCAACACATTCAAGAAGAAATTGTAGAAAGACCACTTGTAATTCCAAAAAAGACAGAGTACAAAAACAAACCCTGTCCGGAATGTAATGCAATGGATACAGAAGTTAATGAGCAAGATATTGTGGATTACTTGGAAATAATTGCAGCAAAAACAGGATCACAATTAGAAGTTATTTCTGGAAGCGCAGAACATGGAAACATGCTTGCAAGCCTTGGAAAAGTTGCAGCGATTTTAAGATATAATCCAGGCCATGCTAAATAAGGGCGGCTCGAATTTTTACTGCAAGTTCAGATAGCATCTTATCAGTTGGAATTTGGCGTTTTGTCCATTCTACCCCTTTGCTGTTATATCTAGGAATTATGTGAATATGGACGTGAGGAATAATTTGTTTTGCAGCTTTGCCATTATTTTGAGCTAAACTAAATGCATCAGCACCAGCCCCTCTCAACACTGCTTTTGCAATTTTAGGTACTAATGAAAAGATTTTTCCGACATCATCAGGATTCATATCGGTAATTGTTTCATGGTGTTTTTTTGGAATTACTAGCGTATGCCCATCATCAATTGGATATTTATCTAAAAATGCAACATGATCTTCATCCTCGTATACAAGATGACCCTCACGTTTTCCATCTAAAATGTCACAAAAAATGCAGGTCATACAAAAGCATATTTTTCAATTTTATTTATTGTTTTTATTATATCTTTAATAGGGGTAATTTCAGAGTTTGAACATTCATGGGTCGAAAAGATAGAAAAGAGCGCGAAATTAAGCGGGATAATTATGCTACAAAACACTCAGCTGCAAAAAAGAAAGAAACTCTAATTGCAATAGCTGTATTATCAGTAATTGCATTAATTGTAGGTTATGCAGGATATTTGTTTTTGACAATGACAGTTGAAGCTCCAGGAGGTCCAGAAAATGCAGGTGCATTAGGAAGTGAGCATGCACATGCAGGAATTTTAGTGAAAATATTTGGTGATGAATTTGATTTTTCAGCACCGGCTTATCAAATTAAATCTCCATGGGTTCATTTTGAATCTCGAGACGGTACAACTATCCATAAGCATGCAACGGGAGTAGAATTAGAGTATCTCTTTAATTCATTATCGATAGGATTAGATGATCAGTGTTATGTTTTCCCTGATGGAAAAGCATTTTGTACAACTGACGAATATTCATTAAAGTATTTCATTAACGGGGAATCAGTATCAGACATTAGAGATTACAACATTATAGAAGATGATAAAATTCTCATAACATTTGGTGGAGAAACAGATGAACAGATTCAAGAATACTTGACACAGTTAGATAATCAAGAAATAATGAAATAAAAAAATTAAGTTGTTTCTTTTGTTGTAAATTGGGCCATTTTATCAAATAGCATGTAATATCCGCATTTAGTACAACGTAAAACAGTCAATTCAGTAGTTAGAAATTCTTTGTCTTCAAATTTTCCGCCTAGTTTTACATTTTCACCTACAATCATTGCTTTGTCACTTTTGCAGACAGGGCATTGAAGGGCTTTTTGTTCGATTTTTGGTGTATCACTCATATGAACATAATTTAGCATTTACAATTTAAATGAATAAAATTTTAAAAAATACTAACATTTGTGTAATGACAAACAACAGCTCTTACATTTAGTTCGAAGTGGAAATTTTTCTAACGTCTCTTCTAGAGTAAATCCATCTAATACAACAGCATTTGTTCTATGCCCATTATCACACTTTAATTTGTAAATTGTAAAGGACATAAAATTGCTAAATTTTATTTTAACTTAAGCGTTATGATATACATTGAAAATAGATAACAAGAACAAATTATTGCATGATAATTTTAAAAAACTCTAAATTATACGGATTTAAAAATAATCTATTATGGAAATATCTAGTAGAAATGTAGTAGAAGGCACTGCTAGATCCCCACATAGAGCAATGTACAAGGCAATGGGGCTTACAGATAATGATTTATCTAAACAATTCATAGGAGTTTGTCATACAGGTAATGAGGCAACTCCATGTAACATTCACCTTCCACAATTAGCTTTAGAAGCTAAACGTGGAGTATCAGATGGCGGTGCAACACCTAGAGAATTTTCAACAATTGCTGTAAGTGACGGAATTGCAATGGGACATGAAGGTATGAAGTCATCTTTAGTGTCCAGAGAAGTAATTGCAGATTCAATTGAATTAATGGTTAGAGCACATCAATACGATGCACTAGTTGGCATTGCAGGATGTGACAAAAGTTTACCTGGAACCATGATGGCAATGGCAAGATTAAACATTCCATCAGTATTTGTTTACGGCGGAACAATTAAGCCAGGAATGTTAGACGGAAAAGAACTCACAGTTGTAGATGTTTACGAAGCTGTAGGGGCCTATGATGCAGGAAAATTATCATTAGAGGATTTAAAAAATATTGAAAATGTAGCATGTCCAAGTTCAGGATCATGTGGAGGAATGTTTACTGCAAACACAATGGCATCAATTTCAGAAGCAATTGGTTTAGCATTACCTGGTAGTGCCAGTCCTCCAGCAGAAGATAACAGACGAAATACAATGGTATATGATTCAGGTGTTGCGTGTGCTAAACTTTTAGAGATGAATATCAGACCCAGAGAAATCTTAACTTTTGAAGCATTTGAAAATGCAATAATGATGTTAAATTCAGTTGGAGGTTCAACAAATGGAATATTACACTTGCTTGCACTTGCAAATGAGGTAAATATTGATTTAACGTATGATGATTTTGAAAGAATTAGAAAAAAAACACCGCACTTAGCAGATATGAAACCTGGAGGAAATTATGTAATGGAGTCATTAGATAGAATTGGAGGCATACCATTTGTATTAAAAAAATTATTGGAAAAAGGATTACTAAATGAAAACTGCATGACAGTGACAGGTAAAACAATTAAAGAAAATCTTGATGCCATTAAACTACCAGATAAAGAACAGCACATTGTAAGATCAATTGAAAATCCACTACACAAAGTTGGCACTGCAGTTATTCTAAAAGGAAGTCTAGCTCCAGAAGGGGCAGTAATTAAAACAGCAGGTGTAGAGATGACAAAATTTACTGGCAGTGCTAAAGTTTACGATAGAGAAGAATATGCATTTGATGCAGTATCCAAAGGTGAAATTGATGAGGGTGATGTAGTTGTAATCAGATATGAAGGACCAAAAGGTGGTCCAGGAATGAGGGAAATGCTAGCAACAACTGCAGCACTAGTGGGTCAAGGATTAGGAAAAAAAGTGGCAATGGTAACAGACGGTAGATTTTCTGGAGGTACAAGAGGGTTCATGGTAGGACATGTTGCACCAGAAGCATATGTTGGCGGGCCAATTGCACTAGTCAAAAATGGTGATAAAATTACAATTGATACTGAAACAAATGCTCTTGACATTCATGTATCTGAAGAAGAGTTAGAAAGTAGAAGAAAACAATGGAGCAAACCTGAACCAAATTACAAAACAGGTGCTCTTGCAAAATATGCGACTCTCGTAGGTTCAGCTGCAAAGGGTGCAATTACATCTGCTAATCCATAAAAATAATCAAATTACATACAAAGCGTATTAACACTGTCAAAAATAATTACTAAAAAAATAAGAAAAAAAATTAAGTTACTCCAAATTAAATTAGTCTTGTTTACTAAAAATAATTTTATCAAGTTAGTAGTGAATAAGTAGTATTACTTAATATAAT
>ERZ889078.2982-NODE-2982-length-11652-cov-29.591274_pt1 | contig 11652 bp, 6 predicted proteins | sample MGYA00521266_ERZ889078 | MGnify/ENA primary metagenome ERZ889078 (study PRJEB32303, sample SAMEA104408618) | aquatic metagenome | biome: Brackish water; feature: Pelagic; material: water | place: Baltic Sea | collected 2014-06-16T06:34:00 | depth 76,534 m ... | reverse complement strand
GTTGCAGGATCTACCGGAATTTGTCCAGAAACATATAATGTTCCATTAGCTTCAATGGCTTGACTATAAGGTCCAATTGCAGCAGGAGCATTCTTTGTATTGATAACTTTTTTCATAGGTTTGGCATTTAAAATTAGAAGGCAAAACTACTCAAAATTTACAATAAAGAAGCAAGGCTATAATCGACTTTTCAATTTTATTGAGACATCAAGCGTTTATAGGGTTATAAAAAACGGTATAAATATAATTTAACGATTTCCTTACCACTGTACTCTTCAAACTTTACAATTTCGTTTTTCATCAATCCTCTTGCATCGTAAAAATAGGTTCGCATTAATGTTCCTGAAGCATCATAATGAGTTGAAGTTGTTACGTTTCCTAAAGCATCATAAGAATAACTACTGATTGTTAGAACTACGCCATTCAAATCCTTCTTTGACTTTTGAATTAACTGATTCTTTCCGTCATAATTATAGGTAATCACGAATTTGTAGAGGCTGTCACGAATTAATTGCATTGTTTCTTCTCCTATCTTATTACCTTTTACATCATAGCTAAAGGCATGACTTTCAATAAGAATCGCGTTTGAATTAAAACTTTGCTGACTAATCAGATTCCTTTTTTCATCATAAATTAATGTATCTTGATATAAGCCTGTACTATCCAAGCAATTAGAATTACATTCCGTTTTTGAAGAACTAATTAATCCCCTCTCATCATAAAAATAGCTAGTATGACTTTGAATTTCGTCATTCAAAAAAATCTGCTTTTGAATTAGCTTTTCGCCCAATTCATCAAATGAGTACTTTGTAATATTTTTAACGGATGGTAAAACTTGATCGAAGTGATAAATACAATTCCCAAAGGCGTCATATTTTCTTTCTTCCTCAATTATTTTAATATTCGTGTCAGCAATATCAACATTATAAGCAGTTACAGATTTTAATTTGCTGGCAATTACTTTATTTTTATCACGTAAATTCATTAATTCTGCTCTAGAATATAATAAAGTGGTCATATAAGTCATTGCTTGTGGGACCTGAATAGCGGAAGGATACTGGCTTACAAAATTTTGATAAGAAGCAGACGTATTTAAATTTTTTGCTTCTAAATAGGCTAAAGAATCGCGTAATTGTATAATTTCAGAAGTATATTCCGTATTAGGATAAAACTCAATAAACCGATTACATAGGGCGATAGTTTGAAATTTCTTTGCATCAGAATACGCGTTCAGCACCTTTTTTTGGCGTAATGTTGCCGCTTGATCCGACATGGGATATTTGTCAATAAATGTCCTAAAAGCGTCATTGGTATTTACTGCTAAAGCCCTCTGAAATTCCAAATCAATCATTTTATTTTGAGCTTCAGTTGCCTGAGGAGCATTTGGATATTGATTTATAAAATCAGCATATTGGCCAATACTAGGGTCTGTATTGCATTGTTGCCAAGCAATTTCATAAAGATTAGATTGGGCTTTTTCAAATTGTGCAGAATTAGGATATTGCTTTAAGAAGGTATTCCACGCAGGAATATTATTATAAGTTAATGCTAATTGATATGCGGTAGAATTTCTCAGATTAATAGCTTCTTGATGGAAACTTGATTGTGGACATTCATCAATAAATCGCTGATAATTTTTTATTTCATTGCTCGATTTTACCATAGCAAACAACTTATTATCAATCTCTTTTTTCTCTAGATCTATCTTCTCTTTAGTAAAATAAAGTTCATACTTACTTTTTAAATTCTCATCACAATTGGGCCAGCTATTGTCAGCACTAATTATTAATTTGTTTGCATTAAATAAATCATCTTGACGGAGACTAGAAGCGCGTGCAATAACGGCTAAGCCATAATCGCCCAATGATTTTGAGCTAACATTATTTTGTGCTTGTATAAAAACCACTTTAGCGGCACTGTAATTCTTATCTTCAATCGCTTTGAAGGCTTTCTTGTAGTTTTGCCCAAAAACAATACTACTCAATACTAACATTAAACTTAGAACTGTATATTTCTTAATCATAATTAAAAGGAATTGATTATTTGCACAAAGATAACTTTGAAAATCAAGTTATTCGCTTTGGATGAAGATACTAACTAACAGTCAGTTTTTGAAAAGTCTAATTAATAAATGCGTTGAAGGATGCTCAATTATATGAATTTCTGAAGTGTTTTTTCTAATACTTTTTTTGTTTTTAGTCCGACCAATTTCTCTTTTATCTCACCGTTCTTAAAAACAATCATGGTAGGAATATTTCGGATGCCCAATTCTCCAGATACTTTTGGATTTTTTTCTACATCTAATTTAGCAATTTTAATGCCCTCATTCGCATTTTCTTCCGCCAATTGATTAATTATAGGCCCTTGAATCTTACATGGCTGACACCATTCTGCCCAAAAATCTACCAATACAACACCATGTTTTATTTGTTGCTTAAAATTTTGATCGCTAAGAATTATTAATTTTTCACTTTGTTCAGTTCCTACACCAGAAACAAACATTTTATATCTTCTGAATACCAAAATAACCAACAAAATAATAATACTTATGATAATATATGCAGAAATGTCCATGTTTAATTAACCTTTAGTTTTTAAAATAAGAATGGTAAGGATACAAAAAATGTCATTAATAGGTAACTTAAATTGATTTAATGCGTAATAATTTGCGAGAGTTATCAACAATAAAAATATAATGCCTTGATTATTTGATATATATAACAGCAACTAAGAATTATTAGGTGAAAAATTCTAAAATTAGGTAAAAGACCTATGCAACCTTTCTTTATATATCTTATCTTCGCAGCAATATTATTAAGATATTTCTTTAGAATACTATGTTATTTACGAAATTAGACCGATGTATTTATTCTGTTTGTTTCGTAGGTGCTACTTAACAAATTGACTCATGAAACAACTATTACTTTTATTATTATTTGGGATAATTCTCAACCAGGCAAAACTTGCCGCACAAATTACAATTACTCCAACAACTTTAAGTTGTGGAAATATTGAAATTCTTAATACAACCTCAGGTAGTCATTCATTCGATGTAACTGTTGACCCGGGAGTTACAGGGCCTGTTACTATTGACGCCTATGATCCAGGTATATCTTATTTTTCTCCTTCATTTGAGATATCTCTTGATGGGACGTCATGGTATTCTACTACTACTTTTTCACCAAACCCTGCAGGAGAGACTAAAACTATTTATGTAAGAGCTTCCCCAACGATTGACCAGGCTGATCATAAATCATCTGATATTTATGTTTATGATGCATTTTTTAATTTTGATAATATAGTTGCTTCAGTATCGATTATTTATCCTGAAATAGATATAAGAGGTAATGGAGTTTCAATCGTAAATAATGATACTACTCCTAGTATCATTGATGCAACTGATATCGGTAGTGTAAGTATTAACACTCCACAAAGTGTCGTTTTTTCAATATATAATATTAAGGGAGGGTTTCCTCCAACAAATAGAGGTAAATTATTTTTAAAATTAGTTTCGGCTACCTATGTTACTATTTCAGGAACTGATGCAAGTATGTTTACTTTATCTGTTGCACCCACTTCTCCTATAAATCCTGCGGGCGGAGTATCAACTTTTACGATTGATTTTACACCCACAAGTTCTGGTGTAAAAACAGCCACTTTAACGATATACTCCAATGATGCTGATGAAAATCCATTTACTTTTGCAATACAAGGCACAGGAGCATCTTCTATACCAACCTTAGCTTCAACAACAACTGTTACATCTAGAACTGTTAATTCAGGACTTAGTGGAGGAGATATATCTTCCAATGGAGGAAGTCCAGTAACAGCAAGAGGTGTTTGTTGGAGTACTTCAACCTTACCAACTGTTGATTATAGTAAAACAACTGATGGAACTGGAATTGGCACATTTTCAAGTACGATCACTGGTGGATTAGCAGCAGCTACTCACTACTACGTAAGAGCTTATGCCACAAATGCAATTGGAACAGCTTATGGACCAGAGGTAGAGTTCTATACATTATCTATCGAACCAACAGGCCAAGTAACAGGTGTTACTAATCCTGTAAAAACAGCAACAACTATTGACTTATCTTGGACTGCAGCTCCTGGGGCTGATGGTTATATCATTATTCAGAAAACTGGCCCTACAGCCCCAACTTCTACTGGCGTTGAGGATGGAAAACCATTTGCTGATTTTACTTCTATTCCTGTAGGATCTAGTGTAGTTTTTGAGGTAACTTCTGCTACTTGCCAAATAACTGGTTTGACATCCACAACTCAATATAGTTTTACAATAATACCATTTGCTAAAGGTGCTGATAACTCAACATACAACTATAAAGTTGATGGAACATTAGGAACAATAACAGTATCAACCACAGCTGCAGAACCTACTATCCAAGCTTCTGAATTAAAATGGGAAACTGTGGCTACTAATAGTATGGGTCTTTCATGGACTAATGGTAATGGCGTTGGGCGTGTTCTTGTAATGAAAGCCAATAGCTCTACTACAGACCCAACAAATGGAATCACTTATACAGGGAGTACCGTTTTTGGAAGTGGCGATCAAATTGGAGCAGGAACCTATGTTATTTATAGTGGCACAGGACCAGCAAAGTCATATATAGTAATTTCAAATTTAGACTTGCTTACCTTATATTATTTCAAAGTGATGGAATATAATGGATCAGGTCTTCAAACTACTTATAATATGACAGGAACTTCTGGTTTTGCTATTGGAAATAGTGATGCCAGTGCTTTGCCAATCACCCTTACATCATTTGATGCAAGTGAATTAAATGGTAATGTTCTCCTTAAATGGGTAACTGCTAGCGAAAAGAATAATGACTATTTTATTATTGAACGTTCGTTAGATGGCGAAAACTTTGAGCCCATAGGGAAAATTCGGGGTGCTGGAAATAGTAATGTTGATATAAGCTACGATTTTACTGACCAAACTCATGCAGGAGGAGTAATATACTATCGACTCAAACAATTTGATTTTGACGGCAAAGAAACAACCTTTTCTACAATTTCTATAAATATTAACAAAGACATATCCCTAATTGAAACCATTAGTTTAAATGATAATTTACTGAATGTGGATATTAATTCTACAAGTGCATCTATGATTAGCTTAATGGATATCAATGGAAAAAGTATTGAGTTTGCCATTAGTAAAACAGAAGGATCGCAACAAATAAAGTTTAGTATGGTTGGTCTCAGCCGTGGAATTTATTTTATTAGAGTTGAACAAGAAGATGGTCAGGTAGTGAGTCGTAAATTTATTTATTAATCACACTATTCTTTCTCCAAAAAAAGGCGAATTGCAATGCAATTCGCCTTTTTTATTTTCATATTATACAACTAAAATTTCCCTCCCAATACCGAAGTCAATTTATAATGCTGCACATCGCCATTTAAATGAACCATTTCTACATAAACGATATAAATACCTATGGGTGCTTTTTGCTGGTCATCCGTAATTCCATCCCAAATAATTTGCCCTTTGGTTTCTAAAAGTTGATTATTGGATAATCTTCGTATTAGCAATCCTTTAGAATTATAAATAAAAACATTGGCGGTATAACCACTCTGATCGAGTAAATATCTGATTTCAAGATAGTCTTCAAAGCCATCATTATCGGGAGAAAATATTTCAGGATAAACTGACCATTCGCTTGTGCTTAACTCTCCTTGTGAAACTTGACTATTAAGATAAGTTGGGGTTCCTCCAAAATCAGTAGCATTACGGCCAGGTATAGCTGCTGAATGCCAATTACTGGCTTCAAAACTTGAAGCGGCACCACTAATTCTTTCTAAGCTTACTCCTTCAGGATTATTCAATAAAGCATAATGCATGCTCTCGTCATAATTCATCCCATCAATCATTTGCAGCGATTTGGTGATAAGATATAAATTTCCCGAAGTATTGTTTAAAGTCGGCAAAGCTTCCATCTCAATGCAATGTGCTGGCTTATCAACAAAATATTGATTTTGTACTGTTTCAGAAGAAATGCTAAGCACATAATATTGCTTTGGAAATAATTGAAAACCATCTTCAGTAATGATTTTTACATTGATAAACTCTTCATTATCAACACTCCAATTGGCAAGCCTGAGATCTTTTAAATCAAATATTTTATCTGTAGGATTATAAATTTCGACAAAGTCAACGCCAGTATTTTTAGGGTTAAATAATATTTCATTGATTTGAATTTCATTGGAATCAGGTAAATCAGGTAAACCAAATTGCACCTTTGTTTCTTCAGAAGTAATATTTCCAGCACAATCAGCAATACCAGCTGAAATTGTAAGCTCATAAATAATACTTGGCTGAATGGGGATTGTCAATACTAAATTATAAGAGTTATATTTAGGATAGGATGCTGTTACTTGTATTGGCGCTCCAATTCCTTCCGAGATATTGTAAATACTTGTGTTGAGTGAATAGCTAGAGTCAACAGTTTCGTTCCAAAATACGGAAATATTAGTGGAATTAATCACCACAACTCTATCAAAAACAGGAGGAATTATGTCAGGCTTACTAGCACGAATAGAATTTCTTTTTCCGGGAGTTCCTCCAGCAATGGCTGTAGAAGCACTCCAGTTTTCTTTTCCTGCGCATGCATTCTGAGGGTCAATTTGTTCCAAGGACCAACCGCCTTCTTGTTTCACCGTATTTTGGTACCATAAATCGGTATATTCTACAATATGCATCAAACGATTACTATCTGTTTTGAGGACGATGGTCGCACTCGAATTAGTTAAAGAAAAGGAACTTAGCCCAATGAATGATCCAAAGGCTGAGAGTTGGGATTCATTATTTTCATGTGCAATGATTACGAATGAATCGGGCAAAACAACCCCGTTGGGAATTATTTTTTCGGAACTACCAATTACAATTTTCCAATTGCTTAAGTCCACTTTAGTTGCTGAATTATTATAAAGTTCAATATATTCAGCATCGGGAAGACCAATTGTAGGAGAAGGATCCGCCATTATTTCATTAATTACAATATCACCTTGAGCCAAATTATACCAAATCCAAGGAAAATTATTTTGATTTACGGCATTCCCAGACCTATCTATAACGCCATTAACATCAATAAGATAGCTTAATCCATAAGTAAATGGAGAATTAAAAATAAGGTCAACTATTGATGAATCAATAGAGGAGCGATTTGCAGATATCGGATTTCCAATTCCTTGATTCACCATATAAAACGGTGCATACTCTGAAGAATTAAGATCAACTATTTCATTAAAAAAAAGTCGCAACTGAGTTGAAGAAATCACCTTTACGTCCAATAACTCAGGAGGAATTGTATCTACTTGAATGCTTCCAACATAAAAATCATCGAAATAAAATTTACTGGAATTACTAGAGGTATAATTACAAAATACGCCAAAATAAGTAGAGCTAGAATAAGTATTATCGAAGACGCTGCCTTCTAAAAGATAATTAAATCCCGCCTGATCATCAGTATATAAATTCCAATTGCCAGTTGGGTCACAAGTCACTTTTATACGCAATTCGTTTACCGAATTACCCGTGCTAGCAATTGTACCTGCAATGAGTTGAACAAGAGAATTCCCATCTTGTCTCCACAAAGTTACATTGTCGAGCGTACTACCTATTTGTACAAAATATCCATTTAGAACTCCTTTGATATCACTTTGATCACTTACCAAATAAACTCTAGAATGATTATTAGAAGACGAATTGAAAGATTGTTTTACATAAAAACTCCATTCTGAATTAAAAACTACTGAACTAGTCGTTACTAGAATTGAAGTATCGGTTCCTGATGAAATCAAGTGCAATTGACTTGCAGCATTTACTTCAAACACCGCATTATCTCCAACCCAGGTTGGGTTTAGAGAAAAATCACCATCTGTGAAATCATCTTGAAATTGCGCCGTTAATTGAAAAAAACTAAGCAAAATTAAAGCGAATAAAAGAAAACGCATAGGGGAACAATTTAATTGATAAAAGTTGATATTTTAAGGTAATAAAAGTAATATTTTTGCCATCACAAAATACTATATAATATTAATACGACAGAAATGAAAATTGCTATAGCAGGATCAACAGGATTAGTTGGTAGGAAAATGATTGAACTACTTGAAGAAATGATGATTAAGCCTTCGAAACTTATCTTGAGCGCTTCTGATAAATCAGTTGGAATGGTGCTGAATTTTAATCATGAGCCAATAAAAGTAATCTCTATGCAAGATGCTCTTGAAGAGAAACCTGACATCATATTATTTAGTGCTGGTGGCAAAGTGTCTTTGGAATGGGCTCCAAAATTTGCCCAAATAGGCAGTTTTGTGATCGATAATTCTTCGGCTTGGCGTATGAACGAAAATGTACCTTTGGTAGTTCCAGAAATTAATGCAGAATCAATCACAAAGGATACGAAGATAATTGCAAATCCAAATTGCTCCACTATTCAATTGGTAATTGCAATTAAACCTTTACAGCATATTTATGGAATTAAAAGACTCGTTATTTCAACCTATCAGTCCGTTACGGGCTCCGGGATAAATGGAATCACTCAACTAGAAAATGAGCGCAATAATATTATTAGTTCCATAAAAGCGTATCCTCATGCAATTGATAAAAACGTGATTCCTCATGGTGGTGAGTTCCTTGATAACGACTATACTACCGAAGAAATGAAACTAGTTGACGAAACTAGAAAAATACTTTCCGATCCTAATATAGCTATTACTGCTACCGTTGTTAGAGTGCCGGTAACTGGTGGTCATTCAGAATCTGTCAATATTGAGTTTGAAAAGGAATATGAGATAGAGGAAGCAAAAAAACTGATTGGAATGATGCCTGGTATTGTGGTTCTGGATTTTCCAAAAGCGAATCTTTATCCCATGCCAAATATATCAGAAGGAAAAAATCAGGTTTTTGTTGGGCGAATTAGAAGGGACGAAAGCATTGCAAATGGACTAAATATGTGGATAGTAGCTGATAATTTAAGAAAAGGTGCCGCCACTAATGCCGTTCAAATTGCCAAATATATTATCCAAAACAAGCTTATTAATAACTAATACTGTGGGCTCTTAAATTAATGGAAAAATAGCCCGTAAGCCAATCTGGAAAAAGTTTGCGAATTCCATAAATCGTCTGAATCGTAAAAACTGCGAGAATTACCTTTTCCTCCACATCAAAGTAAATCAGCAAAACCTGCTGGTATTAAGCCATGTTCAATTTTTTATTAGCTAGTTCTAAATTATGTACTTTTACAGTCTAAATATATCTCATTGAATCTATCATTTTTTATATCGAAACGTTATTTAGTAGCTAAAAAATCGCATAATGCGATTAATATTATCACGGCTATATCCGTAGGGCTTGTGGCGGTAGGAACAATGGCCTTAATTATCATCATGTCGGTTTTTAATGGTCTAGAAAACCTGGTAGCAACTTTAAATTCGAGCGTTATTTCTGACCTGCTCATTGAATCCAAAACTGAAAAATACATTAACCTAGAACAATTCCCTGCCGAAAAAATAAAACGACTTAATGGTGTTATCCACTTTGTAAAGATACTGGAAGACAATACTTTATTTAAGTATAATCCTGCTCTTGAAAATAATTCCCGCGAGTTTATTGGTCAAATTAGAGGTGTAGATGCTCAATATAACCAAGCTACGGATATCGATAAAATGATAATTGATGGGGTTTTTATGTTGGAAAGTCAAGGCAGACCATTCTGTGTATTGGGTAACGGTGTTGCTTCACGTTTGCAAATTCATTTAAACGATTTTGATAACCCACTGCAATGCTATTTTCCAAAACTCGAATCAACGGTAATGATGAATCCAATGGATGCCGTTTCTATTGAGAACATCTACCCTGCTGGCGTTTTTAGCGTTCAACAAGAGCTGGACGATAGACTAATCATTGCACCATTAGCTTTTGTGCAAAAGCTGATGAATTTGGAAAACATGCTCACTTCCATACACGTTGATGTGGATGATAATGTGGACGAACCTGCATTACAGGCTAAAATCCAATCAATTATAGGAGATCAGTATAAAGTACGCAACAGAAAAGAACAAAATGCGGTGATGTATAATATTATGAAATCTGAAAAATGGAGTAGTTTTATGATTTTAGCATTTATTCTTTTTATCGCCACTTTCAATTTGGTAGGCGCTTTGAGTGTATTGATTATTGATAAAAAAGCCGACATTCAAAACCTAAGTTTTATGGGTGCAAATCGCAAATTAATCACCAGAATATTCCTCTTTGAAGGATTTATGGTGAGTTTTAGTGGCACTATTATAGGACTGGTTCTTGGCTCAGGACTAGTTTGGCTACAATCTGCATTTCACTTCATTCCCATGCAAGGCTCTTTTGTGGTTGATTCCTTTCCTGTGGAACTTCAGCTGACAGATATTCTTGCCATATTGTCCATCGTAACTGTAGTTTCTATGCTTGCTGTTATTTACCCAATTAAGCGATTGAGTCGCACACTTTTGATTGGGGGATAGTTTGGAGCATACAGGTTTGGTGGGTTCGAAGTTTTGTATTCGTAATTATAACTTCTAAATTTTCACCTTTTTACTTTTGCCTTTTTGCTTCAAGAAGCTCAATCCTCCGCCCCCCTCTCCAAAACCCTCCGCAACGGCACCTCTTTCTCCAAAGAGGACTTTTGAAGCTTGATAAAATGGACGTATTGATTTTTTTGCCTTTTGCCTTTTTACCTCAAATTCAAAACTCTATTCATTATCATATTTGACAGCCTTTTTTCAATTCCTAAAAAAGTTACTTTTGCCTTTCATTTTAAATTGACGGACTATGTTATTAAACATTCAATATATTGGAGAGCATCTATTACCAGGACAGCTTGGGCAAGGGGCTATTTATTTAGCGGTAATCGCTGCTTTTATCAGTTTTATTTTCTATTTATTAGCAGAAATTAAGCATAATTCACTTTTTACTAAAATTGGTAAAGGGGCCTATATTATCCATTTTATTTCTATCGTTTTTGTCAGCGCAACTTTGTTTTATATCCTTTATAATCACTACTTTGAGTACGGTTATGTTTGGGAACATTCCGCTACTTATTTACCATTGAAGTTTATTATTTCTTCGTTTTGGGCAGGACAAGAGGGCAGTTTCATGCTATGGATTTTGATCCAAGGTACTCTTGGTGCCATCTTATTATTTACTGCGAAAAAATTTGAAAACAGGGTGATGACCGTTTTAGCAACTGGTCAAATGTTGCTAGCAACCATGGTGCTTGGAATCAAACCTTTAGGACTCATTTTAGGCAAAAGCCCTTTTGCCCTAATGCGTAATGCTGCCAGTGAAGCTGATTTTAGCTTTTTTCAAAATCCTGATTATCTTTCACAAATATTGGATGGAAATGGTATAAATCCCTTATTGGAAAACTACTGGATGGTTATTCACCCTCCTGTTTTGTTCTTGGGATATTCTGTCGCCATTGTTCCTTTTGCTTATGCCATAGCCTCATTATGGAAAAGTGAATACCAATCTTGGTTAAAACCAGCTTTTCCTTGGACCGTATTTGGCGTTCTTTCATTGGGTGTTGGTATTCTACTAGGAGGCGCTTGGGCCTACGAATCACTTACTTTTGGTGGTTTTTGGGCTTGGGATCC
>ERZ889078.2981-NODE-2981-length-11654-cov-9.973618_pt1 | contig 11654 bp, 13 predicted proteins | sample MGYA00521266_ERZ889078 | MGnify/ENA primary metagenome ERZ889078 (study PRJEB32303, sample SAMEA104408618) | aquatic metagenome | biome: Brackish water; feature: Pelagic; material: water | place: Baltic Sea | collected 2014-06-16T06:34:00 | depth 76,534 m ... | reverse complement strand
GACTCGGACGACGAAGACTCGGACGACGAGTAGACGCGTCGCTGCTCTTCGGGAATAGAGTTCGGAATGCCTGCTCGTTGGGAACACGACGCCATCTATGCGGCGGTGCAGAGCATCCCGCTCGGATGCGTTGCAACCTACGGACAGATCGCCGAAGAGGCCGGCTTGCCGAGGCGTTGGCGTCTGGTGGGCAAGGCCCTGGGAGCGCTCCCCGAGGGGAGCGCCGTACCTTGGCACCGTGTGGTGAACGCCCGGGGAGAGGTCAGCCGCAGAGGTGACGGCACCTCGACGACCGAACAGCGCCTGCTGCTCGAAGATGAAGGCGTGGCCTTCGCCGCAAACGGTCGGATCGACCTGGACCGGTTCCGCTGGACGGGGTAGGAGCGGCCGCTCTGGCCGAGGAGAGCCCCTGATGACAACCCGTAAGAGACACGAAGAAGCACTGGTTTGGTCCAGCGATGGCTCCCTGCCTACGCAGGGCGGATCATCCTGCCCGTCCCCACGTGGCGGCGACGGTGTCGTCCGCGTCTCCCGGGAAACGAAAGGCCGCAAGGGCAAGGGCGTCACGGTGATCACCGGCGTACCGCTCGGTGGCGACGATCTCAAGGATCTTGCCAAGTCCCTGAAGCAGCGCTGTGGCTCGGGAGGCACCGTCAAGGACGGGGTGATCGAGATTCAGGGCGACCACCGGGATACGGTGGTCGCCGACTTCACAAAGCGTGGCTGGGTCGTGAAGAAATCAGGTGGTTAGCGGCGTGAAATCCGACGCGGTCGGCCGCCGAATGCACGGCGCTTTTCGGGCGCGTTCATACCCCCCGGACCGTCGGACCGCGAGTGCTGAGGCTTCTTCTCGCTGAGCCGCGGACCCTGGTCATCGGGGTTGTAGCCGCCGTAATCGAATTCCTCGAGGGTCCGACGTTCGATGGGCTCGCCCAGCACCCGCTCGATGCGGCTGACGAGCAGCTCGTCGGCCTGGGTGGCCAGGGTGTAGGCCCAACCGCTGCGCAGGGCGCGGCCGGTGCGGCCGATGCGGTGGGTGTAGGCGTCGACGGTCGAAGGCATGTCGTAGTTGATGACGTGGGATACGTCTGAAATGTCGATGCCCCGGGCGGCGATGTCGGTGGCCACCAGGATGTCGTACTTACCCTTTTTGAAACCAGAGATCGCCTGCTGACGCTTGTTCTGCGCCATATTCCCCTGCAACGCCGTTACGTTGTGACCAAGTTTTTCCAGAACCGTGGCCAGGCTGCGCGCGCGGTGCTTGGTGCGCGTGAACACGAGCAGACGGCCGCCGTCGGTGCGGGCGATCATTTCGAGAAGGATGTCCTTCTTCAGGCGCTCGGTCGTGGGGTAGAGGGCATGGGAGACGGTGTCGACCGGAGCTCGTTCGCCGATCTGGACCGTGATCGGATCCACGAGAATACTGTCGGCCAGCTGACGGATTTCCGGGGGCATCGTCGCCGAAAAGAACAGGGTCTGCCGGTCTTGGGGCACGGCCTTGAGAATGCGCCTGATGTCGGGCAGGAATCCCATGTCGCACATGTGATCGGCTTCGTCGAGCACCAGGATCTCGACGGTCGAGAGGTTGATGTCTCCGGCACCGTAGTGATCGAGCAGTCGGCCGGGACACGCCACCAAGACTTCGACGCCGCGTCGCAAAGCATCGATCTGGGGGTTCTTGCTCACGCCGCCGTAGATCGTTGTGCTGCGCAGATCGGTGGCCTTGGCGAACACCTTGAACGCTTCGTTGATCTGTTCCGCGAGCTCGCGGGTCGGTGCAACGATCAAGGCGCGCACCTCGCCGAGGTCGCCTTCGAGCAACTGCTCGAGAATCGGCAGGATAAAGGCGGCCGTCTTGCCGGTGCCTGTCTGGGCCAGACCGAGGACGTCACGTCCTTCGATGATGGGGGGGATGGCCTCGGCCTGGATGGGGGTCGGCTCCTTGTATCCGGCGGCATTGATGCCGTCCATGATCCAGGGATCGAAATCGAACCTGTCGAAACTCAAAAGGTGCTCCTCGACTCAGGGTGAGCCAAGGTCGGGACTCAGCTCGTCGTGCGGGGGGAGACCGCCCAATGCGGTCTCATGCTGCGAATGCGCCTTCAGTATAGCCCTTCCCATGATGGAGCGCCAAGGATTGATGGACTGGAGAGCCCTGTTGTTGATGATATGTCCGCTCCCCTCTCAGCTCCTGGATTGGTTATACCAATACATCAACATCTATGGCATGAGAGTTGACGCAATCTCGTGAGCCTGAGATTCTCAAACCAAGCGATATGAGAATGGAGATGGGGAGCGGCGCGATGACGATCGGCGTCTCCATCCCGAGTCGTCGGCGACAGAATAGAATCTGCGAGGGTGTTCTGTGGCCTCGACATGTGACTGATGCAACGACACCCGTGTCTCAGCTGTGGCTGTTCTGGCTGGCGCCCATCGTCGGCGGCATCGTGGGCGGCTTCGTGTTCGGCCTGCTCGGCATCGTCGGTGGTGGACTGATCGGTTCTCGATTACCGCGGTGGTCGGTGCGGTGATCCTGTTATGGGTGATCGGGAAACTCAAGAAGTCCTGATCGATTCGATACAGTTACGGGGGGGGGGGGGGGCGCTGAAAACTTTCCCCCTGCAGACTTCAGTTCATGATGTTGGAGGGTTTATGAAAACGGTTCTGTCGCTCTTATGGCTCCTGATCGTACCGCTGGCCGCTTCGTCCCTGATCGCCGTGACGGATGCCGACGTCGACGGCTTTCGGGGGTTGGCCGACTTCGGTGCCATGATGTCGGTGTTCAGTCTGTCCTTCATCGGCTTCGCCCTTCTGCTCCTCGCCACGGCTGTTTGGCACCGCCGGGGTTTCCGGCCGTTTCTCTTGCTGGCAATCCCGCTGTCCGTGTTCATCTCCTTCTGTGTGACCGCTGCTGGTTCGACGGCGACAGGACTAGTCCGTGCGGGTTCGCTGGTGGTCCTGAGCGCCATGATCTTCGCCGCCATCGTGCTTGCGGTTTGGCCGGTGACCTGGACCTGGTCCCGCACCGCAGAGGAAACAGAGGCCGGTGTGTGAGGAAGGCTTGCTTTATCCTTTCGTTCTATCTCGTTTGTGGTGCGGCATGTTCGTCGTCCGGTCCGAAGGCGCCATCGCCACGTGAGGACGCAGAAATGTCGACCGCTGGCGGCAGGGGCGCTCTACCCGTCACCGTCGCGATCAATCTCGATGGCGATACTTTCGGCTTTCACGAGGTCATGCTCGTAAGCGTCATGAACATCGCCGAACACGAGGTCGCCGTTTTCGGCCTGTGCAATCTGCAGGTTCGAGGCCGCCGGGACGGCCAATGGTGGCGGGTGTGGCATGTGGACTGCTCACGTGAACGTCGGGCCACGACATGGATCGCCCCCGGCGACACCGTCCAGTTCGAATTGACGACCGAAGCCTGGGCTGGAGTCTCCTATCCCGATTTCGATGCTTTTCATCTCCGCTATCTGGGTGCCGTATCACAGCCGTTCCGACTCGATCCCGGCCGCCGTTGAGCCGATCGTCGCAGTCCTGATTCCGATTCCGCTTGCTACTGATGCCTGTGAGGTTAAGCTCCAAGAACGACCGGGCTCTGAAGCTCGGCGAAAGGAGCATGTCTCATGAGTGAAGATCACGAAGACGGACAGTTCGAGATCCCGAACTTGAAGATCCCCCAGTTCAACGTCGTGGCGATTCAACGCGCGAGCATCGCGCTGTTGATCGTCGTAGCCGTGCTGACGAGTTTCTACACCGTCGGCCCCGAGGAGAACGGCCTCGTGCTGCGCTTCGGCAAGTACCAGTACGCCACCGATCCGGGCCTGCATTTCAAGCTGCCCTTCGGCATCGAGCGCGTCATGAAGGTGCCGGTGCAGCGTCAGCTCAAGGACGAGTTCGGATTCCGTACGGTCAAGGCCGGCGTCCGCAGCCAGTTCGCAAGCACGCCCTACCTGGACGAGGCCAACATCCTGACGGGCGACCTCAACTCCGCCGTGGTGGAGTGGGTGGCCCAGTACCGCGTCGTGGATCCCTACAAGTATCTGTTCCGCGTACGCAATGTGCGCGAGACCTTCCGTGACATCAACGAGGCGGTCATGCGCGAGATCGTGGGTGACCGCACGGTCAACGAGGTGCTGACGGTGGGCCGCGCCGAAGTGGCCATGCAGGTTCAGCTCGGGGTCCAGGATCTCTGCGACCAGTACGAAACAGGCATCAAGGTGGAGCAGGTCGTCCTGCAGGATGTCAACGCGCCCGACGAGGTGAAGCCGTCGTTCAACGAGGTGAACGAGGCCGAGCAGGAGAAGGCTAAGCTCATCAACCAGGCCCAGAGCGAGTACAACCAGGTCGTCCCGCGCGCCCGCGGCGAGGCCCTGCAGACGGTGCGCGAGGCCGAGGGCTACGCCCTCGAGCGCATCAACCACGCCCGCGGTGACAGCGCCCGCTTCGTGGCCCTCTACCAAGCTTACGCCAAGGCACCCGAGGTGACCAAGCGGCGTCTCTACCTCGAGACCATGAGCCAGATCCTGCCAACGGTGGACCGCAAGGTGATCGTGGACGGAACGCTGAAGTCCGTGTTGCCCCTGCTCAATCTCGACGCCCCGAAGGGAGGTGGTCAGTGATGAAGATCGGAAGCATCATTCTTTCGCTGCTCGTGCTCATCCTCCTGGCCAACTTGATGTACGTGGTCAAGGAGACAGAACAGGTCATCATCACGCAGTTCGGCAAGCCGGTGGGCGACCCCATCGACACTCCGGGCCTGAAGTTCAAGCTGCCTCTGGTGCAGAAGGTGCACAGGTTCGACCGGCGGTTCCTGGAGTGGGACGGCGACCCCAACGAGCTGCCGACCCGCGACAAACGCTTCATCCAGGTCAACACCTACGCCCGCTGGCGCATCAGCGATCCGCTGCTGTACTTTCAGCGTCTGCGCGACGAACGCGGCGCCCAGACCCGTCTCGACGACATCCTCGACGGCGAGACCCGCAACGCCATCGCCAAGTTCGATGTGGTGGAGGTTGTGCGGTCGTCCAACCGGGAGGCCGAGCAGAGCAATCTGGTGCCGGAGGAGCAGGTGAACCTCGATCCGATCGAGTACGGACGCGAGGCGGTCCGTCTGGAGATCCTGACGAACGCCCAAGCGCGCACCACGGATCTGGGCATCGAGATCCTCGACCTCCAGTTCAAGCGCATCAACTACGTCCAAGACGTTCAGCGGAAGGTCTACGAGCGGATGATCGCCGAGCGGCGCCGCATCGCCGACCGTTTCCGGTCCGAGGGCCAGGGCGAAGCCATGCGCATCCGGGGTGAGAAGGACCGCGATCTGCTGGAGATCCAGTCCGAGGCGTACCGGCAGGCCGAAGAGTTGAAGGGCGACGCCGACGCGCGCGCCACGGAGATCTATGCGGCGGCCTATGGACGCAACGCCCAGACCCAGGATTTCTACGGGTTCCTCAAGACCCTGGAGTCCTATCCGGCCGTCTTCGACAAGTCGAGCACGCTCGTGTTGTCGACCGACGGTGATTTTTACAGGTACCTGACCGACGTCGACGGACGCTAGTCCGACCGGCATCGTAAACAACAGCGGCCCCCTCCGAGGAGGGGGCCGCTGCTTGTGGAGATGCCGATCTCAGGCGGTGTGGATCATCGTCACGATGCGTTCGAGGCCGACGATGTCGGCTTCGCCGAAGGCGTCCGGCTTGGTCGAGTCCACATCCAACACCCCCACAAACTCGCCGGCGCGGTTGCGAACCGGCACCACGATCTCCGATTGCGAGCGCGAATCGCAAGCCACATGTCCCGGAAACGCAGCGACATCCGGGACGACGACGGTCGCTCCCGTATTCATGCCAGCCCAGCATACACCTTCAGGTGCCTTCAGAACCGAACAGGCGAGGGGCCCCTGGTAGGGACCCACGACCAGATCGCCGTCGAGCAGACGATAGAACCCCGTCCAGAAATAGTGGGGCATCTTGTGGTGCAGTATGGCGACGGCGGTGGCCATGCGGGCCGTCGGATCGTCGGTCTTGACGAACAGTTCTGCAAGCTGGTCGACGATGCGCTCGTAGCGCTCGCTCAGTCGGTCCGTTTTGCGTTCCGTGGACATCGGGGCCTCCGGTTTCGGGTCACATCCCACCATAACACAGGATCCAGGTTTCGCACGTCCGCGGCAGGGGCACGGCCTATGCAAAGTCCAGCCTCGGTCGGGAGGATGACCCCGCAGCGGAACCTGTCCTGTGGCGGAACCTCAAAGCTGGCAGGAGCTTGCGATTGCAGGTGGAAATCCTCTCGGCCGAACTGGTCAAAATATGACCACATGGATGCCAGGGATCTGTCGAAGGAGTATGACGATGTTCGGCCCAGAATGGCCCCGGCTCTCTCCGTTCAAAAAGTTGCTGCTGCGCGCCAACGTGCTCGTGGAGGAATCGCCTCATGACTCGAAGGCTCAACTGCGGGCGCTGGAACTCTATAGGCAGGCTCTCGAGCTACAGGACTCGAGGCTCGTGTGGCGGAACATAGGCCGTCTTCATTTTGCGCGGAAGGAGTGGGAGAATGCCGAACAGGCGTTCCTCCAATCCCACGATCATTTCTGGCTCGGGTTGCTCTACGAGTGGACTTCGCGCTTCGAGGAAGGCTGGGAGCATATCCGCAAGGCGAGTCCCAGCGCTGACCAGGCCCGTGTGATGGCCCGCATCGCCCGTCAGACAGGGCGCTACGACGAGGGCATTGCGGCCCTCAGACCATGGAACGACGTGGACTCCCTTTTCGAACTGATCCATCTCTATGACAAGAAGGGCGAGGACGCCAAAGCCTGGGAGACCTCGTTGAAGGCCAATGCGGCCAAGGGACTGCGCGACCCCGACCCGTTCCAGCCCGTGGAAATGACGATTCCCAACGAGGGTACGCCCGGTGCACCGGTGTTCATCGTCGGCATGCCGCGCTCGGGAACCACGCTGCTCGAACGCATGCTGGCTCAGCATCCCGTCATGGAGTCCAGAGGTGAATCCCTGTTCTTCGATTTCATCGCGGGCCAGCTGTCCGGCGGCCAGAATCTCATGCGTATCGGCGAAGCCTATCTCATGGGATACACGCGACGCACGGTTGACAAATATCCACTCAATTTCCGCTACCTGGATCTGATCCGGGGAGTGTTCCCGGATGCACGCATCATCGACATGCGTCGTAGCCGAGACGACACGCTGCTGTCGTGCTGGTTCCGCAATTTCCGCGGGCAGATGCGTTGGGCATATCACTGGGACGATCTGGAAACTGCATATGACAGGTATCTGGAGACCATGGAGGGTCGTACCGATGTGATGAAGGTGCGCTATGAGCAGCTCGTGTTGAACCCCGAAGCAGTGCTGCGGAAAGTGCTCGACCACTGCGGCCTGCCGTGGGACAAGCGTTGCCTGAATCATAATGCCGACCCAGCCTTCCACGAATACAGTTATCAGGAAGTGCGGCAGCCCATCTTCCGCGACCATATCGGTCGGGCGGATCGTTACCGCGGGTTCTTCCCCCAGGAGCGAGGGTTGGAAGCATTGGCCTAGGATGTCTCGAACGGGTTCGCGACGAGAAAGCCCTCTCCCGGTGCGGAGGGGGCCTTTTCGTTGCTACCAGGTGCCAACCGATTGTATGAATCCGCTAAGGATAATTGGCCTTGGCTTCCCGCCGCCGCCTTCCTATGTTGTGGTGGTCAGCATTTCTTGGCACGACGAAAAGGGAGCTTGATGTGACCCTCGATCAGCTCGAAATCGGTTGTGAAGCCGAGTTGCTGGACATCGATTGCGGCATGATCCTACGCCCGCGTCTGATGGAGATGGGATTGATCCCGGGAATCCGTATCTCGGTGATCCGGGTCGCGCCGCTGGGCGACCCGATTGAGATTCTCGTACGTGGCACGCGCATCTCGCTCAGCAAGGGCGACGCGTCCGGGATCCACTGCCGAACCACTTGAGTCCGAGGTGCCCATGGCGACCCGAGCTCCTGCCCGCAAGGCCTTGTTCACAGTCGCTGTCGCGGGCAATCCCAACTCGGGCAAGACGACTCTGTTCAACGCCCTGACCGGAGCCAGCGCCCGCACCGGCAATCATCCCGGCATCACCGTGGAGCAGCGCGACGGCATTCTCGAACTGCCGCGGTCCGGCCGCGTGTGTCTGATCGATGTCCCGGGTTGCTACAGCCTCAATGCAAGGTCGCCCGAAGAAGAGGTGGCGATCAACGCCATCCTCGGCCGCCGCGGCCAGCAGCGCCCCGACGCGGTCATGGTTGTCCTCGACGCATCGGCCCTCGAGCGGAACCTGTATCTGTTGCTTCAGGTCATGGAATTCGATTTGCCGGTCATCGCCGTGGTCAACATGCTCGACACCGCCCGCGACGACGGTCTCGACATCAGCTTCGACGCCCTGCGGTCCACTTTCGGCGTTCCCTTCGTGGGCACTATCGCCCGCCGCCGTCAGGGGGTGGACCTGCTCTGCAGAGAACTCGACGACTTCCTCGGCGCGCTTCCGCTGCGGACCGGTTCGGATTGGTTGTGGTCGCCCCACTCCTCGTTGTCCCGCGAGGTGGACGCCCTGGCTCCCCTGGTGGGCGAGGAGGTCAGCTTCAATCTGCCCAGCGAGCGGTCCCGTCGCGCCTTTGCGTTCTGGTTGCTGTCGAGCCTGCACCGCAAGAGCGAACTCGTGGTGAAGCCCAGGCTGCGCGAAGCTGCCCTCGAGGCGCGCCAGCGTCTGAAGGGCGAGGGTCTCGATCTCGACGTGGAAACGATCGTGCCCCGTTGGAGCTTCATCGATGCGGTGGCCGAACGGATCGTGCGCCGCGATAAACCTCGAAGCCAGCGCACCGAACGCATCGACTCCGTGCTCACGCATCCGCTGTGGGGCAGCCTGTTCTTTCTGGCCGTCATGACCCTGGTCTTCCAGACCCTGTTCTCCTGGTCCGAACCCTTGATCACCGGCATCGAAAGCATATTCGCCTGGTTGAGCAGCGCCGTGGGCGGAGCGTTGCCGCCGAGCCTGGGCCGCGACCTGGTCGTCGACGGCGTCTTCGCCGGCGTGGGGGGCGTTCTGGTGTTCCTGCCCCAGATCCTGATCCTGTTCCTGTTCATCTCGATCCTCGAAGGCTCGGGCTACATGTCGCGCTCGGCGTTCATGGTCGACCGCTTCATGCGACGCATCGGACTGCACGGCCACGCCTTCGTGCCGATGATCAGCGGCTTCGCCTGTGCCGTGCCGGCGATCATGGCCACGCGCACCATCGAGAATCGCCGCGATCGCATGCTGACGATGATGGTGCTGCCGCTGATCTCCTGCTCGGCGCGGCTGCCGGTCTACTCGATGATCATCGCGCTGCTGTTCCCCGCCGACGAAGTGCTCGGTCCGTTCCGGGCGGGCACCATCGTGCTGCTTTCGGTCTACGTGTTGAGCACGGCCCTGGCCCTGTTCGCCGCCTCGGTGCTCAGCCGCACGGTCCTGAAGGGCCAGCCCCAGCCCCTGTTGCTCGAACTGCCGCCCTACCGCCTGCCCGAGCCGTTGACGGTGATGCTGGCGTTGCGAGACCGGGCCAAGGCGTTTTTGGCCACCGCGGGCACGATCATCCTGGTGGCCACGGTCGTGCTGTGGGTGTTGCTGACCTTCCCCCGGGTCGAGGCCCCTGCCGGGGTCGCCCCCGAGCTCGCAGCCGCATCCCAGCTCGAGAACAGCTACGCCGGACGCCTCGGCGGCTTCTTCGAGCCGCTGATCGCGCCGCTGGGCTTCGACTGGAAGATCGGCGTGGGCCTGATCGGCTCGTTCGCCGCCCGCGAGGTCTTCGTCAGCACCATGGGCGTGGTCTACGGCGTGGGCGACGTGGCCGAGATCGGCGACCGCGACCTGCGCGAGGCCATGCGCCGCGACACGCGCGCCGACGGCTCCCCGCTATGGACGCCGCTGACGGGATTGAGCCTCATGGCCTTCTTCATGGTCGCCATGCAGTGCATGAGCACCCTGGCGGTCACCCGACGCGAAACCGGCAGCTGGGGCTGGACGGTCTTCATGCTGGCCTACCTGACCGGCACGGCCTGGCTGATGAGCTTCGCGGTGTTCCAGCTGGGCCGTCTGGCGGGATTCGCCTAGGGCGGACTTGCGCTGGCGCCCCCGATCCTTCACTATGTCCGCTTCCAAGACACCCCGTTCCTTCGCTCCGAGGTGATCCCATGGCGCGCACGCGCATCAAGCACCTGCTCGACGGCTCGGTCGCCGTCGGCACCGACGTCGTCGTCCACGGCTGGGTCCGCTCCCGCCGCGACTCCAAGGCCGGCCTGAGCTTCGTGCAGGTGTACGACGGCTCCTGCTTCGACCCCATCCAGGTGGTCGCCCCAGGGGCACTGGCCAATTACGCCGACGAGGTCCAGCGCCTCACGACGGGCTGCTCGGTCGTGTGCCGCGGCGAACTGGTCGCAAGCCAGGGCAAGGGCCAGTCCGTGGAGGTCAAGGCCACGGAGATCGAAGTGCTGGGCTGGGTCGCCGAGCCCGACACCTATCCCGTGCAGCCCAAGCGCCACACCATGGAATTCCTGCGCGAGAACGCTCACCTGCGGCCGCGCACCAACACCTTCGGCGCGGTGGCCCGGGTGCGGAACTGCCTGTCCCAGGCCACCCACCGCTTCTTCCACGAGCGCGGGTTCTACTGGGTCCCCACGCCCATCATCACCGCCAGCGACTGTGAAGGCGCCGGCGAGATGTTCCGCGTGTCGACCCTCGACATGGTCAACCTGCCGCGCAACGAAGCTGGCGGCATCGACTATGACAAGGACTTCTTCGGCCGTGAGGCGTTCCTGACGGTCTCGGGCCAGCTGTCGGTGGAGACCCACTGCTGCGCCCTGGGCGACGTGTACACCTTTGGCCCCACGTTCCGCGCCGAGAACTCCAACACCACGCGCCATCTGTCGGAGTTCTGGATGATCGAGCCCGAGATCGCGTTCGCCGATCTGAACGACGATGCGGATCTGGCCGAGGACTACCTGCGCTACCTCTTCCAGGCCGTCCTGAACGAGCACGGCGACGACATGGACTTCTTCGACGCCCACGTCCAGCCCGGCGTCCGCGCCCGTCTCGAATCCTTCTGCGAGAGCAGCTTCGAGCGCATGACCTACACCGAAGCCGTCGCGGCGCTGGAGAAGGCCGAAGCCAAGTTCGAATTCCCCGTGAGCTGGGGCATGGACCTGCAGTCCGAGCACGAACGCTGGCTGACCGAGACCCACGCCAAACGGCCGGTGGTCGTGATGAACTACCCCAAGGACATCAAGGCCTTCTACATGCGCATGAACGACGACGGCAAGACCGTCGCGGCCATGGACGTGCTGGCGCCGGGCATCGGCGAGATCATCGGCGGCAGCCAGCGCGAGGAGCGGCTCGAGGTGCTCGACGCGCGGTTGGCGGAGATGGGGTTGGAGCCGGAGCCCTACTGGTGGTACCGCGACCTGCGGAAGTACGGCACGGTGCCCCATGCGGGCTTCGGGCTGGGCTTCGAGCGGGCACTCATGTACGCGACGGGCATCAGCAACATCCGCGATGCGATTCCGTTTCCGCGGGCGCCGCGGAGTGCGGATTTTTAAGGCCGGCGAGGATCATCGCATTCCTCATCGAACCGTCGTTGATCGGGCTGCGGTCATCTGGTCTTAA
>ERZ889078.2980-NODE-2980-length-11655-cov-28.052586_pt1 | contig 11655 bp, 10 predicted proteins | sample MGYA00521266_ERZ889078 | MGnify/ENA primary metagenome ERZ889078 (study PRJEB32303, sample SAMEA104408618) | aquatic metagenome | biome: Brackish water; feature: Pelagic; material: water | place: Baltic Sea | collected 2014-06-16T06:34:00 | depth 76,534 m ... | reverse complement strand
TAAACCAACTTCTTATCAGTTAATTAAAATAAGTAATTAAATAGACACCTCAAAAGTTTTTTTCGATAATGTTTTTTTGACTTTAAAAAAAGTGAATAACTTAATTTTTATGTTAATAATTAAGGTTCATATTTATGGAAATCTTACCATATCTTCGTCACCTTGAAATTCGGAAAACACAATTCGAACTAACAATCTAACAAGCAATATTTTATTAATTATTAATCAGATAATCATGGACAATCTTGATCTTTTTGCCAACGTAAACGAATCAGCAAACGAATATGCCGAAAACACTACAGCGGGAAAGGATCAATTTTATCAAGATATTTTGAAAAAACGAAATGAATTGAAGAAATCTACAGCAGAATTGGAAATTGAATTTGCAGAAAAAGCAAAAATGGAGGAGAAAATTGAAGTTTCTGAACCTGAAGTCTATACTTATGATGAAGCATTAGCTGCTAGCACAATCTACTTTAAAGGAGATGAAATGGCTGCAGGAGTGTGGATAAATAAATATGCACTAAAAGATAGTGCTGGAAAAATATTTGAAAAAACTCCGGATGATATGCACCGCAGGATTGCTAAAGAATTGGCAAGAATAGAGCAAAAATATAATAATCCCATCTCGGAAGCTAAGTTATTTGATGTCCTTCAAAATTTTACACATATTATTCCACAAGGAAGCCCTATGGCTGGTATTGGTAATAATAAGCAAGTGGGAAGCTTATCTAATTGTTTTGTTATTGGTAATGATGGTAAATCAGATTCTTATGGAGGAATCATGAAAACGGATCAGGAGCAAGTACAGTTGATGAAGCGAAGAGGCGGCGTAGGCCATGACCTAAGTGGAATTAGACCAAAAGGCAGCCCAGTAAAAAATAGTGCCCTTACTTCTACAGGTATTGTTCCTTTTATGGAAAGATTCTCAAACTCAACTCGTGAAGTAGCTCAAGATGGACGTCGAGGTGCCCTTATGTTGAGTATATCTGTTACGCATCCTGATTCAGAGGAATTTATAGATGCAAAAATGGACAGTACTAAAGTTACTGGCGCAAATGTTTCTGTAAAAATTACTGACGATTTTATGAGATCAGTAATTAATGGGACTGATTTCGTTCAGCAATACCCAATTCAATCTGAAAATCCTACTTATACTAAAAGCGTTGATGCTCGAAAAATATGGAATAAAATTGTTCATAATGCGTGGAAATCGGCTGAGCCTGGTATTTTGTTTTGGGATACAATTATTAATGAATCAGTTCCAGATTCCTATGCCGACTTAGGTTTTAAAACTGTTTCTACTAACCCTTGTGGCGAAATTCCATTATGTGCATACGACAGCTGTCGCCTTTTAGCCATTAATCTTTATGGTTATGTGGAAAATCCTTTTACTCCAGATGCTAAGTTTAATGCCAAGCTGTTTGCAGAGCATATTCATATTGCCCAGCGCATTATGGATGATATTATAGACTTAGAGCAAGAGAAAATAGATAAAATTATTGCGAAAATTGATAATGACCCAGAGTCAATTGAGATCAAAAGAGTAGAACGTGAATTGTGGCTTAATATCCGCAAAAAGACTGAGCAGGGAAGACGTACTGGAATTGGAATCACTGCAGAAGGTGATATGTTGGCTGCATTAAACTATAAATATGGCACAGAAGAAGCCTCTGAGTTTTCTGTAGATGTGCATAAATTTTTGGCGATTGAAGCCTATCGCTCTTCTGTTAATTTAGCAAAAGACCGAGGTGCATTTCCATTATATGATTATAAGCGTGAATTGAATAACCCTTTTATGAGACGTATTTTTGATGCGGCGGAAGGATTAGAAGAGGATATGAAAAAATATGGACGCCGTAATATCGCCTTATTAACTATTGCTCCAACTGGAACCACCAGTATGATGGCTCAAACTTCTTCAGGAATTGAACCAGTATTTATGGTGAGTTACAAGCGCCGTCGTAAAGTAAATCCCAATGACAAATCTGTGAATATTAGTTTCGTTGATGAGGTTGGAGATAGCTGGGAAGAATATAAAGTATTCCATCACAAATTTGAAACTTGGCTTTTAGCCAATGGATATAATGTTGAAGAAGTAAAAATGCTTGATGAAGAGCAATTGCACGAAATTATTAAAAAGTCACCCTACTGGGGTGCAATGTCTAATGATGTTGACTGGCTCGAAAAAGTTAAAATGCAAGGTGCGGTTCAAAAATGGGTTGATCACTCTATATCTGTTACTGTAAATGTTCCTAATCAGGCTGATGAAGAACTTATTGGTGAAATTTATAAGCAAGCTTGGAAATCTGGTTGCAAAGGAATGACTGTATACCGTGATGGTTCACGTTCAGGAGTTTTGGTGAGCAATGACAAAAAGGAAACTAAAGAGGAAGCTAATGATTTCAAGGAAACATATGCGCCTCCTCGTCCCAATAAATTGGAAGCTAGTGTAATAAGATTCCAAAATAATAAAGAAAAGTGGGTTGCTGTAGTTGGAATTTATAAGAATAGACCTTACGAGATTTTTAGTGGAAAGGCTGATGACTTTTTCGTAGCCAATTACGTGGAAGAAGGCTGGGTATATAAAAATAAAACAGAAAAAGGAAAATCTAGATATGACCTTGAATACGAAGATAGAGATGGATTTATGCAAGTATATCGTGGTTTGTCTAGGACTTTCGACAAGGAATATTGGAATTATGCTAAATTAATTTCAGGCATTTTGCGACACGGTATGCCTTTGCCTTTTGTGGTTGATGTAGTGAGTTCGTTGAGCTTTGAGACCGAAACTATCAATACATGGAAAACAGGTATTGTAAGAGCCTTAAAGAGATTTATTCCAGATGGTGCTCCCGCTGCAAAAGGAACCCCTTGTCCCACATGTGGTGCAGAAATGGTGTATCAAGAGGGTTGCCTTACCTGCCAATGTGGATATTCTAAATGTGGATAGAAAAAATTAAATTCTATTATATAAAGCCTCGACAATTTGTCGAGGCTTTTTTTCTTAAAAGCAGTATTGCAAAGAATGATAAAACAGTTTTGTTTTGAGATGATAATCTGTATTATCTTTGTGATAATTAAGTAAATATCTGGTATTTTATCTAATAACATTGTTTAAAGTATAAATTATGTTAACATGTCACACCTATAAGAATTAATTGTAATTTTGCGCCTTTCAAATTTACTTAGAAACAATATTTTAGCAATGAACATTAAAAACTTTTCTTCCGCCCTAATAGCAATAGTTTTATTAGCTGGCTTCACAATTTCATGTGGTGATATAGACAAATATCCTGGTTTCTCAAAAACGGAGGATGGATTATATTACAAATTTCACAAACATGGAACTGATACTCTTAAAGCTCTTGAAGGTGATAAAATATCCGCCTTTATGGTTTATCGTACTATGGATGATTCCATTTTTAGTAACAGCCAGCCAGGTGCTCCTTTTGAACTACCTATGATGGCCTCTGGATACAAAGGTGATGTATTTGCGGCATTAGGTATGATGACTGCTGGTGACAGTGCTACGTTTATTATCAATAGCGATTCGTTTTTTCAAATAACAGTTGGAGCTCCGCGTCCCGAAATATTGGATAGCGCTTCAAGTTTTTATCTTGATGTTTTGGTTACTAAAATCATGAATCCAGAACAAATGGATAAAGAAAGATTGGAAACTGAACAGGCCATGGCTGAAATGGAAAAAAGTATTATTGCTGATTATATTGCTTCCAATAACTTGAATGTAGAGGCTGATCCAAGTGGAATTTTTTATATGACTACTAAAGCTGGAAAAGGCGCAAGCGTTTCAGCTGGTTCATTTGCTAATTTACATATAGTGGCTAAATCACTTGGACCACAAGGTGTGGAACTTATCAATACATATAATGATGGTAAATCTATTGATTTAGAAGTAGGTACAGGTCAATTAGGAATTGGATTCGAAACGGGTTTAATGAGAATGAAAGTTGGTGAAAAAGCTACCATTATTGCTCCTTTTAATTTAGCCTTTGGCGCTCAAGGAAGTAGAGGATTTGTAGCACCTTTTTCTACAATTGTTTTTGATGTTGAATTGATTAAAATTACTTCTGCCGAAGAAATGCGCATAAAAGCTGAAAAAGAAGCTAAAGAATCAGCAGCAAAAGAACTTACAGTATTGAGTAAATATCTTGCTGATAATAACATAACAACTGCTCCTCAAGCTTCTGGATTATACTATGTTGAGACTGTTGCAGGAACTGGAAAACAAGCAATTGCTGGTAAAAAAGTGAAAGTTCACTATTCAGGATATTTATTGGATGGAACAAAATTCGACTCTTCTGTTGATCGTGGCGAGCCATTTGAGTTCGGTCTAGGTCAAGGACAAGTTATTCCAGGTTGGGATGAAGGTATTTCATTGATGAAAGAAGGTGGCAAAGCTAAATTGATTATCCCTTCTAGTTTAGGTTATGGACCACGTGGTGCTGGTCAAGCTATTCCTCCAAATGCTTCATTGGTTTTTGATGTAGAGTTAATTGAAGTAATCGACTAATTTTCATTAAAAGCTATAATATGATTAGCTATCAAGTGAGATTAAAATAATATTTGGAGAGTGAACAATATCTGCGGAATACGCTCAATATTGTTCACTCTTTTTGTTTATTGAATATGATTAATCAAATATACAATTATGAATAAATTAAATTTATTGTTAGTACTGAGTTTTATTGTAAGTATTTCAATTGCTCAAGTGCCTGCTAAAATCAAAAAAAACAAATCTTATACATCGCAGAGTGGATTAATGCTTACTGTATTTGAGATTAACAAAAATGCACCTAAAGCTGATAGTGGAGATTTTATCAGCGTTCACTATGTTGGTAAATTAGCTGATGGTACTGAGTTCGATGCTTCTTATAACAGACAACAGCCCATAGCTTTTACACTAGGCGTGGGTAAAGTAATTAAAGGATGGGACGAAGGTCTTCAATATTTGCATGTGGGCGATTCAGCATCATTTGTAATTCCTCCTGAGATTGGTTATGGTGCTCGCGATAAGGGAAATATTCCTCCCAACTCCACTTTATATTTTACGGTAAAGGTTGTTGACCTTAAGCAAGCAGTCAAGCCGTATGATGTATCTAAATTAGATACGGTAAAGTTAGATTCTGGATTGTCATATATAATTGTCGCTAAAGGAAAAGGTGATGGAATTCAAGTAGGAGAGAAGGCGTTTTTACAATATTCTGGATATTTTACTGATGGCAAAAAGTTCGATTCTTCTCACGATAATGGTGGTAAATCTTTTGACTTTATTTTAGGTCGTCATCGCGTTATTGATGGTTGGGAATTGGGTTTGATAGGGATGAAAGAAGGGGAGAAAAGAAGATTAAATGTTCCTTATGCTCTTGCTTATGGTGAAAATGGCCGGCAGCCAATTCCTCCTAAATCAGATTTGGTTTTTGATATTGAAATGGAGAAAATAGAAAGAATTGATTATCCACAATTCGATTTGGCTGGAAAGGATACCATTACTTTACCTTCAGGTTTAAAATATATTGTTGCGCTGGCAACGGATGGTGAAAAAGTGCTGCCACATGATGAGGTAATAATTCAATACGTTGGTATTTTTTTAGATGGAAAAATATTTGATTCAAGTTATGATAGAGGAGATTCTTTGATTTTTGAAGTTGCTGGTCAAAAAGTAATTAGAGGACTTGATGAGGGCATGCTGCTAATGAAAAAAGGCGAAAAAATTAGGTTTATCGTCCCTTACCAATTGGCTTATGGCGAAGATGGAAGACCTCCGATTATTCCAGCAAAATCAAATTTGATATTTGATGTGTATTTGCAAAACATTGTGAAAGCAAAGCAATCTTTCTAAGAATTCAAAACTTGCTTGATACTACAACAAAAAAGAGGCTGATTATTTCTAATCAGCCTCTTTTTTGTTATTTTCTTATTGTAGACTTACCACAATAATTTTTCAGTATTGAAAACAGGACCATCGGTACATACGCATTGATGTCCGCTGGTGGTAGGAGTAACACAACATAAACAAGATCCAATTCCACAAGCCATCATATTTTCTAGAGATACTTCGCAATTTATATTATTGGCTTTAGCAATTTTTGCTACAGCTCGCATCATTGGGTCAGGGCCGCAACTATAAATCATATCAAAGCTAGTGTCTTGCATGATGGAGTGTTGTGTCACAAATCCTTTTTCGCCCATGCTTCCGTCCTCAGTAGAAACGTAAACTGTTCCGTATTGATTGAAATTTTCGAGCTCAATAATGTTATTGCTACCACGTCCTCCGAGTAAAATATGGACATCTACATTTACTTCCTTAAGTTTCTTTGCCAAATATAGCAATGGAGCTACACCAACGCCTCCGCCAATGAGTAGTGCTTTTTTTTCTCCTTCAATCATCGAAAATGATTTGCCGAGCGGATACACCATATCAATCATTTCTCCTTTTTTGAGATTAGATAGCAAGCGAGTTCCTTCTCCTACTATTTGAATCAGTAAATCCATCGTGTTTTTTTCAGGATGAACATCATAAATAGAAATAGGTCGACGTAGAAAAGCATTCCGTGTATCGTTAACCAACAACTCCACAAACTGTCCAGGATGTACCTGGCTTAAGTCATGCGAGCTTTCTATTTCAAGTACATAATAGTCTTTATTGATAGTTTTATTATCAATTACTTTTAATAACTCAACGTATTTTTTAGAATAGATTATCGGCTTCATATGGATTATTATGTTGTTAAAAAATAAGACCTGTTTCTTAGAAACAGGTCTTATTTTTAGTTTTCTTCATTTGCAGGTTCAGCAGTTTCGGTAGTAACTTCTTCTTTGTCAAAAACAAGTAAGTTGTTTGCACTTAAAGCAATATACCACTGAATAACTTTTTTAATATCAGACACATAAACTTGTTCTTCATTGTAGTTTGGTAATACCTGCTTGAAAAAGCTAAGCAATTCATTTTTAGAAGATTTTGGGCTAATAGGCTCTTTCCCTTGTAAAAAATCATGCATTTTTTCAAATACGTTTATTAAAGGTAAATCTTCTTCGTAGGTATAAATACTAATCTCCTCTAAAGAGCTAATCTGATGTGCCGAGTAAACTGGAAATCTTTTTTTATCATCCAATCCTTCAACAATCAAACCTGTTTTTGTTTGAGTTACCATTTTGTAAAGCCCAGGCTTACCACCTATGGCTAATATTCCAGTTAATTCCATATAGTTTTATATTTGATTTGAATTTTGCAAAGGTAATAAAAAGTCAATTTATAATTCGGCTATGACGGCCGTTGAACTTCTTGTTATCTATAATAAGTATTTAAGAAAGTTGTGACATTCTTTTCAATGCGCTCTGACACTTCAAAAGTATCTTCTTTGATGAATTTTTCTCCAACAATAATTTCGTAAAGTTCAATATACCTTTCTGAAACCATGTTTACAAATTCATCAGTCATTTCAGGAACTGATTGACCTTCGTCTCCTTTAAAGCCATTTTCCATCAGCCACTCGCGAACAAATTCTTTAGATAATTGCTTTTGATTTTCGCCTTTGTCAAAACGTTCTTGGTAACCGTCAGCATAAAAATATCGTGATGAGTCTGGAGTATGAATTTCGTCAATTAAATAAATTTCATCTCCAATTTTGCCAAATTCATATTTAGTATCCACCAAAATTAATCCTTTTTCAGCGGCCATATCGCTGCCTCTTTGAAATAGTTTACTTGTGTATTCTTCAAGTTTAGCATAATCCTCAGCGCTAACTAAACCTTGTCCAAGGATATCTTCTTTTGAAATATCTTCATCATGTAGGCCTAATTCGGCTTTAGTGGTTGGTGTAATAATAGGAGTCGGAAATGCTTGATGTTCCTTCATTCCATCTGGAATCGCAACTCCACAAATACTTCTGGAGCCATTTTTATATGATCTCCAAGAACTGCCAGTTAAATATCCACGAATAATCATTTCTATAGGAAATGGATCACATTTTTTTCCAACAGTAACGGTTGGGTCAGGAGTTGCAATTTTCCAGTTAGGAACTATGTCCTCTGTTGCATCTAAAAATTTTGCAGCTATCTGGTTTAATACTTGTCCTTTATAAGGAATTCCTTTTGGTAATACAACGTCAAATGCTGAAATACGATCACTAACGATCATAGCCAGAAGTTCATCATTAATATTATAAACATCTCTAACTTTTCCTTCATACAAACTCTTTTGTTTAGGAAAGTTAAACTTTGTTTTGATTACGGATTGATTCATAATGTGTATTTATTTAAATTAAGAATAGGCTTTAATAATTTTAGTAACTAGTTTATGTCTTACAATATCTTGTTCATCAAGAATAACGAAGGATATGCCTTCAATATCTGATAATATTTTCTGCGCTTCAATAAGTCCAGAACTTTGATTGCGAGGCAAATCTATTTGGGTAATGTCTCCAGTAATAATAAACTTAGCATCTTTTCCCATACGAGTTAAGAACATTTTAAGTTGAGAAGAAGTAGTATTCTGAGCCTCATCAAGGATTACAAAAGCATGGTCTAGAGTTCGTCCACGCATAAAAGCTAAAGGTGCAATTTCTATCACTTTTTCTTCAAATAGTTTTCCGAGTTTAGGCTGAGGTATCATATCTCCCAATGCATCATATAACGGTTGTAAGTAAGGATCAAGTTTGTCACGTAAATCTCCTGGTAGAAAACCTAAGTTCTCGCCAGCCTCTACTGCTGGTCGTGTTAAAATAATACGCCTTACTTCCTTATTGATAAGTGCTCGAACGGCTAATGCAACGGCTGTATATGTTTTCCCAGTCCCTGCTGGACCTATGGCAAAAACAATGTCATTAGTAGAGTTGCTACTTACCAGAAGCCTTTGGTTTGGCGTTCGTGCTTTTATTAATCTGCCCGATTTGCCATATACCAATACTTCACTGTCTCGTTCGGGTTCTTTAGCTAGTCCATTAATAGGAGTTGATCCATTATTAACTGCAAAAAGTAAATTGCTAATATCCCCAGCTTTCAGAATGCCATAGCGATTAAAATGACTAATTAAGTCAGTCATTAAATTTTCAAATTCAAGTACTGAATTTTCATCTCCCATTGCCTTGATCGAATCTCCTCTAACAACAATTTTAAGTTGAGGAAATGCATTTTCAATTAGCTGAATATTAGCGTGCTTGATACCAAAAAAATTAATTGGTTCCGTAGTTTCAATGGTAATTACCTTTTCGGTTATCATAGACAATATATAAAAAAGCAAAAATAGTTATTTTACTTTAGCTGTATCATTTTTTTGTCTGTTTCAATTGATAATATGCTTTGTATCATCCTTCATTTTCAGAAAATGTAAAATCAATTAAAAAGCCCCCAAACATTTCATGTTTGGGGGCTTTTTGGATGGCTTATTAATACGTTAGTTTATTTGAAAAGTAACGTTAAGCTGCTTACCTTTTATTACCTCAAAAGAATCAGAATATTTCTGATAAAAATCTTTATTTAGTTTCCTTGATTTTATTTTTAACGCTAAACTTGCTTCTGCAATTTGCATTATTTCAATATCGCTTGCATTAGGGTTAAATTGGTAATCAGTAAGATAATTGTTAAGTGTAGAATATTGCATAGGCTTGTTTTAATTATTTATTCAAAAATAACGTCTTAGCCAAAACAATATTGTATTCAATTAATAAGAAAGAACAATTTTATTTTCTTCAATCATTTTACGGAGATTTATTATGGCATAACGCATACGCCCCAATGCTGTATTAATGCTTACATCTGTTTGTTCTGCGATATCCTTGAAGCTCATCTCCTGATAGTGACGCATTTTAAGTACTTCACGTTGTAAATCAGGAAGCAATTCAACAAGTTCTCTTACCTTAGCATGAGTTTGAACGGCCATCATTTCATCTTCTATATTTTTATCAAAAATTGGAAGTTGGTTGAAAATATCATATTCATCAGTGCTTCTAACCATCTTTACTTTAGATACTTTTCTGAAATGATCAATGGTTAAATTATGGGCGATGCGTAATACCCAAGGCACAAATTTTCCTTCCTCTTTATAGGCTCCTTCGCGCAATTTGTTAATTACCTTGATAAATGTATCTTGGAAAATGTCTTCGGCAATATCTCTATCTTTTACAGATACAATGATATAACCCATTACTCGAGATTCATGTCTACGAATAATTTCAGTAATAGTTGAATGTTTGCCTGAGATATAAGCACTAATCAACTCCTGATCGCTAACCTTTGTTAAGTCCATCTTATTAAGATTTAAATAAATAATAAATGGTAAAAGTTTAGTCGATAAAAGTCCTCCTTAGTTTAGTTAATAATGTGCTTATGTTCGATTGGTGAATTAGATGTCTAATACGTTATAAAACATTGCAAAGTTACAATTATATTTTAAATGATAACATAAAATTTTAAATTATCTTAAAACATAGGCTCAAAGACCGAAAAATAACAAAGGGTTGCTTATTTCAAAATTAATTTATTTTAGTTTTTTGAAGTATATCGTTTTTGTAAATTTCAGTTTTGATAGTATTGCCATTGAAATCATAATAAATCCATTTGCCAGTTTTTTTATCATCTATATAATTGCCATCCAGTTTTATACGTGAGTTTTCATGATATTCAAAGTATTTGCCTTGAGCAAGATTCTGCACATATTGTTTCTCCCTTTTTATTATTCCATTATTGAAGTAGGAAGTATAAGTCCCATTCAATTGACCTTTGTTGAAATTAATTTGTACTTTTATCTGACCAGTCTCAAAATAATACACTGATAAGCTATCTTTTAGCCCTTCCCAATAAAAACTTTGTTCCAAAAGCGCTCCATTTTCGTAATAATTATATACATCACCTTGCAATAAACCTTTTTTGTACGAATGCTTGTATTGGATAACTCCATTGGGTAAATAGTAAATATTCAACCCGTCGAGTTTGTTATTAACGAAATGACTTTCATTTCTTATTATTCCGTTTTCGTCAAATACAAGTCTTACGCCATTCAAAACACCAGATGTGTATTCTTCAACTAACTCAGGTTTGCCACTTACGCCGTAAGCAATCCATACTCCTTCTTTTTTGTTATTTTTAAATATGCCGCTTTCGTAAACCATTCCTCTTTCTAATTTCCACAGTCCGGTTTTTTGGTGTAGCGAATCGAATTGATTTAATGTGTCGCCGGAGGAATTGATATAAGTTTTTTGTGAAATAGCAATATTTATGATCATGGAGAAAAACAGTATTAACATGACCCGTATAGTATGTATTCTTTTCATGGTTTAATTCTTTGCTGTGCTAAATAAAGATCTTTAATTGTCAAATTACTGAAGGCTATTTTCTTCGTAATAATTATTCAAAAGTAAACAATAATATTGAAGGAATATTGGCAAAACTCTTTTGATTTTAAAATTTCAAAGTCCAATACTTGTTGTTATAATTAGAATCATGAAGATAATCAGATGCTTTAAATAGATATGTTTTACCAGTTATGTTTACTATTTAGAATACTTATTCAGTATTTTAAGCATTAGTTTATATAATTTTTCATTTCTCTAGCTTTATCAGTATATTTTTATAAATCATTAAAATTTGATTTTTAGAGTTTAAAACAGGTAATGGTTTTTTTAAATTAGAGATATT
>ERZ889078.2974-NODE-2974-length-11671-cov-28.793991_pt1 | contig 11671 bp, 11 predicted proteins | sample MGYA00521266_ERZ889078 | MGnify/ENA primary metagenome ERZ889078 (study PRJEB32303, sample SAMEA104408618) | aquatic metagenome | biome: Brackish water; feature: Pelagic; material: water | place: Baltic Sea | collected 2014-06-16T06:34:00 | depth 76,534 m ... | reverse complement strand
GCGTTTGGAAGTTGTTTGTATATTTCATGGGTTGTTTGAAAGCTTTTTTTGATCACGTCTTTGTCGTCGCTGTGCGCGCCGATGCTCATAACGCCTTTTAGCTTGATATTGGGACACTCTTCTTGGATGCGTTCGTAAGTCTCTACGGCCGTTTGGGGAGAGAGTCCGTGTTTGGACTCTTCCTTGGCGGAATTTATTTGAAGCAAACAATCAAGCGTCATCTCTTTCGCCTGAAGTTTTTTTTGCAGCTCGCGAGCTAAATCCAAAGAGTCGAGCGCCTGAAAAAGGGTGGGGCTTACGTCTAAAAGGTTGTTGATTTTGTTTTTTTGCAAATTGCCGATGAAGTGCCACTCAAGCGGCAACTCTTCGAGCTCTTTGGCTTTTTCCTTTAGGTCCTGAACCTTGTTTTCGCCAAAAGCGCGTTGCCCGATTTCGTAAAGCTTCTTTATGTCTTCGCTAGTCGAATACTTGCTGACCGCGACCGTTTTGACGATGTGGTGAGCGCTGACCTTAAGTCTTGCGGTTTCCACTCGTCTCACTACGTCGTCTATATATATTTTGTACTCAGTTTGCGTCATCGCGTTAGCCCACCAATCTTGTTATATCGTTGAAAAGTCCAAGTCCCATCAGTCCAAAGAGTATCACCCATCCGCCGATGGTTAGGTTCACTATCACTCTTTCGCTCGCTTCTCGCCTAAAAATAAGCTCGTAAAGGTTGAACGTTATGTGCCCTCCATCGAGAGCGGGAATCGGGAGAAGGTTTAAAACGCCAAGGTTCACGCTGATGAGAGCGGCGAAGAAAAGCACGCTCATCCAGCCCGCTTCCGTGGCGTCCGAGGTCAATTTGACGATGCTAATGACTCCGCCCAAATCCTTCGCGGGCACTTCGCCGACAAGCAGTTTTTTCACCCCTGTGAATATCATGGTGGAGGCGAATGCCGTTTGTTCGCTAGCGTAGGAAAATACGCTTGGGAGACTGAGTTCTAGTTTGTGAGTGACTCCGGCGCTGCTAATGCCTATCATCTTTCTTTGCGCGCTCTCGCCGAACATATTGGTGGCTTCTTTGAGCGTTGGCGTGAGCGTCGTTTTCTCTATAAATCCATTTCTGACGATTTCAAGATTTAGCGGGCCACTGGACTCGGCGATTATTTCCGCCATCTCTTTCCACGTGCCGACTTGCGCGCCGTTTATGGAAGAGATGGCGTCGTTGGACTCGAGTCCGGCGAGGAAAGCCGGCGAATCGTTCGCGACGGTTCCAATTACTGGAGACAATACGCTTGGCGAGCCGAGCGCTATGATGAAGTAAAGCGCGAACGCTATGACGAAGTTCGCCGCGGGGCCGGCCAAAAGTATGAATATCTTTTGCGTCGGCGTTTTCACATTGTAGCTATCGTCGTCGTAGCTTTTTTTGCTAGGGTCGGAGTCGTCTTGACCCTTCATCTTTACGTATCCGCCAAGAGGAATTGCGGAGACGCTCCACTGCGTGCCAAACTTTCGAAACGAAAAGAGTTTTTTGCCAAAACCTATGCTGAAAACCTCTACGTAAACACCCATGAATCGAGCCGCCAAGTAGTGGCCGAGTTCGTGAAAAAAGATAAGTCCCGAGAGAACGAGAATAGATACGAACCAACCCATTACAGTTCGCCTTTTAAAAGCGCGGCTCTGAAGCCCCATAGATATTCCAAGCCGGAGTAAACGGTTAGAAAGACGGCGAACCATAAAAGCGCGTCCGCAAAAGGCCAACGCATAAGCAAAAAGCCTATGGCTATCATCTGCGCGACCGTTTTTACTTTTCCAGCCATAGACGCCTGCACATTCAAGCCTTCGCTCACAGCGACGGTTCTTATCCCCGTTATAAAGAGTTCGCGAACGATGATGACGTAAATAGCCCAAGGAGAAGCCTCTCCAATCATCATGAGACCGAGAAAAGCCGCCAAAGTCAACATCTTGTCGGCCAGCGGGTCCAAGATGGCTCCGAGCATGGTCGACTGGTTCCATTCTCTGGCTATAAAACCGTCGAAAAAGTCCGTTGCGCTAGCCAAAACGAAAAGAAGCGACGCGAAATAGTAGTTCCAAGTGACGTGAAAACCATTGTCCGTAAAAAGTTCCGGATTTAAAATAATCCAGAACATGAGAGGGGCGAGAAGTATGCGTAGCGACGCCAAAGCGTTAGGTAAGTTTAGCAATAAGGGTCCTTGTGGGGTTTACGCTTTTAAAGAGCTTGACCATATTCCGTGAACGTTGCATCCGGCCGTCGCGGTTAAAGTTTTCACGCCGTCTAGTTTTACGCTAAACGCCGCCGCTCCGCGAGAGATTTCGGCTTCTAGTTTGCTGATGCCGACAAACTTGTCGTCGGCGTGGAGTTTGATAAAATCAATCCAGTGGTTCTTGACGCTTGGGTGAATGACTCCGCCTTGTCCAACGGTGATTTTGACGTCGGTGTAGCCGTTCGCGTCTTTTTCGCCAAGAGTGATTAATGGCGTGTGCTTCAACTCCGCGCTCGTGAGATTCTCGGGGTCTTTTGGCGTCATCGCGTTGCGGTTTTTCTTCGCGTCGTCACTGTCAGTCGCGCAAGAGCCTTTTTGACTTGGGCACGCCGCGCTCGCGGTTGAGGCTACGACGCCTAGGGCGGCGATTGCGGATAGTTTTATAGCGTCTCTTCTGTTCATCTTGTTTTCCTTATGACAAATAGGCGTACATGTTCGTACGGCCGAATTTTTGAGCGAGCATAGGAGCGGTCGCGCCTCTGGCGTTCGCTATCTTTTTGTCGGCGCCATGGTCGACCAAGAGTTTGCACAACGCGGGTTTGTCGTCCATGATGGCTTCCATAAGCGGAGTCCAGCCAACGCCGTCCACCTTGTCGATGTCGGCGCCTTTTTTAAGGAGAAGCTCCACCATAGCGGTCTCTTCTCGTCTTATCGTTATGTGAAGGAGCGTCCATCCGTAATGATTTTGGAAATTTATATCTTCAAGCTCGTTGAGTATTTCTCCAAACAATTTTACGTCGCTTTTGTAAACGACTTTTTCGATCGCTTCGAATAAATCTTTAAACTCTTCGTTGTAAGCGGCTATTTTATCTTGTACGTCCTGTGACAATGATGCTATCGTTTGCATGTTTCTTATCCTCTAAAAATTAATTGGTTTGTTTTTTGTTTGTCTATTGAAACGACGTTCCGCCGTCGATTACGATGGTTTGACCCGTCAACCAGGAAGAACCGCTCTCGCATAAAAAAACGCACGCGGCCGTTAGGTCGGTCGCGTCGCCCATGCGGCTAAGCGGAGAGCGTCTGACGACTTCGGCTTTCACCTCTTCGTAGTTTGGGAACGCTTTGAGCGCGTCCGTGTCGATTGGACCGCCGCTTACCGCGTTGACGCGAATGTTTTTCTCGCCAAGTTCCGCCGCGGCGTAACGAACCATGGTCTCAACCGCCGCTTTGTTCGTTCCGTGACCGGCGTAGTTTGGAGTGTATACGAGGTTTCCGGTGGAGCTCATTGATATGATCGAGCCCCCTCCTACTTTTTCCATGCGTTTGGCCGCTTCTTGAGCTCCAACGACGAAGGCCGCGACTGTCGCGGTGTAGATATTTCCAAGACCTTTTGGCTTAAGCCTCATAAATGGAGCGAATCCGCCAACGACCGAACGACCCGAAATGATGGCGTTTGAGATGAAGTAGTCGAGTCTGTCGAAATCCGCGTCGAACTCCTTGTATACGTCTTTGTACGTGTCCGGCTCTAGGATGTTGAGCTTGTAGGCGCGAGATTTCACGCCGTAGTTCGCTTCGAGGTCCGCGATGATATCGGTCGCCGTTTCGGCGCTTGACGCGTAGGTGAACGCGACGTCGCACCCTTTGGAAGCGAAAGCGTAAACGATGGCCTTGCCTATGCCGCGAGTTCCGCCGCTTACGAATAGCGTTCTTCCGCTCATTGTCTTTTCGCTCATTTATAGTCCTTTAATAGTGTAGTTTTTCATAACTTCTTCGATTTTTTTCATGTTTTCGAGGCTTGGAGCGACCAGGGGAAGTCTATACTCCAAAGTGTCGATAAGCCCGGCTATGTACATGGCCGCTTTGATTGGGATGGGGTTGGACTCGCAAAACATGACCTTGTTGAGGGGATAAAGCTTGTCGTTGATCGCTTTTGCGCCCATAAAGTCGCCAGCGAGAGCGAGTCTTACCAATTCGCTTTTCAAATCGGGCATAAGGTTCGAGGTGACGGAAGTGATTCCCGCTCCGCCATTGGCCAAAATAGGGTAGTCGATGGCGTCGTCGCCCGAAAACACTTTCAAGTCGGGTCTGCGAGAGAGAAGCTCCACCGCGCGCTCTATCGAACCGGTGGCCTCTTTGATGCCGTAGATGTTTTTGACGTCGTCAAAAAGTCTTATAACCGTGTCCGCGGCGATGTCGACGACCGTGCGGCCAGGAACGTTGTAAAGCATAAAGGGAAGTTCTGGAACCGACTCGGCGATAGCTTTGTAGTGCTGGTAAAGTCCCTCTTGCGAAGGCTTAACGTAGTATGGAGCTACCGAAAAGATAGCGTCCACGCCGCACTCTTGCGCGATTTTCGCGGCGTTTATGGCTTCGGAAGTCGAGTTGCTTCCCGCTCCGGCGAGAACTTTCACTCGGGTTCCCTTGCAAACCTCCACGGCGATTTCCATGCATCTTCTATCTTCTTCGTACGACAGCGTCGCGCTCTCGCCAGTGGTTCCAACGGGACAAATCGCGTCCATGCCGTTGTTGATTTGGCGTTGTATGAGAGCGGCGTAAGTCTGCTCGTCGAGTTTTCCATTTTTAAACGGAGTTATAATCGCGGTTGAGGAACCAGTTACTAAATTCATTCTAAATAGCCTTTAAAAATAATGGGTTATTATAGCTAAAAAGGTTTAATGCGCGCCACTCGCGTTTAATTTTTCTATAGAACGCTTCACCGCTTTGTTAAAATTGTCTAGCATGTTCTCTTCGCCTATAAGTCCTGAAATATGATGTTCGCTTAAGTCTTTCATGACGGACTTATTCACTCCAGAGAGCACGATTTGAACGCCTTGGGCTTGGAGTTCGAGTATCATTCCTTGGAGATTGTGAAGCCCCGTCGAATCTATAAATGGAACGTGGCGCATACGTATGATGATTATCTCGCTTTTGAAGCCAATGTTTTTGATCGTCGCGGCGTATTGTTTGGCGGAACCGAAAAAGAGAGGACCGCTGATTTCGTAAGTCGATATTTGGCTCGGCAAATCCGCGTAGTCGTCGATGACGTCGCTGTCGACGTTCGTCCGAACGTCGTCGCCAACTCCCAAATCCGCCATTCTCTTCATAAACAAGAGCGAGGACAAGACGACTCCAACCTCAATCGCCGCCGTCAAATCGACAAAAATGGTCAGGAAAAACGTTGAGAGCAAAACAAGGACGTCGAAAGACGAATCGCGAAGAATCGCGCGAAACGCCCTCCACTCGCTCATATTGTAAGAAACGACGATGAGTATCCCCGCTAAAACCGACATAGGGATAAGTTTGGCCATGGAGCCAAAAAACAACATAATCGCGAGCAGGGTTAGCGCGTGAACCATCCCCGCTATGGGCGTCCTTCCTCCGTTTTTCACGTTCGTGACGGTTCGAGCGATCGCTCCGGTCGCGGGTATGCCGCCAAAAAAAGGCGTGACGACGTTCGCCACCCCTTGAGCTATAAGTTCCGTGTTGGAGCGATGGTTGCCGCTTATCATGCCATCGGACACAACGGCTGAGAGCAGGGACTCTATGCTTCCCAAAAGCGCTATGGTGAACGCGGGAACGATATAGGTGCCCAAATGACTCCAATCAAGATGGGGCATGGAAAAGCTTATTGTGTTTGGAATCTCTCCGAAGTAACTTTCAATGGTGTTTACGGGTAAGTTCAAGGCTTGAACGACAATCGTCATGAGTATAATCGCTACGAAGGAACCGGGAATTTTTTTGATGAATTTAGAGAAAAAAACCGTTATCGCGATGGTCGTCAATGCGATGCCAAGCGCGTAATAGTTGGTGTCCCCGATTTGCGAAAAATACAGAGCCCATTTTTGAACGAACTCGGCGGGCAGTTTGTCTATGTTGAGACCAAGCGCGTCTTTGACCTGCGTTGAAAAGATAACCACCGCGATGCCGCTCGTAAAGCCAACGACCAATGGATAGGGGAAGTACTTTATCAGCGCTCCCATCTTTAAAAGACCGAATAAGATTAGGATGATTCCCGACATCATAGTGGATATGATCAACCCATCGATTCCATACTCTTGAACGAGACCAAAAACTATGATTACGAACGCGCCGGTCGGACCGCCGATTTGCACTCTGCTCCCGCCGAGCAGGGAAATGACGAAACCAGCGACTATCGCGGTGATGAGTCCTTTTTCCGGCGAAACCCCCGACGCCACGGCGAAGGCGATGGCGAGAGGAAGGGCCACTATTCCAACGACCACTCCCGAAAAAATATCAGCGGTTATTCGTTCTTTGGAAAAACCTTCTTTGAGAAGGGTGAAAAATTTTGGTTTGAAAATCTCTTGCATATTTTGGCGGTCCAGATAGAATATATTTTCTGAACCGATTTATACCAAAAGAAATATTAAGAAGCCGTAAAACCCTTTATTCGCTTTTTCTTAAAATAAGAGTGGTGGACTTGCCAAAGTCGAAGTATTTTTTGGCCGCGTCTTGGACTTGTTTCGCGGTTATTTTTTCGATATCTTCCTCGTAAGCTAAAAGGGGAGCCATATCTCCGCGAACCAAATAGCTTCCAAAAAGATTGGCGACGGAGGTCGAGCTTTCCAAAGAGTATATAAAATCGGATTTTGAGTTTATCTTCACTTTGTCCAGTTCCGCTTTCGTGACTTGGGTGGTTTTCATAAGCTCAATTTGCTCCAAGAGCTCTTTCTCGACCGCTTCGGCTTTAACGCCAGGGTTGCAGGTGGCTAAAAAGATGAAAAGTCCCGGGTCTATGTTTTCCATGTTGTAGGCGTACACGCTGTTGACCAAACGTTTTTCGTCCACCAACTCTTTGTAAAGTCTCGAGCTTTTTCCGGAGTATAAAATCTCGGATATGACGCTGAGCGCGATTTGGTCGGGGTCTTGAAAGTTGGGAATGTGAAAAGCGATCGCCAACATCTCCACTTCGCTCTCCTTGCGAACCATGATTCTCTTCGCTCCGTCTTGTTCGGGCTCGACGAATTTCACTTCAGGGATTTTAACTTTGTTTTTTATAGCGCCAAACGCCGCCTCGGCCAATTTAAAAACTTCTTTTGGGTCTATGTCGCCAGTCACCATTAGTATCGCGTTGTCGGGTTGGTAATGGGCCGCGTGAAAATCTTTGATGTCTTTGATGTCCCAAGCGCGTATGTCGTTCATAAATCCAATCGGCGTCCAGTGGTATGGATGGTAAACGTAGGCGTTGTTAAAGAGCGCGAAGTAAAGATAGCCCATAGGGGAGTTTTCGGTTCTCCATCGTCTCTCTTCCGTCACGACGTCGCGTTCGGGTTGAAACTCTTCGTCTTTTAGATTTAGGTTTTGCATAAGTTCGGCGTAAAGCTCCACGGACTTGCCCAGATTGCCCGCGCTTGACTTTATGTAGTAGTGCGTGTAGTCGAAACTAGTCGAGGCGTTGTTCACTCCTCCCACGCTTTTCACCTCTTTGTCAAACTCGCCGGCTTTTAGGTTTTTGCTCGACTTGAAGTTCATGTGCTCGAGCATATGGGCGATGCCCGTTTTCCCCATAACTTCGTTGCGGCTTCCAACCTTGTAGAAGATGTCGGTGCTTATGACGTTCGTGGAGTTTTCAAGAGGAATGACCACTATTTGAAGCCCGTTTTCTAAAGTTTTCGTTTCGTATTTTGGTAAGGATGATGCCATTAATGTTCCTAAAGTTAGTATGATTGTTAAGATGATTTTCATTATTTTCTATCCGCGCCTATGGCCTCTGTAATATTCGAGTGTCCGTCGGCTTTTAAAAGTTGGACGAGTCCTTTGTTTACGTTCATAATCATGTCGGGTCCGTGAAAAACGAGTCCGCTGTAAATCTGAACCAAAGACGCTCCCGCCTTTATTCTTTTGTACGCTTCTTCCGCGGAGTCGATTCCGCCAACCGAAATCAGCGTCGTCTTCCCATAAAGCTCTTTCGCGATAGCTTCGAAGATTTTAAAGCTTTTCTCTTTTAGGACGGCGCCGCTCAATCCGCCAATCGGCTGTGGATTTTTCACGAGCGAGTAGTCGATGGTCGTGTTTGTGGCGATGATGCCGTCCGCGCCTTTTTCAACCGCCATTTTCGAGAGAGCCACCGCGTCTTCGACCGCCATGTCTGGAGCGATTTTTAGGAGTATCGGAACGTTCGTGAGCGCTTTGGCCTCTTTGAAAAGTTTGCCTATAAACTCTTCGTTTTGCAAATCGCGTAGGCCGGGAGTGTTTGGAGAGGAGACGTTGATAACGAAATAATCGCCCAGACCGTTAAACGTTTTTATGAGTCCAACGTAGTCGTTTATGGCCTCTTTGTCGGGAGTGTTCTTGTTTTTCCCGATGTTCACGCCGATAGGAGTCGTGAAAGGAAATCGTTTCGCGAGCCTTTTTTGAACTCGGTAAGCTCCATCGTTGTTGAATCCCATCGCGTTTTGAATGGTTTGCTCTTCCGCGTGGCGAAACATTCTAGGTTTTGGGTTTCCGTCTTGCGGACGCGGCGTTACGGTCCCAATCTCGGTAAAACCAAAACCTAAAATTTGGATCCCTCTTATCATCGTCGCGTTTTTGTCAAAACCGGCGCCAAGGCCCACTGGATTTAAAAACTCTCGGCCAAAGAGCGTTTGGGTTAAAATTTTGTCGGCGACGAAGTGGGATTTTAAGAAAAAGTTGAAAGGAATCTGGCAAATATTTGGAAGTCTCAAAACAAACTCGGCGACATGGTGAGCGGTTTCGGGTTCAAGTTTGAAAAGTAAAGATTTGATGGTTTGATAGTTTATCATTGTGCAAGCGCGCCTATAGGTAAATTTAGGAAATTGTACTAGAATAATGCTAATGATTTAATAAAGGATTTTTTATGAAAGTTTTAGTGCCATTGGCGAAAGGTTTTGAGGAGATTGAGGCTATAAGCGTCATAGACGTTTTAAGACGGGCGAAGATCGAGGTGATGGTGGCGTCTTTGGACTCGAGTCCGCTTGTCCAAGGCGCGAACGGCGTTAGCGTTCAAACGGATTTTCAAGTCAAAGACGTAAGGGCGAGCGAAATTGAAATGATTGTTTTGCCAGGCGGATGGGAAGGAACTCGCGCTCTAGCCGAGGATGAAAACGTTCAAAACCTTTTAAAAGAGATGGACGCGAAAGGCAAAAGCATTGGAGCGATTTGCGCCGCTCCGTTCGCCCTAAACGCGGCGGGCGTTTTAAAAAACAGATACACTTGCTATCCGTCGGTTGAGAAGGATATAAAAAGAGAGGGCTATCAAGGCGACGCGAATATGGTCGTCGAGGATGAAAACATTATGACTTCGCGCGGGCCGGCGACCGCCATTTGCTTCGCTTTGGCTATTGTGAAAAAGCTCCAAGGCGAAGAAGTCTACAAGGACGTTAAAGCTGGAGTTTTGGCGACTTATTGCTAAAAACAAGACCGCCCGCCAGTATCGTTACTTAATAATATCGAGCGGGTTGGCTTTCATCCCTCTGGCGTCGAGAATGGTCGGCGTTCCGTTGATTCCAATCTTATTCGCTTCGTCCAAACCTTTTCGTATCATGTCGTCCAAGAGATTGATTTGCATAGTGGAATACGTCGCTTTGGAGTAGCTGTCGTTTTTGTTCGCTATCTCTTTCATCGCTTTGGCTTTGGCCGCGTCGTCTTTTTGGTTGAAGATGTATCTGCACATGCTTTTGGCGTTTTTATGAAAGTTCAATGGAAACAAAATGGTGTATACCGTGACGTCGCTTTTTAAAGCCGTTATTTGTTTTTCCAAGCGCTGGCAGTAGGGACATTCCGGATCCGTAAATACGAAGTACTCGTTCTTACCGTTTCCCATTTTGTAGGCGGCGACGCTTTTTAGCTTGACGGCGTCTATGACCATTGGAAGAATAAGCTCCGCCTGCGTTTGCGTGTCGTACGCCTTTCCAACAATCATAGTTTTTAAATCTTTCGTTAAAAAGCCCTCAAACCTACCGGGTCTGTCGCCTTTTACTTCCGCGCTAAAGTGATAAATATCGTTTTGAACGATTACGTTGATGACGCTCGCTCCAATCGTTTTAATCATCGGCAAGCTCTCTATTTTCGTTTTTAGCTCCGCTTCGTTCGCGAAAAGGGCGCCGCTTAAAAGAATGGCCGCGCTCAGAATAATCGTCTTTAGGTGTTTCATGTTCGTCCTTTTAGTTTCGTTTATATTTTTTCCCAAAATGAGCCTTGGGGAGTGTCCATCAAACTCACGCCAAACGCGAGTATCTCGTCTCTGATTCTATCGGAACTTTCGAAATCTTTAGCTTTTTTCGCTTCGTCGCGTTTTTCGATCAACTCCGCTAGTTTTTCTTTCGTCTCTTCGTCCACGCCAAACTGAAAATACTCATAAGGATTTTTGACCCCGAAACCCATAACCTCTTCCAAGAACGCGAGGTTTGAAAGAGTCTCTTTTTTGAGCTCCTTGTGCTTGCCGGGGGAGTCGAGAGTTTCATTGGCGTTTGAAATCATCTCCTCCATAAGCGCGAGCGCCGAAGAGACGTTCATATCGTCGCTCAGCGCTTTTAGCGATTGGGCTTTAAACGCCGTCGCGTTCGCGCTAGGCGCCAAACCGAAAAGCCGTTTTTTGAGCCTGTAAATCTTGTCAAGTCTTTTTTTCGCGATCGCCAAATCCTCCGCGTTAAAATTGAAGTCGCTTCTGTAATGGGTGCTTAAGAGATAAAATCTTAAAACTTCCCCATCGTACTCTTTAAGCGCGTCTTTTAGGAAGAAGCTGTTGCCCAAGCTTTTGGACATCTTTTCGCCGTCTATATTTACAAAGCCGTTGTGCATCCAATAGTTCGCGAGCGCGTGGTTTGTGGAACATCGCGTTTGCGCGGCTTCGTTCTCGTGATGAGGAAAAAGCAAGTCCGCTCCTCCACCGTGAATGTCTACTGCAAACGCCGCGTTTGGTTGAGCCAAGTGCTTTTCAATCATGGCCGAACACTCCAAATGCCAGCCGGGACGACCAGCTCCATAAGGCGAATCGTAAGTTAACGTATTGTCTTTTACGCTCTTCCATATGGCGAAATCGGAGGTATTTCGTTTGCTTGACGAGCTTTGGATTCGCTCTTGTTTTTCGTCTTCGTCTTGGTGGCGTTTTGAAAGAGTGAGGTATTGGCTGTCGCTCGCGGTGTCAAAGTAAACGTCGCCTTCCTCGGTAGCGTAAGCGTGTTTGGAGTCCAAAAGTTTTTGTATCATCTCGTACATGGCGTTTAAACTCTCGGTCGCTTTAGGCTCAACGTCTGGGCGAGAGACCCCAATGGCTTGCATCTCTTTATGAAACGCGGCTGTATAAAAGTCGGTAATCTCTTTAATGTCCTTGCCTTGCTCAACAGCTTTTTTGATGATTTTATCGTCAATGTCCGTGATGTTCCTCGCATAAGTTACGTCGTAACCGTTCGCCTTTAAAACGCGAGTGAGTAGGTCGAAAACCAGAGCCGATTTGGCGTGACCCAAGTGCGCGTCGTCGTAAACGG
>ERZ889078.2973-NODE-2973-length-11673-cov-7.159236_pt1 | contig 11673 bp, 11 predicted proteins | sample MGYA00521266_ERZ889078 | MGnify/ENA primary metagenome ERZ889078 (study PRJEB32303, sample SAMEA104408618) | aquatic metagenome | biome: Brackish water; feature: Pelagic; material: water | place: Baltic Sea | collected 2014-06-16T06:34:00 | depth 76,534 m ... | reverse complement strand
ATATGGTAAAAGTTAAAAAGATTTTTTTAATTTTTGTTATAATTTTTATATTAGTAGGTGTAACATTGATCGTCATCGGTTTAAAGAATAATTTTAAAGAAAGTAGAAATAATAAACGCATTACTGATGTTGCTTTGATATTAAATACTGTTTATCAATACTACATAAACAATGATGGAAGCTTGCCGTTAGCTATTCAAGAAGATGAAAATTGTTTGGATCCAAATACAATTGTAGAAATTTGTAAAAAGGGATATGATACTTTAATTTGTTTAGAGAATCAAAAGATTCCGATGCCTAATATAATAGATAGTGGGGAGTATATAGATAATTGGCCAGTTGATCCAACTGGAGAAAATGAATTTGGTATTGGTTATAATATAATTAAAAGCAACAATGGTCGAATAACCGTTTGCGCACCATATGCAGAGGGAATTAATATAATTAATATAAGTATAACTCGTTAGTAAAAATTTTAAGTCTATAAAATGGAAGAAAAAGTAATATTGTTTTTAAAAGATGATGCTCCTATCATAAATTCAACTAGAGAGAAATTGGAAGAGATGGGCCATGTTGTTATTTTGTGTCAAACAGCCAGCCAGGCTAGGAAGTATCTAGATGATTTAGAGCGTGTAGATATTATTTTATTAAGTAGTTGTATTTTAAAAAAACAAGATTGTTTAACTTTTATTGCAGAAATTAAAGAAAGTGGCTCCAAGTGGGTTAAAATACCGGTATTTGTCATAACTGATGTTGATAAGGAGTCTGGAAAACTAAAAAAAATGGGTGTAGATAGATTTTTTGTTAAAGATCAGCACTTGGATAAGATTGTAGACGATATTGATCATTTTTTGAAAAAATAAAATAATTTAAAAAACACCCGAAAGGGTGTTTTTTGGTTGACTAAAAAATATTTTTATAATATAGTATTTTATCAGTATAGTTCCCTAATAATTTAGTCGGGATTGTTGATTTACCCCTTCAAGGAGGAATGTGATGTCATTTGATTCAGCTTCTCTGTATGCGGCCATCATGAATGGTCAGGTAGATCGCGTTGATTCTATGATTCGTGATATTAGCCGTCCTTGTGAGGCTGAGTGTTGCGTCAAGGCTTTGATCGGCCGGGACTGTGCTCCTGATCTCATTCGGCAAGCTCTGGATCAGTTCGTCAGTATCCATGCAGTTTCTCGGCATGGGTGCTGGGTCAAGCACGCCGGTTATCTTTTGCCGGTACTCTGGGATAAGCAGCTGGTGGCCTATATCAGTATCATTCACAACATCGTTTTCCAGAGTCAGGAAGAAACTTCCGGTACCTACAAGTTTCGTGTACTTCAAGCAGCTTTTGCTGTTGCTCAGAATCCGGTCTTGGATCGAGAATATGATCTGGATGATCTTGGTTTGAGCGAAGAAGCTCTACGTTGGCTGGACTTCGATGAGTATCCGGATATCCAGCGCTGGATCAAGACGGGCAAGATGCCTGCCAAGCCCAAGACCGACCAAGAACAGAAATAGCTCATTACCGCGCCTAGGCGTGGTTTTTTTATTTGCTTGCCTCGAGCTTTGTTGAGAGAAAATAAAAAACCGTCAGTTGAACTGACGGGGTACGAAAGGTATGAGGCCTAGGCAGGCATGGCCGGCATCTCGGGGATGCTCAGCAGGCTGTTGAACAGGGGATAGGTGAAGGGGTTGCTGCTAGCCTCGACGATGGGACGGATGTCATTCTTGGTGATCAGATTCATGTGCCAGGCGGCGACGGTGACGACGGCTTCATCGAGGAGTTCCGGCAGGCCGGAGAAGCCGATGAAGTATTTGCCGGCACGGATAGCGCCTCCCCACTGACCGTTTTCCGGGTCGCGGGATTGGTGGCTTGAGACGTGAGCAGGATTCCACATCAGGCGAGTGGGCTTCTCCTCGGAGAATTCTCGGTATTTGTCCTTCTTCTCCAGGACGATCTGGCCGATGATGGATTGGAGTTCCATCACGCTATTGTTTCCGCAGATGACGGTCAGATAGCCGCCTTGTTTCTCTGGCGAGGGATTGCCGTCGAGCTTGACGGCAGCTGTGACCAACTGATCGACAACCCAGAGCATGCGGGCGTTGAAGAGTGCTTGTGTGGACATTGGTATGACCTCTTTCATTGGGGTTGAGGGAACGGACGAATGAGCTAATATACATTATTTTTGTTGATTTGTCAATGCTATACTAGTGTTTTTGCTCAAAATATAGTATATTTATGGTATAGAATTTAAGTTTAAAATTATGAAACCACCAAAATTTTTTATTGTCATTATTGTGCTTTTAGTCTTGGCCTTTTTAATTTTGATTTTTAGGGGTAGTGAAGACACCTGGATTTGCGAAAATGGTGATTGGGTCAAGCACGGTAATCCTTCTGCTTCAATACCAGAAGAGCCTTGTCAGTAGTTTATTTTTTAAAATAAAGTTATGAACAAAGTAGCAGCGCTTTTGTTTTTTGCTCTATTTTTGACTGGTTGTGGCAAGGATGGTAATCCACCCACTCAAGACGAGATAGACGAGACAGTACAGGCGGTAGAGGAGGTGTTTGAAGAGGTTGGTTCAGAATATAAAGTGCGTGGTTCTTGTAATACCATCAGTGACAAGAGTCATTGTTTGGATTATATAGGCAGTTTCTGGACAGATGAACAAATGCAACTCAATTGTGGTGGTGCGGGGGTTTTTTCTAAGAATACTTGTCCTTATACTGACTTGGGAGGATGTCAGACTAGTGGCGGCACTTTCATGGAGGCAGTCATCTGGGCTTATGGGCATGGAGGGCAACCAATTAGTAAAGAAGAATCTGGTTATGAGGCTATGGCTTGCAATGCCAATCCAATGGGTAATTGGGTAACACCTGATCAGATATTTTTAAATCAAGGAGGGGCTAATTAATGAAAATAAATAAATTAAGTAGACTTTTGATTTCAATAATCATTTGTATGTCAGCTGGAGTTTTGGGTTCGCTTTTTACCAAGACTGGACCAGACTCTTGGTATAGTCAGTTGATCCAATTAAATTTTAGTCCTCCGAATTGGTTATTTGGACCTGTTTGGACAATACTTTATATTTTGATGGGAATATCACTTTTCCTTATTTGGCAAAAAGGGCTCAAGAAGAAGGATTTGAAATTTGCCTTTGGAATTTTCCTTCTCCAATTACTTTTTAATGCTTGGTGGTCAATCCTATTTTTTGGCTTAAAAGATCCCAAATTGGCCTTTGTAGATATAGTTATTCTGTGGTTTTTGATAGTTTTTGTTATATATTTATTTTCTGGTATAAGAAAATTAGCCGCTTGGCTCTTGGTGCCATATTTACTTTGGGTTAGTTTTGCTACTATCTTAAATTATGGTATTTGGGTATTAAATTAAAGAAAATCGTTTTTTGTGGTATAATATATATTGAAGATAAAAAGTAAAAATAAAAATTAATTAATTTTAAGTCTATGAAGAACAACAAGAATTTTTATTGGACACCTAGATTTCTAGGAGCACTATATCTATTGTTTGTGACATTGATTAGTCTCAAAGTTTTAGATGCTCCTATTCTGGCAAACGCTCCTCTTATGGCTGGATTTTTGCCAAGTTTCATCCTACTATTTGTACTATTAGTAGCATGGCGTTGGGAAGTTGCTGGCGGGATTTTTTATGTAGTAATCGCTGCAATTTATATGATTTCATCTTGGGGCAACGTTAATCCAGTAGTACACCTCTTGGTTTCAGGTTTAGCATTGGTTTGCGGCATGCTATTTATTGCTAAAAACTTACACACTATAAAACCAAGTCATCGTTAAACTAAAAATTCAGTAAATCGTAACCCGGTTTGTCATCCAAGGTGCTTAGCTTTGGTGGTTTTCATTGAAATGTATGCCAAAAAAGAAAGACAAAAAACAGTCAGCTGATCACACTGGGTTAATTGTGGCTATCATGATAATAATTCTTGCGATGTTATTTTTCTTTGTTGTTTTTTGGCGACAGAGTCTTGGTGAGATGTTTAGCCCAAGGCAAAGTCATTGGCGGACAGTGGATCAGGTACAGATTAGCCCACGAGATTAAATAAATTTAAAAGTCCCTGCTGAGCGGGGATTTTTTGATTTTTAAGGCTATTGATTTTTTTGGCTATTTGGTATATGATGTAGCTGTTTTTTTAATTAATCAACTAAGAAAGAATTAAATTTAACCCCTATGAGTGAGAAAATAAAAGGATTGGTTTTCTTCATTATAGAAGTTGCTGTTATCTCAGTGATTTTGTATTTTGTGAAAGGAAAACTAGAGGCTAGTCATCATCGTGATGTTAGTGTTTATCTACCTATGTTGATCGATATTGCCTTTTTGGCATTATTTGCTACCTTTGGTGGTCGAATGGCCAAGGCTTTTGGTATAGCCCCTATGGCTGGAAAGATTATTATGGGTATTATTGCTGGTCCAGCATTGTTGGGAGTTTTACACCCAGATTCTCCAGGTGTAGAGTTGGCCAGACTTACTGGTGTGTTATTTATCTTATTTGAAGCTGGTCTTCATTTTGATATGGAACTTCTCAAAAAGAATATTGGCATTGCTACTGCCGTAGCTTTTGGTGGTGTGCTTATCCCACTGATCTCTTTTGCTGCCTTAGGTCATTATGTTATTCATTTGGAATGGATAGAGGCTATATTTTTGGGTGGTATTTTTACAGCTACTTCAGTTGGCCTATCGGTAGAAGCTCTCAAGCGGGCTGGTAAGCTAGAAACCAATCTTGGTAACCAGATTGTGGGTGCGGCTGTTATTGATGATATCTTGGGTGTTATTATTTTGACTATCTTATCTAAACTATCTTCTACCGGCGCTGGTGCTGAGCATGTAGCTGAAGGTGGTATGAATCCCTTTGTAGCTCTAGCTATCGGTGTGATTGTGTTTTTGGTAGCAACCTATGTTCTTTGGACTATGGGTGTTGCTGATAAGATTGCTCAATATTTGAATAAACAATATTCAAAGTCAGCTACAGGTATTTTTACTAGATTCTTCTTTGGGATGCTTGTCTTAGGCTCATCTCTAGCGGCTATACTTGGTCTGGAGCCAGTTCTAGGAGCATTTGGTATTGGTGTAGTGCTTTCTAAAGTAGACAATGAAATCAAGCATGAAGCCTGGGAAAAAATAGAGGGCTATATGCATATCTTTGTTGGTGGATTTTTGGTCAGTATTGGTACTATGTTGCCAAGAGCGGCTTTGATTGATACAAAAGTATGGCTTTGGGCAATATTGTTTACTGTGATCGGTTTTGTGGGTAAATATTTAGTTAAATATTTATTCAAAGACAAGAAAGAGGGTAAGCTGGTTGGTTTGGCTATGTCTATTCGTGGTGAAGTTGGCTTGGTTTTTGTCGCCGTTGCTCTGGCCAATCATGCTTTGAATGAAACCATGGCTTCAGCAGCACTTTTGGCAGTTATTTTGGTGACGGTTCTAGGTGCGATTTTGTTTGAAAAAGAAGTTATGAAGCAGGTTGCCGCTGAAAAAGTTCAAACATAAAATTTAATATATTTTATAATAAATTCCTAGTCATTGTGGTTGGGGATTTTTTATTTCAAAAAATTGTTAATTTATGGTAAAATATATTCGTAACTTTACATATTTATGACTTACATTCTTTTTATTGTTGGCTTCTATTTTTTGATAAAAGGAGCCTCTTGGTTGGTTGACGGTGCTTCTTCTATTGCCAAAAAATTTAATGTATCAGATTTGATGATTGGTTTGACCATTGTTTCTTTTGGTACCTCTGCCCCAGAGCTGATTGTCAATTTATTTGCCTCTTTCCAAGGGAGTAGTGATTTGGCGGTCGCCAATATAGTTGGTTCAAATATCTCCAATATTTTGCTTATTTTGGGAGTAGCGGCTGTTATTTATCCTCTGGCAGTTAGAAAGGGTACTATCACCAAAGAAATACCCTTGAGTCTATTGGCTGCGGTAGTGCTGTGGTTTATGGCCAACGACGCTATGATAGATAAGGCTGGCCAATCGGCATTGACCAGGATTGATGGATCGGTGCTTTTGATGTTCTTCGTAATATTTTTATATTATACTTTTGGTATTGCTAAAGTTGAGGGCACGGGAGAAGAAATAAAGGAGCATAAGAATTGGAAGGCAATCCTCATGATATTAGCTGGTATGACTGGATTGGCCTTGGGTGGTAAGTGGATTGTCGATGGAGCCATTGAAATTGCTCAAAGATTTGGTATGAGCGAAGCTATGATTGGCTTGACCATCGTGGCTATCGGTACTTCTTTGCCGGAGCTGGCTGCTTCAGCTGTAGCAGCTTTTAGGCATAAAGCAGATATTGCTATTGGAAATGTAGTTGGCTCAAACATCTTTAATGTTTTTTGGATATTGGGTATAAGTTCAATCATTAAGCCTATATACTTTTCCCCAATGCTTAATTTTGACATTTATTTTATGGCAGTGGTAACTGTTATTTTACTAGCCTTTATGTTTATTGGTCGTAGGAATGTTTTACAGCGTTGGCAGGGAGCTAGTTTAATCGGTCTTTACGTGGCTTATATAATTTATTTAGTAATAAGAGGATAATAATAGACTTATGGAAAATTTAGATCAAAACACACAAAATCAAGTTAGCTCCAGCGTTGATCTGGGCATGGGGCAGACTCAAGTACCTCCAATGCAATCAACAACAAGCATTGACCCAGTGGCTTCACCACAGGCAGGTTTGCAAGAGCGTTTGAATCAACAAGCTAGTGGATCAAAAAAAGGCGGCAAGTTGTGGTTAATGATTGTAGCAGTACTGGTGTTGGTACTGATTGGTGTAGCTGGTTGGTGGTATTATGCCCAAGGCCAGGCCATGTTGCTAGCTCGTGATATAAAATGGGACTGGGGTCAAGACCTCAAGAATTTTAGATCAGATATAAATGTTGATTTAGATATCAAAGATATCAAAGATGACTCAGGCGGCCTGGCGCTATTTGGTGCGCCTTCTAGTTTTAAGATAAATATCAGCAATGTTATGCATAATGTTGATAAAGATTTTCAAGGCAGCGGTGACTATTCTCTCTTTGCTGGTGGCATGGGTATTGATTTATCTTTGGAGTATAAAAAGATTGGCGATACCTTTTATATTAAACCAGACGCAGAGTCATTGGAGATTCCATTTTTACCAATTGATTTTAGTATTTTGAATGATAGATGGATATATTTGGCTGAGAGTGATTATAGTATGATCACTGGTAGCACAAAAGATGATGATGCTAGTGGTAATGATGAGCAGATGCAACAAAAAAACGAACAATTCCTCAAAGCGCTTAAAGATAAAAAAGCCTTTACTATCAAAGATCCACATGAGACTAAGGATTCATCAGTTGGTAAGCTAAAGAAGCTTCAGTTTGTAGTAAAACCAGACATGATTGAAGAAATGATAATCACTGGCTTAAATATTTACTCTGATAATCCAGAAAAGGAAATTGAAGATTTGAACAAAAATAAAGCTGACAGCCCTGAAGAGTGGGAAAAGTTTAAGCTCTTTATGGCCAATGTCCAGATGATGGTTTGGGTAAATACTAGTACCAAGGTCATTCAGGGTGCCGAATTTGCTATGGATAATCTAGAATATGCCGCTGAAGGTACTAGCGCTACTGTAGACGGCAGTATTAGTTTTTTGATAGTAGAAGAAGAGCCAATTGTCGTTTCTACTCCAGCTACCTCTATTTCTGTAGAAGGATTGATGACAGAGATGATGGAAGTCGAAGAACAAGCTAGAATGAGGGAAATGGAAGAAAAGCTTGGTTATAGTGATTTTGCTGGAGATTTTGATAATGATGGTTTGGAAAATATTAGAGAAGATATGATAGGCACGGATCCTAATAACGAAGATTCTGATGGTGATGGTTATCTTGATGGAGAAGAAGTTGAGAATGGTTATAATCCCATGGGTGAAGGTAGTTTGGAAGATTGGCAAAATCAGATTACACCCCAAATGAAGCTTGCTTGTACAGAAGCGGGGGGTACCTGGCATGATACTTATGATGAATGTAATTGTCCGAACTCGGGATGGTTTGTTGGTTTAAAGGGATGTATAGAGGTGTATTAAAAATTTAAAATAAAAAATGGATAATTCAAACATGTCTTATGACGCACCAGAAAAACCAGTAGAGGTGCATCATAGAGAAGTAAATCCAACTGAGAGGGCAACGGATTATATTAACAATTCAAGTCCGACTCCAGCTATAACTACAGCTACTCCTCTTGGGTCAATGAAGCCAAAAATTTCAAAGAAAAAATTGACTCTGATTTCTATTATAGTTTTGATTTTGCTTCTGGTTGGTGGTGGAGCCTATGCTTATTTCTTTACCAACCTTAAGTATAGAATCCCTTGGCTTAGGCCAGATCAGTCAAAATTGGTTGCCATGATGTATGAAAACTTTGCTACCTTAAAAGGTGCAGATTTTTCGGTGTCTTATGAAATAAATGTCGGTGATCGGGATCTGGATGCTGAAGTACCAGAATCAAAACGTAATCGCTATCAAGAAAAAAGAACTGGCTCTCGAGTAGCGTCATCTTTAAGTTCAGTATATTATGCTGTTAGCAATTGTCATACTCAGGGTAAAAACTTACAGTACCAAGCTGGTAAGGATTGTGATGGTAGTGAGGTTGCTAAGCCTGTGGCTAAAGAACCAATTTGTGAAGGTGCTACTATCAGATGGCCTGATCTAAAGAGTTATGACGGCTGGGAGTATGGTGTATGTAACTCAGACCATACTGCTAAGACCTGGTCTGTTTTTGCCAAAACAGATTTTAATGAAGATAAGGTAACTTGTGCCAATAGTCAGTATTGTAAATTTGAAGGCGAAGATGATGATTTGGGTATGGAATCAGATGAAGCTCTAGATTTTCTATCAGGCGAGTGGTGGGATGAGGAATTCTATAGCATGGAAGAATCAATCCCAACTAATTTTAAAGCCAGCCTAACAGTTACTGGCAAGGGTTTTGCTGAAACCGAAGATGATAAATTACCAAATTTTGAAATTGGTGTTGAAGGTTTTGGAAAGTTTGGTTCTATGAGCATGCTACTTGATGTAGAGGCTAGGGTAATTGATGAATACGTATACTATAAAGTAGATGAATTTCCGTTTTTGGATATTACCAAAGGACACATGAACGAGTGGATTCAGACCGATGAAAATCAAGACATGTGGGGTGAGTTTGTGCCCGAAGCCGAAGAGGCCAATAGAAAATTGGAAGAAAATTTTAGTGCTTTTATAGCTGATACTGCTAAATATGAGGTGTTAGAATTCATACCGACTGGTGAGGAGATGGAGATAAATGGAATACCAGCCCTGATGTTTGATGTAAGTGTTAATGCGGAAAACATTCCAACTTGGTTAGAAGAGGTTCATCGAATTGCTAAAGAGTCTGAAGAGGATGAAGATTCTCCTTTGCTTCAAATGACCAAGGAAAGTTTTACTGAAGCAGAAAAAATAAAGTTAGTTGAAAAAATGAATAAGGTACTTAAAAATTTAAAATTTACTGCCGCTCTCAATCCTATCGATGGACATTTGATGTATATTGGAGCTAAGGCTCGTTTGATTCCACCAGCTGATTCTAAACAATTTGGTGGCAAGCAGTTCAATTTTATCATTGAAATGAAGATGTGGAATCAAAATAATCCATCTAAGATAGAGGTGCCAGTGGAGTATGTTAGTCAAGACGAAATTGAGCGTGAAGAAATGGACTTGTCTGTTGAAGAGTATGGTGATTATAAACAAGCTAGTCGTGTAAGTAGTACTTATCAAAAACTAAGCAAATATCATACTGAGCACAAAAAATTTCCAGACGAATTATCAGAGGTGACTAGATTAAATGACTACAACACCGGCAAGCCTTACGGCTATGAGGTCAAAGATGGAAATTATTATTTGACCTATGTCATGAATGCAACTCCTGATGTAGCTGACCAAGCTGGTTCTTATGACTACTATAATAAGCGTCCGGCAATGAATATGGGCACAGATTATATTTTTGGTGGTTATTATGTTTGGCATGATGGTAATAATGTGGCTGATCGTTATAGCCCAGTTGCTGACCAGTATTGGGACAGAAAGGATTATGTTACTGCTTCTAGTAATGATTATGACGATGCAGATGTGGTAGTTGCTATTGAGCAGGCTAAAATTCTAAAAAATACTAAAGATAAGTTAACAACTTATCGGAGAAAATATGATAAGTATCCAGACAATCTGGAGGATTTAGCTAAAGAGTATAAACCATCCTATTATAGTTACAACCAATTGGCTACGGGATTTTTATGTGAAGACCTAACTAAGGCTGATTGGTGTGGCTACAGTGTTAGTGACGATGGTTATACCTTGAAAGCAAGTTTCCCTATATCCAGTGGTTTTATCAGAGAAGATCCCAAGACTAGAAATGCTTACAAGATGATTAGTAATTCTTTTGGTGAGGGAGAAAATTCTTTTGCCGAGCAAGTGACAACATCAAGCGTGCCTACAATTAGTGATTGGGGTTACGATGATTTAGGTGGTATTATCTTAGAATAATTCATAAATAAAAAACAACCCCAATATTGGGGTTGTTTTTTCGTTGAAGTTATTTGATGTAGTTGAGAGGATTTTGCCGAACTTCATTTACCCGTATTTCCAAATGAAGGTGAGGGCCGGTTGACCAGCCAGTGGAACCGATTAGAGCAATGGTTTCACCTCGGGAAACAGTATCGCCAACCTTGACTAGTAGTTTGCTAGAGTGGCCATAGAGAGTCTTAATGCCGTTGCCATGGTTGATAACTACATTGTTTCCATAGCCATTGTTCCAACCCGCTCTCTCTACTTTGCCAGATTCAGCAGCATAGATAGGGTTACCCATTTTATCACCAATATCAAGGCCGGAATGACCCCAGTGGTAGTATTGAGTGATTCTATGGCTGAGGACAGGCCATAATAGTTTTGTACCAGTGTTTATCTCAGCAGCTGGTGCTACTTCTTCATCACTATAGGCAGAAATAGGGGCGGGCCTTGGTTTATAAGAAGAGACTACTTGGGTGGGTCTAACGCCATTTGGTATAAATAAAAGATCGCCAATTTTTATATCAGAAGCATCAGCTAGTTTATTGGCGCTTACTATTTTATCAGCGTCGGTTTGGTATTTTTTGGCAATAGACAGGATTGTGTCGCCAGATTTTACATCATGATTAATACCTGAGTTTGGTAGGATGATTAATTTTTGTCCAGGACGGATAGTACTACTCCAGGTCAAGTCATTTTCCCAAAGAATAGTATTGGCACTAACGCTATATTTTTCGGCAATCTTACCGATAACTTCACCAGGTTGAACTATGTGTTCGATAGCCTCATTTCGTCGGCTGGCTCCTGGGTTTTGTCCAGCGATTAGGTCTGTATCTTCGACATTTACTAGAACCAAGCTGGATTCATCGGGGGAGACGCCAGAGCTAGTATCATTTTCTACATCTTCAAATGGAGTATTGATAACCAGTTCTTGTAGAGCACCTTGATCCTCTAGGTATCCGCTGACTGGCGCTTGGCTACCAGCTGGACCAGACTCTTCGATCAACTCAGACCATTGATCTTGTTCATTGGAAATTAGAGTTGATAGTAGGGTTCGGTTGGCATATTCATCAGTACTATAGCTTTGAGCAAAAATATTATTAGTG
>ERZ889078.2972-NODE-2972-length-11680-cov-14.663656_pt1 | contig 11680 bp, 14 predicted proteins | sample MGYA00521266_ERZ889078 | MGnify/ENA primary metagenome ERZ889078 (study PRJEB32303, sample SAMEA104408618) | aquatic metagenome | biome: Brackish water; feature: Pelagic; material: water | place: Baltic Sea | collected 2014-06-16T06:34:00 | depth 76,534 m ... | reverse complement strand
TTTATTGTTGTTCCTCCATTTCCTTATGAAGATAAAAAAAGTTTTAATTTGTTTTCTAAAGATTCCGTAGTAATTTTTAAAAAGGATTTAAAAGAAGGAATACACCCAATGCATTTAAAGAAAATAAATGATGAATGGCTTATTACAGGAAATACGGGTATTGCATTATTAGTAACTGGCACAGGAATCACAATGAAAGATGCTCAAAAAATGATGTATAACCGCGTTCATACCATTATTGTAAATAACAGTTATTATAGAACTGATATTGGTGATAGATGGTTTAACGAATCAGACAAATTAATGTCTTGGGGTTTAATCTAAACTAAAAAAAATGGCTTTAGACTTTATTAATTTAAACAAATCTCCAAAACAATTTTTTGATATATTACCTGCAGATTGGCAACGTATTATTGTTCCTGAATGGGATGCTTATAAAAAAACATCAGCAATTTATGTCTTAAAAGATGAACATGAGATAGTTGCTGGCGGCATTGTTTTTTCAAACAATCACCCTGAAATGTCTGATTTCGAAAAATCATTTCAATATCTATACCAAGAAGGTTATGTGTACATTGGTTATCTATGGGTAATACCTCAAAAAAGGAATCAACAATTAGCATCAAAATGGTTGGATAAACTTAAAGAAAAAAATAAAAATCAAAAATATTGGCTCACCATTGAAGAAGAATCGCTTAGCTATTTTTATAAGAAAAATGGTTTTAAGCTCTTAAAAGAAAGTACTAATTTGGCTTCTAAAGAATGGTTGCTTACCTATAGTCCTCAGTAAAAAATTAACACTTATTACAATTATAAAATCACCTTTTCATTTTAGTATGAAAGGGTGATTTTGCTTTTGGTTTAAGTAAATGTATGCTTCGTTTTATTTTCCTTATATAGTTTAAATTTATCATTTGTAATGAACATGTTTAATGCTGAAACATTAAATTAAAGTGTGTTGGTTTTTAGAAGAAATTAAAATACTGAAGAATCAACTTACCCACAATAAGATGTTAATAAAAAATTGTTTAAAAGAATAGTTTTGATTTAATTAAACAATATGTTTGTAGTAGAAAAAACAAAAGTCCTAAAGCGACAACTTTAAGACTTTTAAATGTGGTAACGCTAAAAGAAGCGTCAGATTTATTTTACAGTACAAATCTACATGACTTCTTTTAGCCTACCAAAAATTTTAACATAAAAATTTAAGCATATACTTAATTATATGCACGGTAGCTAGTATGAATTAACTTTAGTTAAACACACCCACACTGCATATAGCAGTTTGAGAAGAAACCAAAAACGTGGTTTTTTTATTTACAACCTAAAGGTGTGCTCAAAAAACGAAGTGGTAAGAAAGGCGTCTATAAAAGTCTTTCAACATCTAAAAATTTAAAAAAAATATAATGATAAAATATTCATTAAAAGAGCGTGTGAATCCAATTGATATTGCAGCGCCAAATAAATTATATCCAATTAAACAAGCACAGGAAGAATTAACCTTGCGAGATTTTGCAAAACGAATTAGTAGAGAAAGCACCGTTAGTATGATGGATACTATGGCGGTACTTGAAGGTTTGTTACAAATTATTCCTGATGAAATTGTAAATGGGAAAATAATTAAACTGGGCGATTTTGGTACTTTTAGAACCACACTTTCTGCTGAAGGTGTTGCAACTGCTGATGAATTTTCAGTAACAAAAATAAAAAGTTTAAATGTGCGATTTAGACCCGCCCGTGAGTTTAGAAATTTATTGGCTTCTGTGAAGTACGAGAAAGTTTCATAAACTAGTTGGTTTTTAGTTAAAAAAAGGAGGTAAGCACGCTTACCTCCTTTTTTTGTGCCTTATTTTTAAAAATAAGTTGGCCGACTTATTTTTTTTGTTGACCGACTTTTAAAATAAGTTGACCAACTTATTAATTTTGTTGACCGACTTATTTTTTTTATTCCCCAATTTATATCCTATCTCGCCTTCATTTTAATTTAATTTAGTACTCCATTTTACAAATACAACCTCCATAATTCATTATTTCCACAAATTAGCGTGTCATTTCATTGATTATTCTCTTATATTTATCAAAAAAATACGAGTAAATGAATCGTTTCACATACCTTTTCTTGTTTATTTCAATAACTAGCTGTACAAGCCAAACCGAAAAAAAAATGTCAACACATAAATACACCAACAGTTTAATTAAAGAAACAAGTCCTTATTTATTACAACATGCACACAATCCGGTAGATTGGCACGCTTGGAATAAAGAAACACTTGAACTTGCTAAAAAAGAAAACAAATTACTACTTATTTCAATTGGTTATTCATCTTGCCATTGGTGTCATGTAATGGAGCACGAATGTTTTGAAGATGAAGAAGTTGCAGCAGTTATGAATCAACATTTTATTAACATTAAAGTAGATAGAGAAGAACGCCCTGATGTTGACCAAGTGTATATGAATGCCGTTCAATTAATTACTGGAAGAGGTGGCTGGCCTTTAAATTGCATTGCATTACCTGATGGAAGACCCATTTGGGGAGGTACTTATTTTCCAAAAGAAAATTGGATAAACGCGCTAAATCAATTGGCTAAATTATATGCTGAAACACCTGAAAAAGCAATTGAATATGCCGAAAAGCTAACAGAAGGCATTAAAAATTCAGATATTATTCCCAAAAATAACAATCCTAAAGATTTTGAAGTATCCGATTTAAACCAAGCAGTAAATGAATGGAAACAAGCTATGGATTTTGATTTAGGTGGAAGAAGAGGAGCTCCTAAATTTCCAATGCCTAACAACTATCAGTTTTTGTTGCGCTACGCAATACAAGCTGAAGATACTGAAATACTCAACTACGTAAATACATCACTAAGCAATATGGCTTTTGGTGGAATGTACGATCAAATTGGTGGTGGATTTTCTCGTTATTCTGTAGACACAAAATGGCATGTACCCCATTTTGAAAAAATGTTATATGACAATGGGCAATTAGTAAGTTTATATGCGGAAGCCTATCAGGCAACAAAAAATGAATTGTATAAAAGTACAGTGTACCAAACACTTCAATTTATTGAACGTGAATTAACTACTAGTGAAGGTGCTTTTTATTCATCATTAGATGCAGATAGTATTAATGAAAAAGGGACCTTAGAAGAAGGTGCTTATTATGTTTGGACAGAAGAAGAATTAAATTCTATTTTGGGAACTGATTTTGAGTTATTTTCAGACTATTACAATGTGAATCATTATGGGTTTTGGGAACATGATAATTACGTGCTTATTAGAAAAGATAGTACTTCTGAAATTTCAAAAAAACATTCAATTTCAATTTCAGCATTAGAAGAAAAAGTTCTTAATTGGCAAAAAATATTATTGAAAGAACGAAATAAAAAAGAAAAACCGCGATTAGATGATAAATCTTTAACTTCATGGAATGCATTAATGCTAAAAGGTTATATAAATGCTTCTACGGTTTTTAATGATCCCCATTTTTTAGAGGTTGCCATTAAAAATGCAACATTTATTTACACCAAACAATTACAAGAAAACGGCAATTTAAATCATAATTATAAAAACGGAAAAAGTACTATTAACGGTTATTTAGAAGATTACGCCACTGTAATTGACGCGTATATCACTTTATATGAAGCCACTTTTAATGAACTATGGCTACATACAGCTAAACAATTAACAGATTATACTTTTGATCATTTTTACGATACAGAAAGTGGATTGTTTTATTTTACTTCAGATGAAGATCCTAATTTAATTACCCGTAAAATAGAAATTGAAGACAATGTAATACCTGCATCAAACTCTATCATGGCTAGAAACTTGTTTAAATTAAGTCATTATTATTCTAACAGTTATTATTTAAAAGTAAGCAAACAAATGCTTCATAATGTTAAAGAAAGAACCCAAAAATATGCTTCAGGTTACTCAAATTGGCTTCAATTAATGGCCGATTTTACTGGTGATTACTATGAAATCGCTATTTCTGGTAAATATGCTTTTGATAAACTTAATGAAATAAATAAAAGCTATAATCCAAATAAACTAATTGCGGGAAGTATTAAAAAAAGTAATTTACCCTTAATGGAAGGACGTTTTAATGATAGTGAAACTCTTATTTACATTTGTGTAGATGGTGCTTGTCAACTTCCTGTAAGCGATGCTAAAAAAGCATTAAATCAATTAAAAATTAAATTTTAATGATGAAATTTTTACAAGTATTTTTTGTTGCATTAGTCGCTTTTGAACATATTTATTTTATGATTTTAGAAATGTTTTACTGGGATAAACCAAGAGGATTGAAAGCTTTTGGATTGAAATTAGAAGAAGCCAAAATTTCTAAAACACTGGCTCAAAACCAAGGATTGTATAATGGTTTTTTAGCTGCAGGACTTATTTGGGCAATTATTAATGAAAATAACTTTGTTTCAATTGCGCTTTTTTTTCTAATATTTGTAACCATAGCAGGCATGTATGGTTGGTATACAACAACAAAAATTAAAATATTTTTTATTCAATCTATTCCTGCTATTTTAGGAATAATCTTAATTTTGCTAAAAAAATAAAATTTTATGGATTATCAAAAGTACTTAGATTTAGCAGTGGATTTAATTATTAAAAATGCTGCCAATTTAGTTATTGCAATTATTATATTTATTGTAGGAATGTGGATTGCAAAAAAAATGGTTAACGTAATTAGGGCGTTAATGGAAAAGCGAAAAGTAGAATTAACGCTTCAAAATTTTTTGGGAGATGTTATAGGTTATATTTTTAAAATTCTTGTTTTTATTATTGCCATTTCGCAGTTGGGGGTTGAAACCACCTCTTTTATTGCATTATTAGGAGCTGCTGGTTTAGCAATTGGTTTGGCATTACAGGGCTCACTGTCAAATTTTGCTGGAGGTACCCTTATTATTATTTTTAAACCTTTTAAAATTGGTGACAATATAGAAGCTCAGGGACAAAGAGGAACAGTTAAAGAAATTCAAATTTTATTTACCAAAATGGTAACGGCTCAAAATAAAACCATTATAATTCCCAATGGTATTTTATCTAACGGAACCTTGGTAAATCATACTGATGAGCCTACCTTAAGAGTTGATTTAACCTTTAGTATTGGATATGGTGAGGATATTAAAAAGGCAAGAGCTGTGTTACTTGAAGAAGCTTCCAAAAATAAAGATGTTTTGAAAGATCCAGCACCTGTTGTGCATTTAGATAGCTTGGCTGACAGTGCTGTAAATTTAACTTTAAAATCGTTTGTACTTACAGAAAATTATTGGAGTGTGTATAACAACTTAGTAGAAGAAGGAAAAATTGCTCTTGATAAAGCTGGTATAGAAATTCCTTTCCCGCACAGAGTGTTAATTCAAAAATAATTTATTTAGGTTTTATTGCTACAAAATCTTTTAAGTAAAAAGGTTCAAAATAAGCGACATCTTCGATGTCGTTTTTTTTGAGCTTTTCAAAAGAAAGCGAAGCCATTTCATTAGCCGAAGGTAATTTATCATCTATAAACATTGCATTTTCATGGGTAATAATACCTTTACATTTTTCAATACCATCACCTACAAAATAAACTTTTTGGCTATTTAAATACTCTTTAAAAGAGTCTTCAGAAATTATTTCAGCTTTCACTTCTCTAAGAGATTCGTTTTTTGAGTTAAATACACTGCTATAAACTTCCATTCTTCTGGCGTCTAACAAAGGAATAATAACACCTTCAGAAATTGAAATTGATAATGCTAAAACTTGTAACGTATTTACCGAAATTAATGGAATATCTAACGCGAAACACAAGCCTTTTGCGGCCGAAACACCAATTCTTAAACCCGTATAAGATCCAGGTCCTTTACTAACAGCTACAGCCTCTAAATCAGACAATTCAATACCAACTTCATCAGCAACTTGCTTTATAAACTCATGTAATTTTTCAGCATGAGAATATTCACCTCTATTTAGTTCCTTTAAGTCAATGGTTTTACCTTCTTTTGAAATACTCACCGAGCAGTTTTTTGTGGCGGTTTCTATGTTTAATATATATCCCAAAGTTCAAAATTTTAAAAGGCAAAGATACTTAATTTGAAAGCTATAAAACAAAACATCCAACTTTTAAGTTGGATGTTTTAATTATCTTATATTTCAAAAACTAATCAAGTAAAATAGATTCTCCAAAATAGAATTTCAGTACTTTGGTTTTAAATACATAATCATATTTCGCTCTAATTATTGCACCTTCTGCATTTACAAAACGACTCCTTACTTGATCAAAGTCAAACTGTGTCATTGCTCCTAAATTATAACTATCCTGCGCATTTTTGAAAGCCTCAGTTTGTGCAATGAGCGATTTTTGTGCAGATTCATATGTTTTTGCCGCCGCTTTCGCGTCATAAAATGCTTTTTGAATTGTTTGTTGTAGTTGTAATTTTTGATTCTCTAAACCAAATTTTGAAATCTCATAATTAATTTTTTGTCTATTTACATTAGATTTTGTTTGGCCTCTGTTAAAAATAGGAATATTTACATTAAAACTAACTCCATATCCTAATAAATTATCAAGTTGAGTCAAAAATGGTACATGAGAATTATTTTTAAGATTAAATCCATATCTTGTTCCAACATTAGCACCCGCACTAACTGAAGGTAAATAGGCTCCTTTTGCAATTTCAACAGACAAATCAGCAGATTCAATATCTAATTCTGCTCTTTTAATCTCTGGTCTGTTTGCTAACGCTTTTTGGTAAACTTCACTTGGATTTTTATATAATAACGCAATTGATGGTGATTCTACTTCAATAACTTCAACATCAAAACCAACTGGTTCAACTTGTAATAACTGAGCTAAATCTAACAAAGCTAAATTCAAAGTGTTTTCAAAGGAAATTACAGCTTGCTCATCAGCAGCCGCAGTAGATTGTGCATTTAACAAATCGCCTTTTGGTTTTACTCCTGCTTCAAATTTTGCCTTCGCGTTTTCAATTTGTTTTTTACTAATTTCATATTGAACATTTGCAACATTCAAATTTTCTTTAGCAAACAATACATTCAAATACGTATTTACTACATATAATGAAATGTCATCTTGAATTTTTTCTAAATCAAGCTTGCTACCTTCAACACCTAATTCAGCTTGTTTATATGTATTTAAATTTCTATACCCATTAAAAACTGTAATTCCTGAATTAATCCCAAAAGAACCTCCAAAGTTAGTTGTTGATGATATGCGAGTATTTAAAACAGGATCTATTAATGATCCAAAAGATAAACTACCGCCTGTTGATGCGTTTAAATTTGGTAAAAAGTTTCCTTTAGAACTAATTACATTTTCCTGACTTATTTCAACATTTAATATGTTTTGCTTAACAGAAATATTGTTGTCTAATGCGTATTCAACACATTCTTGAAGTGTCCATTTTTTATCTTGTGCATTGGTAGTTATAAAAAATACAAATGCTAAAATTGTAACAATTTTTGTTCTCATTATATAGAATTGAGTTTATAGTTAAGCTGATATTGTTATATGACGACTAAAATTATTATTTGTTACACTCTTAGTCTCTTATAGAAATGTTAAATTTTCTTCTTTCTTCTACTTTTAATTATAAAATAAAATAAAGCACCTACTAAAAGGTAAGGAAAAATCATTAAATAAAGTATCCCTGTGTTTAAGCCTTCAGCTTGTGAAATATCTCCACTTTCAACAACGGCTTTACACATGGCGCATTGTGCATTTAAAAAATGTGTACTAAATATTAATATAATAACTACTAATTTTTTCATTATTAATAATACGGTGAAATCATTAAATAAACTACCACGCCACTAATAGCAACATATAACCATAATGGAAACGTAAATTTTGCTATTTTTTTATGAAGTTCAATATTATTGGTAATAGCCCTAACATACGTTATTAACACAAAAGGAATAACTGCTATTGACAATATAATATGTGAAATTAAAATGATAAAGTACACTATTCTTAAACTTCCTTCTCCTCCAAATTTTGTAGAATTTGAAGTCATATGATAGGCAACATACAACACTAAAAATACTACTGAAAATATAATGGCAGTTTTCATTAAATTTTCGTGCAATTTTACTTTTTTACTTTTAATTGCCCAAAATGCAGCTATTAAAACTATTGAAGTTAATGCATTGATGCTTGCATATATTGGCGGTAGAAAAACAGGTAGTTCGGCATCAATTTTAACGCCAAATAAAATAGCAACTACTAAGGGAATTGCTATTGATAAAATAACAATCCATTTATTATATTTTTGGGTGTCTTTTATCATTATTCTTTTAAAAGTATTGCAATATCTTCTTTTATCATTTTCACACCATTTGGATCTAACCCATCATAAAAAGCAATAGGATTTCCAAATTCATCTAATCTTGAACGAATATAACCTTCTTTATCAATTAAAGCAAACATTCCTGAATGTTCAAAACCGCCTTCAGCATTGCTGTTTTCACCCGCAAAAAGCGTAAAACCAGTATTTGCTAATTCATAAATAGCATCTTGCTCACCTGTTAAAAAATTCCAATTTTTTAGCGTTGCTCCGTGGTCTTTTGCATATTGCTTTAAAACTTCAGGAGTATCATGTTTTGGATTGATGCTAAAAGAAACAATTCCAAAATCTTGATGTGCATAAAATTCATTTTGAATCGTAATCATACTCTCCGTCATTCTAGGGCAAATTGTTGGACATGTTGTAAAGAAAAATTCTACCACAAAAACTTTATCATTATAAAATGAATTTGAAATCAATTTTCCATCCTGGTTCAAAAATTCAAACGAAGGCACTTTATTAATTACAACTAATTTAGGTGTTTTAAGCTTATTTACAATTTTAGGAATTGCATAAATTCCGAAGATTAAAATGATAAAGGCAATACCTACATAACTATATTTCTTCATTTCAGTATAATTAAATTTCTCTTTTTCTTCTTTTTTGTTTTTCAGCAGATTTTTTTAATTGATAATAAATAACATCAATATCATCTTTCATTTTATTTTTTAACGTAGAAACAGACTTCATATTATAACCGTACAATTTTCCACCTTCAGTATCTTCATCATCTTTTCTGCCTCGCAATCGCAATTCCATGTCTATTATATATGCATTTTCTGAATACAAATTTTCATTCAGTTGGAAGGGAGTGTCAAAGCTATTAAAAAGTGATTGAATGTTATCTGAATTTGTATACACAAAATGCCAGTTTTTAATATCCGTAAATACTGAAAGCTCTTCAATTACCGCTTTATATTCATGTTCACTTTCCTTAGGAAGTATGGCAAACATTTGAAAAAATGGTTTTTGATAATAACGCTTATAAACTGTTTGATTTAAATTAAACAAACTTGCTTTTGCTTCTTTGATATCACTTCCTAAAAAACAAACAACACTAAGGTTATTGGCAAAAGAACTGTTTCCATTTGAAGTAAAATCTTTTACATCAATTACTTTTTCAGTGAGTATTGGCAAATTTGAATATTTATATATTCCTTTTGATAAAAATATATAAAATACCAATGGTAAAATAAATAAGCTAAAAAGTACCCAAAATTTCTTCATACTTGTTTTTTGTAAAAATAAAAAAAAGGTGGTTAAAAACCACCTTCTTCAATCAATATATTTTATTGTTTTAGTAGTTCCACTTAGTTAGCGGCCCTAAAACATCGTGTATATAACTTCCTTCAATTAATAATAATGTTGCTAAATAACAGATTAAGAAAATAGCTGTCCAAACAACAGCTCTTCTTAAATTCTTTTTTTCATCGGCCATATGCATAAAAAACCAAGTGATGTAATATGCTTTTACCAACGTTAAAACTAAAAATATAATATTTAGGATGCTTGTTCCTAAAAAGTGAGTTAAATGAAGAGATTCAGGTTTTATAATTCCTAAAATAACTTCTACTAATGTTATTACAGAAAGTATACCAAATACTTTCCAAATTAATTTTGTGTGTGATGTATGTTCTTGAGTGTGTGCCATATTAATTTCTTTTTTTGAATTAAACTAAGTAGAAGAATGTGAATACAAATACCCAAACTAAATCTACAAAGTGCCAATACAGCCCAACTTTTTCAACCATTTCATAACTGTTTCTTCTTTCGTAAGTTCCAATAATAACATTAAAAAATATGATAATATTTATGATAACTCCTGAAAGTACGTGAAAACCATGGAAACCTGTAATGAAGAAAAAGAAATCTGCAAATAATGACTTCCCATATTCGTTTACTTGTAAATTAGCACCTACAACCACCGCTTTACTTTCGTTTAAATATGCCATAGCATTCACACGTGGAATAATCGTTTTTCCTTTTAATTCAGGGTTTACTTGCTCCGTTCTAATGGTAATTTCTGGATGTGCTTTAAAACCTTCTATGACTTCATTTAAAGTTATTGCTGGTAAAGCCGCTTCTTCAACAAACCACAATCCTTTACTTTTTATATGTTGAGTTCTTTCAGAATCTAAAGGTTTAGCAAAACTTTCTAATGTAATTTGATCACCCGAAGCATTTACAAATTGAATAATTTTTCCGTCATTTAATTGAATTGCTCCATACGATCCTCCAATAAAATTTTTCCATTCCCAAGCTTGAGAACCTAAGAAAATTGCACCACCAATAATGGTTAAAAACATATAAAAAGTGACTTTCGCTTTATTCATTTGATGACCAGCATCAACGGCTAACACCATAGTTACTGATGAAAATATCAAAATAAAGGTCATTAATGCTACATAATACATTGGAGCATGCACGCCGTGTAAAAATGGAAAATGCGTAAAAACTTCATCGGCAATTGGCCAAGAGTCAATAAATTTAAAACGCATGAAACCGTATGCGCCTAAAAAACCTGAAAATGTAAGTGCATCAGATAAAATGAAGAACCACATCATCATTTTGCCGTAGCTTGCGCCTAATGGTTTGTCTTTTCCTCCACCCCAATTATCTCTATTAGCGTTTGTAGCAATAGTTGATTCCATAAAAGTATTGTTTTTGATTTTTAGTTTAGTTCTGCCAAAAATACATTATTTTTTTTATCTAATAAAATAGAAAAATAAAAATAGGTAAATCCACAGAATATCAACAAAATGCCAAAAAATTGCACCTAACTCTAAACCTAAGAAATTTAAAGAAGTATATTTTTTAGTTAGATGATTATAAAACACCACAAGAAGTACAATTAATCCTGCTGCAATATGTGCTAAATGCGCTAATGTAATTCCGTATATAAATGAAGATTTCACTGTGCTTTTTTCTCCTGCAAAAAACAACCCTGAATTAATTAACTCTTTAAATCCTTCAAACTGAAAATACACAAACCCAACTCCTAAAATTAATGTTGAAGCTAAAAATAAGGTGGTAAACTGTCTATTATCTTTTTTAATAAAAAATTTGGCTAACATAAAAGTAATACTACTTATTATTATTAAAATTGTACTTGTATAAAATGCTGGCGGCAGATCAAATGAAACCCAATCACCTCGATTACGACTTACAACATAGGCGCTTGTTAATCCAGCAAATAGCATTGTCATACTAATCATTGAAACCCAAAGCATTGGTTTAGCTGATTTCCTTTTGGCTTGCTTGTATTCTTGTTCTAATGTGTTTTCCATTTTAATGTAAAAATTTATCTACAACGTAA
>ERZ889078.2971-NODE-2971-length-11681-cov-10.362463_pt1 | contig 11681 bp, 12 predicted proteins | sample MGYA00521266_ERZ889078 | MGnify/ENA primary metagenome ERZ889078 (study PRJEB32303, sample SAMEA104408618) | aquatic metagenome | biome: Brackish water; feature: Pelagic; material: water | place: Baltic Sea | collected 2014-06-16T06:34:00 | depth 76,534 m ... | reverse complement strand
GAGTAATGACTATCGCTTAAGAGAGCATTTTTTTTACTTTTGCAAATCATATTTAAGATACTTTGATGCAAAATAATATAAAAGATGATTTACTATTTTTTAATGAGTTAATTAACGATTTAATTAATGATGAATTAGCAAATCCTATTGCTAAGGTAACTCCAACTTCAGAATTAAATTCTAAATTTGATTTGGAATTAAAATCAAGTCCTGCTATTGCTGAAGATTTTAAGAAGGAGTTGAAAAAATTAGTATTGAACACACCCAAATCATCTTCAAAATTGTTTTTTAATCAGTTGTTTGGAGGTAGGCATAGTAAAGCAATTTTAGGTGATTTATTGGCTGTTATGCTTAACAATAGTATGGCAACTTATAAAATTGCAGGACCCCAGGTAGCGGTGGAAAAGGAAATAATTAAACAAGTAAATAAGTTAATTGGATATCCTGAAGGTTGTGGAGGTACTTTTCCAACAGGAGGTTCAATGGCTAATTTTATGTCCTTAGTTATGGCAAGAGATAAAAAGGATGTAGAAATTAAAAATAAAGGAATGCAAGGAAAACTGATTGCATATACTTCAGTAAACTCTCATTATTCTCTTGCAAAAAATATTGCATTTGCAGGAATAGGGAGAGATAATATACGCTATATTAAATCAAATAAAGTTGGGCAGATTGATGTGTCAGACTTAAAACAACAATTAGTAAATGATATTGCAAATGGATTTGTTCCTTTTTATTTGAATGCAACTGCAGGAACTACTGTTTTATGTGCGTTTGACAATTTAGCGGAATTATCTCCTATCTGTAAAGAGTATAATATTTGGATGCATGTTGACGGAGCATTTGGAGGTACAGTTATTTTTACTGATAAATACAATCATTTAGTAAAAGGTATTGAGCGTTCAGATTCTTTTTGCTTCAACGCTCATAAAACTCTAGGGGCACCAATAAGCACTTCAGTAATAGTGGTAAAAGATAACAGAGACCTATATAATTCATTTAGCAATGATGCTACTTATTTGTACCAAACGGATGATGAAAATTATAATTTGGGACAAACTTCTTTTGAGTGTGGAAGAAGAAACAATGCTTTAAAGTTTTGGACACTTTGGAAGGCAATAGGAACTAATGGTATTGGTAAAATTGTTGAACACGAATTCCAATTGGCAGATACAGCAAGAAATTATGTAAAAGATAATGAAGATTATACTTTGTATAGTTTTGATGATTCTCTTTCAATTTGCTTTAATTATAAAGACTTTGATCCAGTAGATTTGTGTACAAAATTATATCAGCACAATAAGTTAATGATAGGTTTTGGTTATTTCCTTAAGCAAGGATTTGTAAGGCTAGTTACTATTAATGGAGAAAACACAAATGAAAACATTCTTAACTTCTTTAAAGTATTAGAAGGTTTTGTCAGTCAAAATACAGACATAATAAAAAGAAGATAAATAAGTTAAAATTATTTATGTTTACAAAATGCAAAAAGACTTTATAATTGTATTGGCTTGGCCTGAAGGTATGGTGGCAGCAGCAGGGGGATGGTATGATAAAGTGCTTTCGACTAACGGACAATATAGAGTTGGTCATTCTGCTTTGATTTTAGTAAATACAGTCACTAATCAACTAAATTATTTTGATTTTGGCAGATACCATAGTCCATTTGGATTTGGTAGAGTAAGAGATTTAGAAACGGATCCTGATATTTCACTAAAATCTAAACCCATAATTTTAGGCAATTCAATTGATAATATTAAGGAGATATTATTAGAAATATCCAATATAAAAGCTACGCACGGGCACGGAACATTATATGCCTCAATTTTAAAAAATATTGATTTTAATAAAGCTTATAAAAAAGCAAAAGAGATGCAAAATAGGGGGTTAATTTCATATGGTCCAGTAGTCCTGACAGGCACAAATTGTTCAAGATTTGTTGCCTCAATCATGCTTGCTTCAAAACCACATTGGCTTACTAAATTAAGATTAAAACTTCCTTTTTGTTTATCACCATCTCCTAAACGGAATATTAGCATTGCTAATTCTAGTTATCATGTTGTGAATATGAAAAATTACAGGCAAATAAATAAAAGCTATATAAAAGCATATTTTAGTAGTATCGAAAGAATATAATTATGAAATCTAAAAGAGATATTAATATTCCTGATAAGGCGCAATGGCTAAGTGGTACAGTTGGTTATGGATCTTGGTTTTTTATTTCTGCTGAAAAAAGCAAATATAGAATTCAAAGATTTTCCCCAGATGGAAAATTAGAATGCGATAGAATATTTACAGTAGATAACAGTGCTTTTGATTTACATATGGATTATAAATTCACCTTTCTTTCGCATTGCAAGGAATGCACAATAATACAAAACGAAATAACTTATAAATTTTATAACTATGAACATTAAAGTGTATGGAGCTGATTGGTGCTCAGATTGCATAACTGCAAAAAGGTTTTTAAACTCAAAAGGAGTTGATTTTGAATATATTGATATTACTGATAACCAGCAGGCTATAGCTCTAGTGGAGAAAATAAATAACGGTAGAAGAGTAATCCCAACATTAATTGTGGATGGAGTGAGTTTTATAAACCCAGGTATTAATGGATTAATGAAAATATTAGCACAATAATCTGTACTTTCGCAATCCTTAAAATAACACCATGAGTGATTCAATAAAACATGAATGTGGAGTAGCAATGCTCCGTTTGCTTAAGCCATTAGAGTACTACCAAAAGAAATACGGGACTTCTCTTTATGGCTTAAATAAGATGTATTTATTGATGGAAAAACAGCATAATAGAGGGCAAGATGGTGTTGGCTTAGCAAATATTAAACTAGATGTTGCACCTGGGAAAAGATACATTAGTAGAAAAAGATCAGTAGCTACTAATCCTATTCAAGATGTGTTTAAGCAAGTGAATAAAAGGTTTGTTGAGTTAGAAGAGAACGATCCTGAAAAATTAAAAGATCCTGAGTGGATGAAGGAGAACATGCCTTTTACAGGTGAATTATTCTTAGGTCACTTGCGTTATGGCACTTTTGGTGGAAACACGATAGAACAATGTCATCCTTTTTTAAGACAAAGTAATTGGAAAACTAGAAACTTGGTTTTGGCAGGAAACTTTAACATGACCAATGTTGATGAGCTTTTTGATCAATTGGTTGACTTAGGACAGCACCCAAAACAAATGGCCGATACGGTAACTATTTTAGAAAAAATTGGTCATTTTTTAGATGAGGCGAATGACGAAATCTATTATAAGCATAAAGATAAATTTACCAAAAAAGAGATTACAAAAGTAATTGAAGAGGAGCTAGACTTACAAGATATTTTAACCCAATCCGCTAAATATTGGGATGGAGGATATGTGATGTGTGGATTAATGGGACATGGGGACGCTTTTGCTTTGAGAGATCCAAACGCAATACGACCAGCATATTATTATAAAGATGATGAAGTTGTTGTAGTTGCATCTGAAAGATCTGTGATACAAACCTCTTTTGATGTAAATATTGAAGATGTTAAAGAGATAAAAGCAGGACATGCCCTTATTATTAAAAAAGATGGAAGGGTTGAAGAAAAGCAAGTAAGAGAGCCATTAGAAAGAAAATCATGTTCGTTTGAGCGTATTTATTTTTCAAGAGGAAATGATGCAGGTATTTACAAGGAAAGGCTAGAACTTGGTAGGCGTATTTTTCCAAAAGTATTAGAGTCAATTGATAATGATGTAAAAAATACGGTATTTTCCTATATTCCAAATACTGCTGAGGTTTCGTATTTCGGATTATTAAAAGGCTGTCATGCTTATTTAAATAAAGTGAAAACCAAAAAGATTCAGGCATTAGGAAATAATCCTTGTCATGATGAAATTGCAAAAATTATGGAGATTTCTCCAAGAGCTGAAAAGATTGCAATTAAAGATGCTAAATTAAGGACTTTCATTGCCTCTGACGATAGCAGGGATGATTTAGTAGCCCATGTTTATGATATTACTTATGGAACCGTTAAGCCAACTGACAATCTAGTAATGATTGATGATAGTATTGTAAGAGGAACAACTCTAAAACAATCTATTATTAGAATTTTAGATCGATTAAGTCCTAAAAAAATTATTATTGTTTCTTCAGCACCACAGATTAGATATCCTGATTGTTATGGTATTGATATGGCAAAAATGGGTGATTTCATTGCCTTTAATGCAGCTGTTCAATTATTGAAAGATACTAAGCAAGAACATATTCTTACAGCTGTATATGATAAATGTAAAGCGCAAGTACACTTATCAAAAGAAGAAATGGTAAATTATATTCAAGAAATATACAAGCCTTTTACTGCAGAACAAATTTCTGTTAAGATTAGTGAACTATTAACTCCTGTAGGAACAAAAGCTGAGGTGGAGATAATTTATCAATCTATTTCTGACTTACATGCTTCTTGCCCTGACCACAAAGGGGATTGGTATTTTACAGGAAACTACCCAACTCCAGGAGGAGTGAAGGTGGTAAATAAAGCTTTCATGAATTATATGGAAGGAAATAACGCAAGAGCTTACTAAACTTTTTTTAGTAAATATAAAAAAGCCCCACCAAATTGGTAGGGCTTCTTTTTTATATGTGAGACAGATTATCTTTTCTCAGTAGTGTACACATTTCCGTGCCACCAAAATCTTTGTTCTTTACTTGATCCATATTGGTCAACAGCCATATCAAAAGCAGAACCAAATGAATGTATATCAAATACTGGTAATTGAGCTCCTAAGTATTCTTTAAGCTCTAATTCTTTCACGATAGTGTTAGGGTCTTCTAAAGCAGTTTTAATAGCTGTAGCTGCTAATTCTTCCTCCGTCATTTTTTTAGCATGCTTAGGCGCGATAGTCATCTCATTAATTAAGTGAGTTGCCCCAGCAAACTTGTCAATAATGAACATTGTATATCTGATATCAACAGAAATAGTTCTTTGAATCTCTTTTTCAAAAGCAATATCTCCACTCATTGCTTCCCAGTTACCATCAAAAGCAGTACCAACAATTTCTCCCCAAGCATTAATTACTGGAGATCCTGAATTACCACCAGTAATATCATTATTTGAAATAAAGTTAATTCTTAAATTTCCATCTTTATCTCCATATTGTCCGTAATCACCAATTTCATATAACTCCTTCAATCTTTCTGGGATTATAAATTCTTCATTTGTAGCATCTTCTTTTTGCATGAGACCATCAATAGTCGTATAGTAGTCATAATGCATTGCTTCACCAGGATTATAATCCCCCACATTCCCATAAGTTGCTCTCATAGTTGAATTTGCATTAGGATAATAATTTATCTCAGGATTCATTTCTCTTAATCCTGCAATAAATAATCTATTTCCTTTTGCTAAGTCCTTTCTCACATCAATTCTTTTAGGAGAAATTTGCTCAATGTATTGATTGTATATTGACATTATAGTTTTGTAAGCAGGATCTCTCTCAATTTTAGTAGTGGAAGGATTCTCTAAGAAAGTAAAGAATTTCTCACTTGAAGAAAATACTGATCTTCTAAATGTATTTTTAGCATACCATCCAAAATCTAATTTTTTGAAACCAAATAATTGATTTTCAATTTTCTTAAATAAAGGAGCGTGTTGTGTTTTAGGGACATTGTAGTAGTACATCTCTAACATTGACCCAAACAATTCTTGATCAATTGAAGCATTATAATCTTTGTAAAAATCTTTAGCTTCTTTTTTAATCTCTCTAATCGCAACATTTCTTTCTTTTCCTTCACTAGGTAATGCCGCAATTGCTTTATTCATTTTGAATGACCAGTACATGATTTCTGAGCCCTGAAATACAGCTTCATTTAAGTAAGTTCTGTTTAAAGCAATTTTTTTGTTTGTATTGTAGGCGCTTTCAATTAAGTTTAAGGCTTCACCATATTTATCAACTCTTGATTGATCTTCAGCAACCCAAGATCTGAAATCATCTTCAATTGCAACTTTTTTATCGTGAACTTTCATTGCCTTTAATCCTTTTGATTGTCCAATAAAGTATTTCCAATAGTTAGAAGTTTGGGCATATTTTGCAGCATACTGAATTTTAGTTCTTTTATTGGCGTCCATACCAGCTTTCATAATTGCTAATTTCTCAGTACGGATATCAACAGTAGTTGGGTTTGTGATATCTAAAGCTTGTTGCACTCCAAAAGAAGTTAAGTATCTGTCTGTACTTCCAGGGAAACCAAAAATCATAGTATAGTCCCCATTGTCAACACCATCTAATTGTATTGGTAGATGATGTTTTGGTTGGTAAGCAACATTTTCTACTGAGTATTCAGCTGGCGTTCCATCAGGAGCACAGTAGATTCTGTAAAGTGCAAAATCCCCAGTGTGTCTAGGCCACATCCAGTTGTCTGTATCTCCTCCAAATTTACCTATTGCTGATGGTGGAGCTCCAACTAAACGAACATCTTTAAATGTTTCGTAGGTCATGATATAGAAGTCATTTCCTCCAAAGAAAGATTTTACCCTAGCATTGTAGTGAGTATCTTCAGTTTTCTCATCAACAATAGTTTTAGAGATTTCCATGATTTTTTCTGACCTTTCTTTTTCGGTCATATCATCAGTAAGTTCAGCTAATACACGAGCAGTCACCTCCTCAATGCTAACTAAAAATGATGCTGTCAATCCTTCATTTACTAATTCCTCATCACGACTCATAGCCCAAAAACCATCTTTTATATAGTCATTACTAACACTTGAATGCTCTTGAATTGATCCAAAAGCACAGTGGTGATTGGTTAACATTAACCCTTCTGATGAAATCATTTCAGCCGTACAGAACCCACCTAATGATACTATTGCATCCTTAAGTGAGGAGTTGTTTACAGAGTATAAATCTTCAGCAGTCATTTGAAGCCCATGCGCTTGCATGTCGCTTTCATTCATTGTTTTTAATAACTGTGGAAGCCACATTCCCTCATCAGCTATTACTGATAGTGAGAAAAATCCTGCCATTATAATTGATAAAATTTTCTTTGTCATTTTTTTATTTTTGTTTAAGGCAAATATAATGAAACGGGCTGTTTTAAGTAATTTAGGGACTTTTGTTTTTATCGAGATGTTAACAATATTTTAGCGTATTTTTGCAGCAATTATGAGTGATACAAATCTTACAAGAATAAATAAATTTTTATCAGAAATTGGTTACTGCTCACGAAGGGCAGCTGATAAATTAATTGAACAAGGTAGAGTAAAAATAAATGGTGAGGTTCCTGAAATGGGAACTAAAATATCGGCTGAAGATGAGGTAAGTGTGAATGGAAAGGTAGTGCATAGAGCCAAAAAAAAGAAAATGGTATATCTTGCTTTTAACAAACCAGTTGGTATTGTTTGTACTACTGACCAAATGCGAGAAAAGAATAATATTATTGATTATATTAATTATCCAACTCGTATTTTTCCCATTGGAAGATTGGACAAACCATCAGAAGGACTTATTTTTTTAACGAATGATGGCGATATTGTCAATAAGATTTTGCGTGCCAGAAACAATCACGAAAAAGAATATGAGGTTACTGTTAGCAAGCCAATAACGAAAGAATTTATTGAAGCTATGGGGAATGGAGTGCCAATTTTAGATACCGTTACCCGTAAATGTTTTGTTAAGCAAACGGATAAAAATAAATTCAAGATCATCTTAACACAAGGATTAAATAGACAAATCCGTAGGATGTGTGAGTATTTGGAATATGATATCAGAAAACTAAAAAGGGTGAGAATTATGAATATTAATTTGGATATTCCTGTTGGAGAGTATCGTGATTTTACAGCTAGAGAATTGAACCAAATCAATCAGTCAGTTGAACACTCTATAAAAACCTTTGAACAAGGAAAATAGATTAATTAAGTCCTTTTAAAACCAGATTTCATAACTCTTTACGGGCGACTAAACAGGCAATAGCAGTTTCTTCTACTTCTTTCCATTTTTGCTTGTCCTCTCCACATAAATTACTAATAAGTTCCAACGCCAAAGGCCCATGCTCTCCTGCATCTAATTCTATATGTCTTTCTAGGTAGTAAACAAACTTATCAAGTTTATGTTCTTTACTCAAATCATTTACAATAGCAGTAAACATATCTGGTATTAAATCTTCACGTCCAAATGTAAAAGCTGCTGCAATTTTATGGGCCTCCCCACTATTTAAAATATCAAAAGTAGTTGCTAAAAATGAGTCAATAGCTGTATTTACTTTAGGTAGGTTTACATCTGAAACGCTATTTACAAACTTGTCAATTTCATAAGTATTAGCCCCACATTCTTTCATTGCTTCCAAATACATTTCATAATGAGAAGAAGGGTTCCCTGCAGAATCTACATCACTTTCTTCTTCCAATACTATGGAGTTGATGAGTCGTCTTATTTTAGTGTCTCCAACTGGCTTCCAAGGCAAGGTTGTACACGTTAGCTCAATTTGTAATCCTTTTAATAAAGACATGAAATCCCACACAGCATACACATGAATTTCCATTAGTTTTTGGACATCCTCAATGGTATTTAATTGGCTATATAAAGGATGATTTACAACTGCTTTTTTATACTCAGAAATCTGAGTATTTATATGTTGAATATTTTTATTCATTATTTATTTTTTAGAACAGGTACAGCCGAACAGGCTTCCCCAAACATTAAGCTACTCACTGTATTTTGTAATTTTTTGGTAATGGCAATATACAAGCTTTCCGTAAGCGGAATTTGCCCACAACCCTTTACAATTACTTTTTTATTTTCAAATTCAGAGGCGTCAATCGCATTAATATTATTGGTAAAAATTTGCTGAAACACATCTTCCTTTATTCCAAAATGGATGTCAGCATTAACGGAATTCAAATAAGATGTAACTAGCATAAAAGCCCACATTGGGACAATTGCATCTGCACTACAATTAAGAGCTACAGTTGTGTTGGTGTAAATTGAGAAATCAAATGCTTTTAAACTTACCCTGAACTCTTTTTCTTTTAGTACAATTCCTTGGAAAAGGAAATCTTTCACATCTAAAACGGCAATAGGTTTTGTTGGTGCATAATCAGTCAAATCCATGCTGATTAAAGGACTGTTTGCTACTCTATTTACAATTTCCCCTGTCATTTCTATAACATTCCAAGTTCTAGTTTCGCCTCTTCACTCATCATATCTTTGGTCCAAGCTGGTTCAAATACAATCTCTACCTTTACATTTTTCACAGCAGGAACAACTTTCACTTTTTCTTCTACCTCAACAGGAAGGGTTTCGGCAACAGGGCAATTTGGAGAGGTAAGAGTCATAGTAATATTTACATCACATTCTTCACTTACTTCAATATCGTAAATTAAACCAAGTGCATAAATATTCACCGGTATTTCAGGATCGTAAATCTCACAAATCACCTCAACAATTTCTTCTCCTATTTTTTGTAATTCTTCTTCTGTTTTCATGTTGTTAATTATTAAATGCAATAGCGTATAATTTCATTTTTTTTATCATGGAGACTAATCCATTTGCACGAGTAGGAGATAGTTGTTCTTTTAATCCTATTTCGTTTATAAAGTCAAGTTTTGCAGTTGCAATATCTTTAGGAGTCTGATTGGATAATACATTTATAAGTATAGCTACAATTCCTTTGGTCATAATAGCATCACTATCTGCTGTAAAGATTATTTTACCCTGAGTATGTTCTGCATGAAGCCAAACTCTACTCTGACATCCTTTTATAAGGTTGTCTTCCGTTTTGTATTGTTCCTTAATTGGCGCTAACTCTTTTCCTAAATCAATAAGGTATTCGTATTTTTGCATCCAGTCGTCAAACATTCCAAAATCCTCAATAATTTCTGCTTGTATTTTTTGTATTGTACTCATTTAGGATAACATCATTTTTGCCTTTTTAAGGGCGTTTATACAAATGTCAATTTCTTCCTTTGTATTGTATACGGCTAAAGAAATACGTGCTGTTCCGGGGATGTTAAATCTTTCCATAATAGGCTGTGTGCAATGATGTCCTGTTCGTATTGCTATTCCCATTTTATCAACAATCATGCCAATATCATAAGGGTGTAATTCGTTAATATTAAAAGATATAATTCCTGATTTATTTTTAGCTGTTCCGTAAATTTTTAGTCCTTCTATTTTCAAGACTTCTTCTGTAGCATATTGCAAGAGTTCTCCCTCATATTTAGCAATGTTGCTTAATCCTAATTCGGTAATAAAATCAATAGCTGCTTTAAAAGCAACTACTCCTGCAATATTTGGTGTTCCTGCCTCAAACTTATGAGGTAAATTAGCGTAAGTAGTTTTCTTAAAACTTACTTCTTTTATCATCTCTCCACCACCTTGATATGGAGGTAATTCATTTAAAACATCTTCCTTTCCGTACAACACACCAACTCCAGTTGGCCCGTACATTTTGTGTGCCGAAAAACAATAGAAATCAGCCCCTAAACTTTGCATATTTAGTGAAATATGTGAAGCAGCCTGGGCACCATCAATCAGAACTTTTGCACCAACTGCTTGCGCTTTTTCAATAATTTCTTCAATAGGGTTTATAGTTCCCAATGTATTGGAAATATGAGATACAGAAACTAATTTTGTATTTTCAGAAAGGAAATTTTCAAAAGCTATCATGTCCAAACTTCCATTATCCAACAATGGAATAACTTTTAGAGTAGCTCCACTTTGTTCGCAACACATTTGCCAAGGCACAATGTTTGAATGATGCTCTAATTCTGAAATAATAATTTCATCTCCTTTATTTAATAAGGTTCTGTATCCGCTCGCAACTATATTAATAGAGTCAGTAGTCCCTTTGGTAAAGATGATTTCATGAGAATGTTTTGCGCTTATGAAATTTTGTATGGTAATTCTTGTCTCCTCAAACTTATCGGTTGCCAATCCGCTTAAAAAATGAACTCCTCTGTGTACATTGGAATTTTCATTTTGGTAATAATTGCTTTCGGCAGTAATAACTGATTGAGGTTTTTGAGTAGTCGCTCCATTATCAAAATACACTAAATCCTGTCCGTTTACCTTTCGGCTGAGTATAGGGAATTGGGCTCGTATTTTACTAATGTTTAACATTTACAAACTAAAATCTAAATCAACATTTAGTTTATCTGCTAATAATTTTTGAGCTACTAATCGTACTTCTGAAACAGAAATATTATCAATTGCTTCTGATGCAAATGCATAAGTTAATACCGCTTTTGCCTCCTCCACTCCAATCCCTCTACTTCTCATGTAAAAAAGAGCATCCTCATCCAATTGTCCGATAGTACAGCCATGACTACACTTTACATCATCTGCATAAATCTCCAATTGTGGTTTACTGTCAATAGTAGAATCTTCACTTAGTAAAAGGTTATTGTTCGATTGAAAGGCATCAATTTTTTGTGCATCAGGACGTACCATAATCTTACCGTTAAATACTCCCTTTGATTTCCCTAAATAAACTCCTTTGTACATTTCATTACTTCTACAATGCGCACTTTTATGATCTACAAAAGTATGGTTGTCAGCAAATTGATTATCGTCTAATACAGAAACTCCATTCATATTGCTTTCGCAATTATTTCCGTTTTGTTCAAAATTCAGATTGTTTCTAGTAAAGTTACCTCCAAAAATTAAAGTATTTACATCACAAGTAGAGTTATCTTTTTGATAT